>ERZ835051.4231-NODE-4231-length-10186-cov-2.861514_pt1 | contig 10186 bp, 14 predicted proteins | sample MGYA00519575_ERZ835051 | MGnify/ENA primary metagenome ERZ835051 (study PRJEB31850, sample SAMEA3708769) | human gut metagenome | biome: human gut; feature: human-associated habitat; material: faeces | place: China | collected 2014 ... | reverse complement strand
TGTGGCCTCACCAGTGAGGAGGTCGACAACATCAGGCAGAACATCCTGAGCTTCTGCCGCGCCGTGTGGAACATCCCGAACAACATCAAGCTCGCGCTCGGTGAGGCTTGGGATGTGATTAAGGAGATGGGCGCATGGTTCGCCGACCTGTTCCATCTCCCCGACGCGAAGGCGTTTACGGACTTCTTCGCCAAGGTAGGCGACGTTGCGGGATCCATCGGGTCGACCCTCTGGGGTGGCATCGTTGAGGGCTTCCGCTTCATCGACTACATCGCCGATGCGCTCGGCGGTTTGCCCGATGCGTTCGTCAAGGGCTTCGACAACGGGATCAGCTACATCTACGAGAAATTCCTCGCGTGGCTGGTCGAGCCGTTGCGCAGTCTCCTGCCCGAATCGCTTGACGGCCTGAGGCCTGTTGCCGACAAGGCGGCGTCCGCCATCTACGACGCGTTGATGTTCCCGATCCGTCAGATCAAGAAGGCCTTCGAGGGGCTTTTCGGGAGCTTCGACGCCTTTGCCGACAAGGCAAAGGGGATCCTCGGAAAGGTCGGCAGTTTCTTCGGCTTCGGCGACGAGGCGAAGGAACCCGCGACCGCTCCGCAAGAGGGCGAGGTGACGATCAAGGCCGATCCCACGGACAGGCAGACGGGCGGATTCCTCGACGGCCTCACCGACAAGGTGGGCGGGTGGATGTCTTCCCTGCTTGCGTCACCGACTCCTGCTGTGGCCGGTGCGCCGGCAGGGATTGCGGCATCGAACGCGGGCGCTTCGAACGCGGTCAACACCGACATGAAGGTGACGGTGCAGACCACGGTCAACGCCTCGGGCGACGGCGAGGCAATCGGCGAAGCCGTTGCGGGCAGTGTCCATAAGGCGATGGGCAAGGCGCGAGACTACATTCAGAATTCTGTCTCGGGCGTTGTCCAAAAGGGGTAACTCATGTCAGTTGAAATTCTCTCGTGGGCCATCCTCGACGCGAAGGGCAACCCGATTTGCGACTACGACTCGATCGACGATCTCGGCGAGGACACCTCTGCCGTCGTGCCCGTGGAGCCTCAGGAAAACGGCGCGCTCTACGCTTATGACAAGGTCGCCCAGCCACAGCAGATCACCGTGACGCTCCTCTTCTCGGGCGACTATGCCGCTCAGGAAGCCGCGATTGCGAAGATCGATGCCGCCCTGCGGGGCCTCGAGGCGTTCACAGTGGTCACGCCGACCACGGTACGCTCGAACATGACCCTGATCGGCGCAAGCTCGACCCGCTCCTCTACGGGCGGGGCGAACCTGCTCTTGGTTGACCTCACCTTTCAGGAAGTCCGCTCCGCCAACGTCGGCGGCGGCTCCGTGGCGTGGTCGCCGAAGAAGGCCACGGGCGCTAGCAAAGTCGACGGCGGCAAGCGGCAGACTAGGTTTATCAGAGGGCTGTTCTCATGATGCGCATTCCGCTTTCCAACATCCCGAACCAACGGTTCTCCGTTGTTCTCGATGGGCAGAACTGCACCATCAGCCTGAAGCAGAACGGCGGGGCGCTCTATCTGAGCCTCGCAGTCGACCAGGTCGACGTGGTTACCGGGCATATCTGCAACAACGGAAGCCCTGTACCGATCTTCAAGACAACCGCCTTTTCGGGGCGTCTGGTTTTTCATGACGTGCTAGGGGACTCCCACCCGGACTACTCAGGACTGTCTGATCGGTACTACCTCGTTTACTTGGCAGAGGGCGAAAAATGGCAGGCGTGACTTTTTCCGAAAAGGCGCTGCGCCTGACGGTCACGCTCGACAAGGCGGGTGCGAACAACGTCTACACGCTCACGGGCTTCGCTACTCATGTGGCGATCTCGAAACAGGGCGGCGTGGACTTCGCGAAGGCGTCGGTCGAGGTCTATGGGCTGTCACTTGACACGATGGCTCAGCTCACGATGCTCTCCTTCCGCCCGCTCGGTCGCCGATGGAACCTGCTCCAAGTCGAAGCAGGCGAGGGCGGGAACTACTCCGTGGTCTTTCAGGGCGAGGTGACGAACGCCTACGCCGATCTGAACGGGGCTTGCCCCGTGATGAAGATGGAAGCCCAGACGGGTAGCTACCCTGTCTTGCAACCTGAGGGGCAACTGGCCATCTCGGGTCAGCAGTCGGCGGCGGAAACCGTCGGGATGCTCGCGCAGAAGACGGGCAAGACGTTCCGCAATGATGGGGTCGAGGCGACGCTCTCCGACTGCATCATCACGGGCGACCCGATCACGAAGATGCGACAGGTCGCCAACAGCGTCGGCGCGGACCTCCTCATCGACGACGATGAGATCGTCCTCCTGCCGCGCGGCAAGGTGAGAGAGACGGGCGGGATCCCGCTTGTCTCCGCAGACACCGGGATGGTCGGGTACCCGACGTTCACGCAGAACGGCATTCAAGTCGTTTCGTACTTCCGCCCCGATCTCCGCATCGGTGCGGCGGTGCGCGTCGAATCCATCGTCCCGTCCGCTTCGGGCACTTGGAAGATCGTCAACCTTTCCCACGACCTAACGGCACACAAGCCCGGCGGCGGTTCGTGGCGCACAACGTTCGAGGGGATGTGGCTCGATGAGTGACGAACTGAAGCTCAATACCTCTGAGTTCACGGCTAGCTCCGAACTCAACGCCCTGCACTTCATGATTCAGTCAATCGTGAAGGGGATGGTCAATACGGCCATCCCCGTCCGCGTGGACTCAGTCAACCGCACGGGCGAGGGCAACGGCGCGGAGTACCTCTCTGCGACGCCCCTGGTCGAGATGCGCACCGCCTCGGGCGAGGCAATCCCGAACGTTTCGATCCCGAAGCTCAGGTGGTTCAGGCTTCAGCATGGGACGGCGGCAATCATCGTCGACCCGAAGCCCGGTGACATCGGCCTTGCGATCTTCGCTCAGCAGGATGTGTCCGCACTGAACGGCGAGGCTACGCCCGTGCAGCCGGGTAGCTTCCGTTGCTTCGATATGTCCGACGGGTTCTACATCGGCGGATTCTGGGGGAAGAAGCCCACCACCTTCATCCACTTGGAGGAAGAGGGCACGATTCACGTCGTAGCTCCCCAGAGCATCAACGAGGAGACGCCCACGCTCACGATCAAGTGCGATACGGCGCGGGTCGAGGCTTCGTCCTCGGTCACGCTCGACACGCCTGCGACATCTTGCACGGGGACGCTGACTGTTACAGGTCTCATCACCGGCAAGGGCGGGCTTGCCATCTCCGGCGGCTCTGGCGCATCGGTCGACGGCTCCCTCACCACGACGGGCGACGTTGTGGCGGCGGGCGTCTCGCTTGACACTCACACCCACCCGGGCGACTCGGGCGGGACAACAGGGACACCACAGTAATGGCTCACACGAACTACACGCCTCAGCTCACCGCGTCCGCCTGTTTCACGTTCGACGGCAACGGGAACCTGAAGATGCTCGAGGGCACGGCGGCGACACTGCAGAACGTCTCGAACGAATGCAGGTGCTTTACCGATGACCTGTACTTCTACGCGGAGCATGGCATCGACTGGTTCTCCGATCAGTTGGGAAAGCCCGTGCAGAAGGCCGTGACCGCCGCCCGCCTGAGGGATGCGGCCTTGTCGGTCGAGGGCGTGGAGGCCGTGGAGATTGACGACGTGGACAGTCGCGCCCGCACACTGACGGGGCGCATCACCATCCGAACAACTGAGGGCGATCATGGCCGTAGTGAAATTTGATGAACTGACGGGCGTGGTTGTGCCCGACTCCTCCGAGATTCGCGAGGACTTCGCAAAGGGCATCGTGAAGGCGTTCCGATCCGATCCCGATCGTCCCGACGTGAACGTTGAACCGACCTCCCCGATGGGGCAAGTGGTCGACCTGGTCGCTGCGGAGATCGAGGCGAAGAATGCCGAGATCGCATACCTTGCCAATCAGCTCAACCCCCAGACTGCTCGTGGTGTCTTCCTCGACGCCATTGGCGGCCTCTACGGCATCGACCGCAAGCTCTCAGAGCCTTCTGTGGTTACCTGCACTCTGACAGGCCTGAAGGGCACTGTGATCCCTTATGGCGCGATTGTGCAGGACACCAACGGGAATAACTTCAGGCACTCCGCTGTTGGCGGTGCGGTGATCGGGGACGATGGGACGGTCACCACGACTTTCGATTCGGTCGAGCACGGCTCTGTCGAGGTCGCACCTGAGACGGTGACGAAGATCGTCACGATCGTCGCAGGGTGGGATGCCGTCACGAATCCCGACTCGGGCGCTCTCGGACGCAGCAGGGAACCTGACAGCGAGTACCTCGCGCGCATCACGGAGAGCTACGCGATCAATGCTCTGGGTAGCTTGGAGGCCATTCAGGCGAATCTGGCAGAGCTTGACGGCGTGCTTGACTGCGTGGTGCTAGAGAACTTCACGAACGAGTACAAGACGGAATTCGGCCTGCGCATCGAGCCGCACAGCATCGCGGTCTGCATCGTGGGCGGGGATGATGAGGCAATCGCCGAGACCATTTACCGACGAAAGGACATGGGGTGCGGCACGACGGGCGGCTACGAGGTCACCTACGTTGCGAAGGACCATTTCAACGCGACGTACACGTACCGCATCACCCGTCCGAGCACACAGGACTTCAAGGTGCGCGTGACGTTTAACGCCGAGTCCGTGAACCCGTATGAGGAAGCGGACGTAAAGGCGGCCTTGATTGCGGACTTCTCGGGCGAAGGCTCGAACCCGCGCATCAAACTGGCTACGAAGGTCTACGCGTCCCGCTTCTACGGCGTGGCGATCCCCAAGACTACGGCTCCCGTGCGCAAGATCGAGATTCAGCTCGGCGATGCAGGGTGGGTTGACTCCGTGGAGATCCCCGCCAACGTCGAGCCTTCGATTTCCTCGGAGAACATCGTCTTCGTGTACGAGAGGTAAGGCATGGCGGACACACAGACATGGTTCAACTTCGCATCCGTTGAGGACGTGCGGGGCATCCCCGATGTCGCCTCCACGCAGTCTGAAGCTATCCAGACGCAGTACGCCTTCAGTGCGGACTTTCAGAATCTGGGAAGCCTGATGCAGGATGTGATCGACGCCACGCCCGACCTCGAGCGCCTGCGCGCGGCGGCGATGGATCCCCAGACCGCCTACGGCGTTTACCTCGACTGGTGGGGTCAGAAAGTCGGCGTAGACCGCTTCATCAAGGTGCGCGGCGAGTACGTGCGATTTGATGATGACTACTTCCGCTTCCTGATCCTCTACCGCGCCGCTTGCAATATCTCGAACGGCTCGGCGGACGCCGCGAACAAGCTGCTACAGCGCCTGACGGACACCACGGTTTTCGTCGTGGACTATCTCGACATGAGCGTGAACAGCATCGTCATCATCGGGAACATTTCCGACCTGCAGGCAATGATTTTGCAGACCTACGGCCTATTGAATCGACCAGCGGGCGTTCTGACCAATCTTCTCGTCATCTATCCCGACGAGCAGATTTTCGGCTTTGAGGGGGCGACCCTCATGCCTTTCGACGTCGGCGTTTTCAATCCCGGCAGAACAATTGAGATTGACTGATGAGCAACTATCCCGAACACCTGTTGACCTCGGCACTGGCCGCCGAGGGCGACAAAACGATTCCGCCCGCAACCTCGCAGGAGGCGGGCACTGGCCGCTTTTCGCAGAACAAGGGGTGGACGGAAGTCAACTCCATGCCGCTCGCAGAGGGCGGCATCCCGCCGAAGCGTCAAGACTTCAACGGTGCGTTCTACCTGCTCTCCCAGTTCATCCTCTGGTTCCAACAGGGCGGGGTGATGAACTACTCCGCCGAGCTTGACTACGAGCCGAACAACGAGGTCTTCGCCGGCAATGTCAAGTACCGTTGCCTGAAGGCGAACGGCAAGAGTACGAAGGTTGTCGCCCCGGGATCCGATCCCGCCTACTGGGCAACGATGGACGCGGGCGACGTGAGATGGGACAAGGAACAGAACCTTTCCACGAACGACCAGGCTCGCGCGCGCAAGAACATCGACGTGCAGAGCACTGCCGAAGTCGCCGCACAGCTTGCCGATGCAATCAAGGGCTTCGTCGCATTCGACAAGGCTCAGAGCCTGAGCGATGAGCAGAAGAAGCAGGCCAGAACAAATATCGGCGCGGTGCAGGGCTCGGACATCTCGGGCTTCGTTAGCTTCTCCGAAACGCAGGGGCTTAGTGCCGAACAGCAGGCGACGGCTCGCAAGAACATTTCGGCAGCGCCCGTTGATTCGCCCGCTTTCACGGGCACGCCTACCGCTCCAACGCCTGCTTCGGGGGACAGTTCGACGCGCGTTCCCACGACGGAATGGGTTAAGAGAAGGATCGCCGCAGAAGCGCCCGAGGACTACGTCGTAGAGACCTACCGATCGGGTTCGACGTGGTACAGGAAGTGGAAGTCGGGCTTCATCCAACAGCACGGCAGGTGCGGCGGGTATTCGACGCAGACGATCACTCTGCCGGTCGCCTTCAAGGATCCCAGTTCTGTGACCGTGCAGGTAACTGCAACGGGCGGTGGGCATCCTGACGATTGCTACGTCCTGTCGGGCATCAATAAGGACGGCAAGACGATTTGGGCAAACCTTCGCCGCTTCTCCGGTGGTGACTGGCTCGCGGAGGGCTTCTGATGGACAGCTTTTCTTTTCATTACGTGAAGACGCCCACGGGCGAGATCTCGGGCGCGTCTTTCATGCAACAGACTGAGGACGTTATCAACGACCTCGGTAAGTTTGCGACCGAATCCACGCAGGATTCGACCGAAGCTCTGCGCATTGCCAAGGAAGCGATGAGCACGGCGGACACGGCCAACGCGAATGCCGCCACGGCGCTCGCCACGTCGAACAGCGCAATCTCGGTTGCTAAGTCCCTGCAACTCGTCGTGGACGGATGGGAACCGAAGCTAGAGCAGGCCGTTGCCGATGCCTCTCAGGCGGTCAAGACCGCACAGGCCGCAGAGGCGAACTCGACGCAAGCACTGGGTACCGCGAACGCCGCGAAGTCCACGTCGGACCAGGCTATCGTCACAGCAAACTCTGCCCTCGCGGCCTCGAACACTGCGACCACGGTTTCGATCGAAGCCCGCGATACGGCCAACTCCGCAATCGAGATTGCAAGGCAGGCTGTTGTGGATGTCTCCGCTGACGTGGCGCTCATGAAGGGGCTCGTCGCGACCGCAACCGAACGCGCGGAGAACGCGAGCATCAGTGCGGGCGTTGCGCAGACCGCCAGGGATCTTGCGCAGAAGTGGGCGAACTACATGGACGGGACGGTCGACGAGACCGAGTATTCCGCGAAGTGGTATGCGACTAAGGCGGCCGACAGTGAGACTGTTGCCTCTACAGCCTCAGCGTCTGCTACGGCTGCCGCTGACTCTGCGAGCGCAAGCGCAACGGGTGCGCGGCAGTCGATGCAGACCGCTCAGCAGGCGGCGGCAGGGGCGAGTGCGTCCGCACAGGCGGCAGAAGGATCAGCTGTTCGCGCAGAAGATGCCGCGAAGCGAGCTGAAGATGCGGCCTCAAGAAACGTCAATGTACTGACCTATGACGCGCAGACACCGACCCCTGAGCAGCAGGCACGGGCGAGAGCAAACATCGGCATCTTGAGCGACGCCGAAATTGATGGGCTTTTTGCTGATCAGGGTTAACAAGGAGGCATTCATGTGAGTGTGATTCGACCCGCGCTTTCTTCCAGTGAGCGCACTGCCGAGAGAAGGGCTGTGACGGTTATTCGACGCAGCCCTTCTTTTTTACGGCCGCAGGCGATCGTCGAGGGGCTCCCGCAGGAGACCCCGACCGATCCGTATCTGCCGGTCGACTGGAAAACAGGAGATGTGATTACGGCTGCAAGGCTGAACGCCACCGATGAAGGCGTCGACAAAAACGCTGACGCCATCGAGCGGCTTAAGGCTCGGCAGCCCACGAAAATCCCCACAACTTTTATTGACAACCTCTTTTAAATAAGGAATTTTTTATCATGGCTACTCAGTTTCTCGACCTCGCTGGCTTGACCTACTATGACGGCAAGCTGAAGGAAAAGGTCGCAGGCTCCATCAAAATCGAAGGTCTGAACGTCTCGCTTACGTCGATCTCTGGTGCGGTACTCGGCACGATCGCGATCCCGCAGCAAAAAGTCGAACTCGCCTCTGGTTCGAAGAACGGCCTTATGAGCAAGGAACACTTCACCAAGCTCGAAGGTATCGCTGCCGGTGCAACGCTGGTCGAAGAAAGCGAAACTAACGGCAATGTCAAGATCAATGGCGAGGAAACGACGGTTTACACGCCTGAGGTCTACACCCCTCACGAAAATGGCCTCTACAAGGTGACGGTCACCGACAAGGGTGCTGTGAGCGTCGCCACGCCGGTCACGAAGAGTGACATCACCAGTCTCGGCATTCCGGCTCAGGACACGACCTATGCGCCTGCATCTGGCGAAAAGGATGGCCTGATGTCGGCCGCTCACTTCACCAAGCTTGAAGGCGTTGAAGCCAAGGCTCAGGTGAACGTGATCGAGAAGGTGTCTGTCAACGGCTCTGCGCTCCCGATCAACAGCAAGGGTGTGAACATTGACCTCACGCCGTATGCCCTCAGGACCGACATCACGAATGTCTACAAGTTCAAGGGCTCTGTCGAGAACTTCGAAGCTCTGCCGAAGAGCGACATGACGGCTGGTGACGTGTATGACGTTAAGGCCGCTCATGGCGACAATCCCGCCGGCACGAACTTTGCCTGGACGGGCACGGAATGGGATCCGCTCGGCGGTGCTTTCCACGTCGACGCTATCGCTACCAGCGCTATCGACGCTCTCTTCGCTTAATCGATGACCAACTGAGGTGAAAAATGGCCGGTTTTCTTGATGAGCCCGGCCTTCGTCGCTTCAAGACGAAGCTGATGGAGGCCGTTGCCAAGATCTATTTAGGCAAAACCGAAAAGGCCGCATCTGCAAAGACTGCGGACACTGCAACAAGTGCGTCGTCCGTGCCGTGGGGCGGTGTCAGCGGTAAGCCCAATCTCGTCCAGAGCGTGAATGGCGTCGCACCTGACGGTGCTGGGAACGTTATTGTGCAGGCGGGCGTCAAGCTCAAGAGGTGGTGACCATGCGCTGTGCAATGATCGACGGCAAGAGATATCTCTTTGCGAATGGCTACAAAATGAAACGCCGATACTTCAAGACCGTGCCCGAGAAAACGAAGACCTTCTCGCAACCGACGCTCAGCAGCAACGGGACGATGGGGGGCAGCGCGTTTGCGTGCAGTGCGTCAAGTGAGGATGCCAACGATACCGCTCCTGGAAAGGCGTACCATGCGTTCGATAATAATTCCTCCACGTATTGGCGATGTAACAATACGACATCAGGATGGATTCAGTTTTACAGCCCGGATCCTTTACGTGTCTCGAAAATCAAGTGGGGGTACTTTTTTTCGTATCCAACTAAAGGCACCGTTAAGGGGTCTAACGACGGTAGCTCATGGGCAACGCTAAAGTCGTGGACAAATTCTAGTGCCGCAGACTTCACCATCACCGTCAGTAGCACGGTTGGCTACAAATACCATCGAGTAACCGTTACGGGCGTTAACAAAGACGTTGTCCACTGCGCGAAGATGACCGTCACCGCGATTGAAGTCACGCAAGAAGCATACGAAGTCGAGGTCCAAGAGGGCGAGGCTTACGATCGCTACCAAGACGACACTTATTTAGAAATCATGGGAGTCATTGCATGACTGAAACTACTCTCGATTCAGTGAACGTTTTCCCGTCTCTCTCAAGCTATGAGGCGAACAAGGGCAGCATTGGAGAAAACGACATTTCGCTGGTCCCTGCCTCTTTTGTACCGACATCCGGATCCGCCGGCGAGATTTCGATGCGGGAGACGGTCGCGACCCCTACAACGGTTGGCGACAATTCAGCACGCTCTATGTCCCTCGCTAGTGGCGGCACGCTAACCGTCAGCAACGGCGGTAGCGAGGCGTGGATTACGGTTGTAGCTCTGAACGGCGGGGCAACGATCATCCTCGGCACGTCGTGGGCATGGAGCGGTTCTGCGCCTACCCTCGCTAAGGGCCTTGTGACACTTGCATGGTACGGCACATTTGGCGTCGCTAATTTTACAAAGTTTGGGGGCTGATAAATGATCAAGACGTGGACTTACAAGGGTGTTGCCTACCAGTCCGAATGGAAGGTTCGACAAGAGGTCTTCAATCAAGA
>ERZ835051.4224-NODE-4224-length-10212-cov-2.985330_pt1 | contig 10212 bp, 7 predicted proteins | sample MGYA00519575_ERZ835051 | MGnify/ENA primary metagenome ERZ835051 (study PRJEB31850, sample SAMEA3708769) | human gut metagenome | biome: human gut; feature: human-associated habitat; material: faeces | place: China | collected 2014 ... | reverse complement strand
AGAAGAAGATGATGTGAAACTGGGCGGAAATGTGGGAGATGCTCTTGCTGCTTCAAGTCTGGTTACTAAACGAGTCTGCTATGAGCTGAACGGTGAGACCGGAAAGATTGATTTTGTAGGAAAAGAAAAGATGGCGCAACTGCTGGAAAAACATCCGGACTGGAAGAAAGCCTACCTTACAAAAGACAGTCAGGAAGCGAAGCATACCTTCAAGTATCTGCAAATGCTGTGTGGTGAGCAGCAGAAAGAATAAATAATACCTTTCTGATAATAAATCTACCAAAACCTTTGTCTTTTCTCTTCTTTTTTTCTATATTGCGAAGAGTTATAGAACTGTATTGCTTACAGTTTGTAATCCTTAATTCTGCTTATTATGAAGATAACTCTTGGCAACACGTTACCTCCCTACCCAGCTTTCATAGAAGGTATCCGGAGGGCCCCCGACCGTAGTTATACGCTTACGCCGGCGCAGACAGCTACGGCATTGAAGAATGCATTGCGCTATATCCCCTTGGAATTGCATGAGCAACTGGCACCTGAATTTATGGAAGAATTGCGTACCCGTGGACGAATTTACGGATACCGCTTCCGCCCCGCAGGCGATCTGAAAGCAAGGGCAATTGATGAATATCGTGGCAAATGTGTGGAAGGCAAAGCCTTTCAAGTTATGATTGACAACAATCTCTGTTTTGATATCGCGTTGTATCCCTATGAACTTGTTACTTATGGTGAAACCGGACAAGTTTGTCAGAACTGGATGCAATACCTCCTGATCAAGCAATATCTCGAAGAACTTACTCCTGAGCAAACACTGGTCATTGAGTCCGGACATCCGTTGGGCCTGTTTCGTTCCCGTCCCGATGCTCCCCGCGTTATTATTACCAACTCTATGATGATAGGCCAGTTCGACAATCAGCACGACTGGCACATTGCCGCACAAATGGGAGTTGCCAACTATGGGCAGATGACGGCGGGCGGCTGGATGTATATTGGTCCGCAGGGTATTGTTCATGGCACTTTCAATACATTACTCAATGCCGGGCGATTGAAACTCGGCATTCCGCAGGACAAAGATTTGCGTGGTCACCTCTTCGTATCTTCCGGTTTGGGAGGAATGAGCGGGGCACAGCCAAAGGCAGCCGAAATAGCCGGAGCAGCCTCTATTATAGCCGAAGTCGATAGCTCCCGTATCGAAACACGTTATCGGCAGGGATGGGTAGGCCATGTCACACAGGACCTGTCGGAAGCTTTCCGCCTGGCAAAAGAAGCGATGGAACGTCGGGAACCTTGCTCGATAGCCTATCATGGCAACGTCGTCGATTTGCTGGAATATGCGGAACGCGAGCAGATTCATATTGAACTTTTGTCCGATCAAACCTCTTGTCATGCCGTTTACGAAGGAGGCTACTGTCCCGCAGGCTTGACTTTCGATGAGCGGACCCGCCTTCTTCATGAATCTCCTGATCAGTTCCGTCGTCTGGCAGACGCTTCTTTGCGCCGCCATTTTGAGGTAATCCGGAAACTGGTGGCATGCGGCACTTACTTCTTCGATTATGGCAACTCCTTTATGAAAGCGATTTATGATGCCGGAGTGAAAGAGATTTCCCGCAATGGAGTTGATGAGAAAGACGGATTTATATGGCCGAGTTATGTAGAAGATATCATGGGACCCCAACTCTTTGATTATGGCTATGGCCCCTTCCGATGGGTATGTCTGAGCGGTAGGCACGAAGATCTGATAAAAACGGACCGTGCCGCAATGGAGTGCATTGATGTCAATCGCCGGGGACAGGATCTGGATAATTATAACTGGATACGCGACGCCGAAAAGAACAGGCTGGTAGTAGGTACTCAGGCACGTATTCTCTATCAGGATGCCGTAGGAAGAATGAATATCGCCCTCCGTTTCAATGAAATGGTACGGCGGGGAGAAGTAGGACCGATCATGTTGGGCCGCGATCATCATGATGTGAGTGGAACCGATTCGCCTTTCCGTGAGACATCGAATATCAAAGACGGAAGTAATGTCATGGCTGATATGGCCGTGCAGTGTTTCGCCGGAAACTGCGCGCGTGGCATGAGCTTGGTAGCCCTGCATAATGGCGGCGGAGTCGGTATCGGAAAAGCGATTAATGGCGGCTTCGGCATGGTATGTGACGGCAGCGAACGGGTAGACGAGATACTTCGCTCGGCTATGCTTTGGGATGTGATGGGCGGAGTGGCCCGCCGTTCGTGGGCCCGCAATCCGCATGCAATGGAAACTAGTGACGCTTTCAATGAATCACATTCGGAAGGGTATCATATAACGATGCCTTATCTGGCTGATGACGAGCTGATTAAAAAGACAATAAAAGAAGCATTGTAATAGAAAGTAACGAAATAGAGAAATAAATATGAATTGGAGTAAGATCATCGAATGTGTCCCCAACTTTAGCGAGGGACGTGATTTGGAGAAAATAGACAAGATAGTAGCCCCTTTTCGTGGCAAATCCGGCGTGAAGCTGCTCGATTATAGCAATGATGAAGATCATAACCGTCTGGTAGTCACTTTGGTTGGCGAACCGGAAGCCTTGCGCGATGCAGTCATTGAAGCTATCGGCATTGCTGTCCGTCTGATAGACCTTAATCATCATAGCGGACAGCATCCCCGCATGGGAGCGGTGGATGTGGTTCCTTTCATTCCGATCAAGAATACGACGATGGAAGAAGCCGTCGCCCTGTCGAAAGAAGTGGCTTCCCGGGTGGCGGAACTATATAATCTCCCAGTCTTTCTGTATGAAAAGTCCGCCACAGCTCCGCATCGGGAAAATCTGGCCTCCGTCCGTAAGGGAGAATTTGAAGGAATGGCGGAGAAAATCAGACTTCCCGAATGGCAGCCCGACTTCGGTCCTGCCGAGCGTCATCCCACTGCCGGAACGGTAGCTATCGGTGCCCGAATGCCGCTGGTTGCTTATAACATCAATCTGAGTACCAATAATCTTGAAATAGCCACGAAGATAGCAAAGAATATCCGGCATATCAACGGCGGTCTCCGCTACGTCAAAGCAATGGGGGTGGAACTGAAAGAGCGGAATATCACCCAAGTATCCATTAATATGACCGATTATACCCGCACCGCCCTTTACCGTGCTTTCGAATTGGTGCGTATTGAGGCCCGCCGCTATGGAGTGGCGATTGTTGGAAGTGAGATCATTGGTCTGGTGCCGATGGAAGCGCTGATAGATACGGCCTCCTATTATTTAGGACTGGAGAATTTCTCCATGCAGCAGGTGCTGGAAGCGCGTATCATGGAATAGCGCCCGGAGTATTAAAATAATGTGCGTCCGATATAAAGCTGCTGAAACTTATATCGAATTATGATTGAAATAGTAAGAACCGAATAATAAAAGATCAATGAGTGAAAACCTGATTATATTCAATGCCCGTATTGTCACCCCGACAGGAATCTCCGCCCGTAAAGGTGCGGAAATGGGACAACTCCGCATCATAGAAAACGGAACGGTAGAAGTGACCAAAGGCATCATCACTTACGTCGGCGAGAGTCGTGGCGAAGATCGTGACGGCTACTACCAGCATTACTGGCATTACAACGCCCGGGGACATTGCCTGCTTCCGGGCTTTGTCGATTCGCATACCCATTTTGTTTTTGGCGGAGAACGTTCCGAAGAATTTTCATGGCGGCTGAAAGGCGAAAGCTATATGTCCATCATGGAACGTGGCGGAGGGATAGCCAGTACCGTAAAAGCTACCCGGCAAATGAATTTCCTGAAACTTCGCTCGGCAGCCGAAGGCTTTCTGAAGAAGATGAGTGCTATGGGAGTCACCACGGTAGAAGGTAAAAGCGGTTATGGACTCGATCGGGAAACAGAGCTGCTGCAACTGAAAATAATGCGCAGCCTGAACAATGACGAGCACAAACGTATCGACATTGTATCCACTTTCTTAGGAGCCCACGCCCTTCCCGAAGAGTATAAAGGAAGAGGAGACGAATACATCGACTTTCTGATTCGTGAAATGCTCCCCGTTATCCGCGAGAACGAACTAGCCGAATGTTGTGATGTCTTTTGCGAACAAGGAGTTTTCTCTGTCGAACAGTCCCGCCGTCTCCTTCGGGCAGCCAAAGAACAAGGCTTCCTGTTAAAGCTCCATGCCGATGAAATCGTTTCCTTTGGTGGTGCTGAGCTGGCTGCCGAACTGGGCGCTTTGTCTGCTGATCATCTGCTTCAGGCTTCCGATGCCGGAATCCGTGCAATGGCCGACGCAGGAGTAGTAGCTACCCTGCTGCCTCTGACGGCTTTCGCACTGAAAGAACCTTATGCACGCGGTCGTGAAATGATTGATGCCGGCTGTGCCGTAGCACTTGCCACAGACTTGAATCCGGGAAGCTGTTTCTCCGGTTCCATCCCGTTGACCATTGCTTTGGCGTGTATTTACATGAAACTTAGCATCGAAGAAACCATCACTGCCCTCACACTAAACGGGGCTGCTGCCCTTCATCGGGCAGACCGGATCGGAAGTATCGAAGTAGGCAAGCAAGGTGACTTTGTCATACTGAATTCGGACAATTATCACATTCTGCCATACTACGTAGGCATGAACTGTGTCATCATGACTATTAAAGGCGGTATGTTATACCCCGTCAATTGATAACTAAAAGCATAAAATACCATGTTAGCAGATTTAACCGTAAAAGATTTCTTAGATAAGGTAGCCGGCAATGATCCGGTACCCGGCGGTGGCAGTATTGCCGCTTTAGGTGGAGCGCTGGCTTCCGCTTTGGCCACGATGGTGACAGGACTCACCATCGGCAAGAAAGGATATGAAGCCAGCGAAGAAGTAATGCAGCACGCACAAACAATCACCCTCCGTCTGCTGGACGAATTTATTGCACTTATCGATAAAGATTCCGAAGCCTATGATGAAGTTTTTGCCTGTTTTAAACTTCCCAAAGCTACCGATGAAGAAAAAGCTGCCCGCAGCGCTGCCATTCAGGAAGCCACCAGGCATGCCGCCCTCATTCCGATGGAAGTTGCCCGAAAAGCACTCGAAGTGATGCCCGTCATAGCAGACATCGCCCGTCTGGGGAATCGGAACGCTATTACAGACGCTTGTGTAGCCATGATGGCGGCACGATCCGCCGTATTGGGAGCATTGCTGAATGTCCGCATTAATCTGGGGGTACTCAAAGACAAAGAATTTGTCCAAGAATTGCAAGCCGAAGCGGACCGGATAGAGCAAACCGCTTGCCGGAAAGAGAAAGAATTACTGGATGCCGTCAACCAAGACTTACGCGTATGAGCAAGAATGTGTATCAAATAGGTTCCGGAGAACTGACCTTCGAAATCATCGAACGGATCATCAACGAGAATCTGAAGCTGGAACTGGCTCCCGAAGCCAAGCTCCGCATTCAGAAATGCCGTGATTATCTCGACCATAAAATAGCTTCTTCCGAAGAACCTCTTTATGGCATCACCACCGGCTTCGGCTCGTTATGCACTAAAAATATATCTCCCGGCGAATTGGGAACCTTGCAGGAAAACCTGATAAAGAGCCATGCCTGCAGTGTAGGCGAAGAAATCCGTCCTGTCATCATCAAACTGATGATGTTGCTCAAAGCCCACGCCCTCTCGTTGGGACATAGCGGCGTGCAACTAATCACTGTGCAGCGTATCCTCGACTTTTTCAATAACGACGTACTGCCCATCGTCTATGATCGCGGTTCTTTGGGAGCTTCCGGCGATCTCGCCCCATTAGCCAATCTGTTCCTTCCTTTGATCGGTGTGGGCGACGTCAACTATAAAGGAAAGAAATGCGAAGCCATCAGCGTGCTCGACGAATTTGGCTGGGAACCCGTCCGGCTCATGAGCAAGGAAGGGCTTGCACTGCTCAACGGTACCCAGTTCATGAGTGCCAACGGTGTATTTGCCATTCTCAAAGCCTTCCGCCTCTCCAAGAAAGCCGACCTGATAGCCGCCCTTTCTCTCGAAGCCTTCGACGGACGCATCGACCCGTTTATGGATTGCATCCAGCAGATACGCCCTCATCCCGGACAGATCGAGACGGGAGAGGCTTTCCGTAAACTGCTGGCAGGCAGCGAACTGATCGAACGTCCCAAGGCGCACGTACAGGATCCTTACTCTTTCCGTTGCATTCCGCAAGTGCATGGTGCTACGAAAGACGCTATCCGCTATGTTTCCTCCGTACTGCTGACCGAAATCAATTCCGTCACGGACAATCCAACGATCTTCCCTGACGAAGACAGAATCATTTCCGGTGGAAATTTCCACGGTCAGCCGTTGGCTATCACCTATGACTTTCTAGCCATTGCCTTGGCAGAACTGGGAAACATTTCCGAACGCCGTGTCTCTCAATTGATTATGGGACTTCGCGAACTTCCGGAGTTTTTGGTAGCCAATCCGGGACTGAATTCCGGTTTTATGATTCCCCAATATGCTGCTGCGTCTATGGTCAGCCAGAACAAAATGTACTGTTATGCCGCATCGAGCGATTCCATCGTTTCGTCCAACGGGCAGGAAGACCACGTAAGTATGGGGGCCAATGCCGCAACCAAACTTTATAAAGTGATGGACAACCTTGAACATATCCTTGCCATCGAACTGATGAATGCTGCGCAGGGCATCGATTTCCGCCGTCCGCTGAAAACGTCTCCGCTGCTGGAGAGTTTCCTGCATGCCTACCGGAAAGAAGTGCCTTTTGTGAAAGATGACATCGTGATGTATAAAGAAATACATAAAACAGTCGCTTTTTTAAAAAGGACTAAGTTAGAGTACTAAACCTCCTTTTTCGCTTTTCGTTAATAATGGTGACTGTTATTGCCGGATAAACGATCGATTCTTATCGGTATTTATCCGGCATTTGCCGATTATTCTCCCTCTTACAGCGATAAAACTTTACTTCATATACCTCTATTCCTTACTTTTGCTCTATATTTCCTCTTAACACTTGTTTTCATATACCTCTAATGAATGATAATATTTATCAAATGGGCTATAAATAAAAGGAAACTTGATTTGTTAATTGAGTTTTCTATATATCTTTGTTCCGTTTTTCGCTTTAAATGGTGAATTTATAGAAAACTGAGTCTAACAAAATCTAAAAAGAGTGATGATGGAGCATGGAAGAGACGCGTCCCAAAAGGCGGAGCTGAGAGAACGGATTATAATGACCGCGACAGAAGCTTTTACTTTGAAAGGTATCAAGTGTATTACGATGGATGACATTGCGGCAGCATTGGGCATTTCCAAACGTACGCTCTATGAGGTTTTTGCAGATAAGGAATCATTATTGAAAGAGTGTATTCTGCAAAAGCAAGCTGAAAGAGACAAATACTTGCAGGAGATATACGAGCAATCCAACAATGTGCTGGAGGTGATACTTGCTGTCTTTCAGAAAAGCATCGAGATCTTTCATCAGACCAACAAGCGCTTCTTCGAGGATATAAAGAAATATCCGAAGGTATATGCGATGATGAAAGACCGTAGTGAAAGTGACTCGGAGAAGACGATGTCTTTCTTTAAGTCGGGGGTAGAGCAAGGTATCTTTCGGGCGGATGTCAACTTTGAGATAGTCAATCTGTTGGTGCGCGAGCAGTTTGATGTGCTGCTGAATACGGACATTTGCAACGAATATCCTTTTATAGAAGTATATGAATCCATCATGTTTACCTATATACGTGGCATTTCCACGGAAAAAGGAGCCAAAGTTTTAGAGGAATTTATATCAGAATATCGTAAAAACCGGGTCGAGCAACAATAGGAGCTAGGTTCGGATGACAAACAATTAAGGATCAAATAGAAACGAGTTTATGAACAGATTGAAAAGATTGACAGGCAAGAAAATGCTTCTGACGGCAATGGCTCTCTGTGCGTTTGGCTTTGCAAAGGCTCAGACGGAGCAGACAACGCAGAATACGCTGACATTGACGTTGGACAAAGCCCTGGAAATAGCGTTGGATGAGAATCCTACGATAAAGGTGGCGGCAGAAGAAATTGCCTTAAAGAAAGTTGCAAGTAAGGAAGCATGGCAGAGCCTGTTACCCGAAGCAAGCCTAAACGGATCATTGGATCACACGATCAAAGCGGCTGAAATGAAACTGAACGATATGTCGTTCAAGATGGGGCAGGATGGTACGAATACCGCCAATGCCGGACTGAGCATTAACCTGCCTTTGTTTGCACCGGCAGTCTACCGGGCCATGTCAATGACAAAGACGGATATCGAACTGGCAGTGGAGAAGTCGCGTGCTTCCGAACTGGATTTGATCAATCAGGTAACCAAGGCTTATTATCAGCTGATGCTTGCACAAGATAGTTATGAAGTGCTTCAAGGCAGCTATAAGTTGGCAGAAGATAATTTCAATGTCGTGAACGCCAAATATCAACAAGGTGCAGTCAGCGAATTTGACAAGATCAGCGCAGAAGTACAGATGCGCAGCATCAAGCCGAATGTCATTTCTGCCGCCAATGCCGTGACGCTGGCAAAACTCCAGTTGAAAGTGTTGATGGGCATTACGGCTGATGTGGATATTAAGACTGACGATAATCTGACAAACTACGAATCAATGCTGTTTGCCAATCAGTTGAAAGAAGAAGATATGAGTCTGGAGAACAATACAACGATGAAGCAGTTCGAGCTGAATATGAAATTGCTCGAAAAGAACGTGAAGTCGCTGAAAACGAACTTCATGCCTACTTTGTCGATGAGCTTCTCTTATCAATATCAGTCTTTGTATAATCCGAACATCAATTTCTTTGATTATACGTGGAGCAACAGTTCGTCTTTGATGTTCAATCTGAGCATTCCTTTGTATAGGGCGAGCAACTTTACGAAGGTAAAATCGGCCCGCATCCAGATGCGCCAGCTTGACTGGAACCGTATCGATACGGAGAGAAAACTGAATATGCAGGTAGTCAGCTACCGTAACAATATGACTGCCAGTTCCGAGCAGGTGGTCAGCAACAAAGAAAACGTGATGCAGGCTGAAAAAGCGGTACAGATTGCCGGAAAACGTTATGAAGTCGGTAAGGGAACCGTGCTTGAACTTAACAGTTCGCAGGTATCACTGACGCAGGCACAACTTACTTACAATCAATCAATCTACGATTACCTGGTAGCTAAGGCTGACCTTGATCAGGTTTTGGGAAAACAATAAAGATAGACAACTAAAATTACAACTAAGGAATATGAAAAAAGGTATCCAATTAGTGGCTCTGCTATTGACAGTAGTAATGAGCTCATGTACGGGTGGAAAAGATAAGGCTGCTGTGAAACAGGAAGACGAGAAGCCCAGAGTAAAAGTGGCTGATGTAACAGCCCGTCCCGTAGATCAGATACAGGATTACACGGCAACGGTAGAAGCGGAAGTGAAAAACAATATAGCCCCTTCCTCTCCCGTGCGTATCGACCAGATCTTTGTAGAAGTGGGCGACCGTGTATCCAAAGGCCAGAAATTAGTGCAGATGGATGCGGCTAATCTGAAACAAACCAAGTTGCAACTGGATAATCAGGAAATCGAATTTAAGCGTATCGACGAACTTTATAAAGTGGGTGGCGCTTCCAAATCGGAATGGGATGCTTCGAAGATGCAGCTCGACGTGAAAAAGACGGCTTATAAGAATCTGTTGGAGAATACCGCTTTGCTAAGCCCCATCAATGGCGTGGTTACTGCACGCAACTATGATAACGGCGATATGTATAGTGGTGGAAACCCGGTATTGGTTGTAGAGCAGATCACTCCGGTGAAACTTCTTATCAATGTTTCCGAAACCTACTTTACCAAAGTGAAGAAAGGCGCGCCCGTAGATGTGAAGCTGGATGTATACGGCGACGAAGTATTCACCGGAAATATCAGTCTGATTTACCCTACGATAGACGCTGCTACCCGCACGTTCCAGGTAGAGATCAGACTGGATAATAAAGACCAGCGTGTGCGTCCGGGAATGTTTGCCCGTGCTACATTAAACTTCGGCACAGCGGACAACGTGGTTGTTCCCGATCTGGCCATTGTTAAGCAGGCAGGTTCCGGCGACCGTTATGTCTTTGTATATAAAGATGGTAAAGTATCTTACAATAAGGTAGAGTTAGGTCGGCGTATGGGTACGGAATACGAGTTGAAATCCGGTGTGCCCGATAATTCTCAAGTTGTAGTTGCCGGTCAGTCGCGTTTGGTGAATGGCATGGAAGTGGCAGTTG
>ERZ835051.4215-NODE-4215-length-10231-cov-14.492925_pt1 | contig 10231 bp, 9 predicted proteins | sample MGYA00519575_ERZ835051 | MGnify/ENA primary metagenome ERZ835051 (study PRJEB31850, sample SAMEA3708769) | human gut metagenome | biome: human gut; feature: human-associated habitat; material: faeces | place: China | collected 2014 ... | reverse complement strand
CCGTAAGAAGCACCTGTTACGAGGGCTACTTTACCTTCCAAAGAAAAATTCAAATACTGATTCATGATGTTTATTTATTTTAGGTTGAAAAAATAGTGTTATTTCAAATCGGTAATCAAGGAGAAATCCTGGTCGCCGTAATCCAGATTCTCGCCGCCCATCCCCCATATAAAGGTATAATTGTGCGTAGCTGCGGCAGAGTGGATAGACCATTCGGGAGAAAGGACAGCCTGGTCGCCCTTCATCCACACATGGCGGGTTTCGTCCACCTCGCCCATAAAGTGGCAGATAGCATGGTCTTCCGGAATCTCAAAGTAGAAATAAGCTTCCATACGGCGGCTGTGGACGTGTGCCGGCATTGTATTCCACACACTGCCCGGAGCAAGTTCCGTCATGCCCATTTGCAATTGGCAGGTCGGCAACACCTGATTTACCAGCATCTTATTGATATTACGGTGGTTGGAGCCTTCCAAAGAACCCATCTCAGCCACTACCGCATCTCTCTTCGTCACTTTCTTGTCGGGATAGTTGCGATGAGCCGTTACGGAATTAAAATAGAACTTGGCCGGATGAGCCGCATCCTTGCTCTCAAAAGTAACTTCACGGTCGCCCGAACCCAGGTAGAGGGCTTCTTTATAATCCATTTCAAACACAGCGTCGCCGGCTCTGACCACGCCCGGTCCGCCTACATTGAAAATACCCATCTCGCGGCGGGTCAGGAAATAAGGGGCTTTCAACGGGTCGATAGCCTCCAGTTGCAACACCTCACCCACCGGCATAGCACCACCTACTACCATACGGTCGTACATGGAATATACCATATTCACTTCGTTCGGGGAGAATACTTTCTCTATAAGGAAATCACGACGAATTCTTTTCGTATCATAACTTTTCGCATCTTCCGGATGCGCAGCGTAGCGGATCTCATAGTTCGTTCTCATGATTATATTACCTTTCTTTAATTTTCAAAATTAACAGCCAGCGGTACGTCGTTTACGTACACGATTGCAAATGTAGCAAAAGAAAACGGCAAAACATTGCTTTTTTGTCCTAATTATCTATCAATATTGTACAAAGAAAGGAAAAATCATCAGAAACGTCCTAATATTGAATGAATAAATCAAAAGAAAAAATAAAAGAGAATCCTATAGTTGCCAACCGTGCCATCTATATGGCAAACCCGTGCCATATAATAGACAAAGTTGTGCCACTATATTGGCACAACTCATATACTAATGAAAAAAGCTCCGACAATCATCGACTGTCGGAGCTTTTTTCGTTGGACTACCAAGATTCGAACTTGGACAAACAGAACCAAAACCTGTTGTGCTACCATTACACCATAGTCCAATCATTATGTGCTTTCCTTAGAAAGCGGTGCAAAGATACGTTTTTCCTGCAATATATTCCAAATATTTTCGCACTTTTTTTTGCTACAATATGCAAATGCTTATCTTTGTAAACCTAATTAAAAGATTTCGATACGATGAAAAAACTTCTAGCTTGCATTGCGCTGGGCTGCATAGCAACAGCGAACAGTTACGCAGGAACTCCACTCTGGATGCGTGACGTGCAGATTTCCCCGGATGGGAAGGAAATCGTTTTTTGTTATAAAGGGGATATTTATAAGGTGCCCGCCAAAGGAGGCACTGCCACCCAACTCACCACACAGAGTTCTTACGAATGTACACCTATATGGTCGCCCGATGGAAAAGAGATAGCTTTCGCCAGTGACCGGAACGGAAATTTCGATGTATTTGTAATGCCTGCCGACGGCGGACCGGCAAAACGGCTCACCACTCATTCGGCAACGGAATTGCCTTCCGCTTTTACCCCGGACGGGAAATACATACTTTTCTCCGCTGCTATTCAAGACCCTGCCAACAGTGCCTTGTTTCCCACATCGGCCATGACCGAGCTATATAAAGTGTCGACCAAGGGAGGACGAACCGAACAGGTGTTGGGAACTCCTGCCGAGGCTGTATGTTTTGATAAAACCGGAAAAACCTTGCTTTATCAAGACAGAAAAGGTTTTGAAGATGAATGGCGCAAACATCATACCTCTTCCATCACCAGAGATGTGTGGATGTATGACACGCAAAGCAAGAAACATACCAACCTTACCCGGCATGCAGGTGAAGACCGGAATCCGGTTCTCTCACCGGACAATCAGACTGTCTATTTCCTGAGCGAACGTGACGGGGGAAGTTTCAATGTATATTCGTTCCCGCTCAATGCCCCACAATCCGTCAATCCCGTGACAAGTTTCAAGACCCATCCGGTTCGTTTCCTTTCTATGGGCAGCAACGGAACTTTGTGCTATACTTATGATGGCGAAATCTATACCCAACAAGGAAATGCCGCCCCGCAAAAAGTAAAAATAAACCTGATACGTGACGATCAGGACAAAGTAGCCGACTTAAGTTTTACCAAGGGCGCTACTTCGGCCACGGTGTCACCCGATGGAAAACAGGTTGCATTCATTGTACGCGGAGAAGTCTTTGTCACTTCGGCTGATTACACTACTACCAAACAGATTACCCACACCCCGGCACGCGAAGCAGGGGTAACCTTTGCACCCGATAACCGCACACTGGCATACGCCAGCGAGAGAAACGGTAATTGGGAATTGTATCTGGCTAAAATAGCACGCAAGGAAGAAGCCAACTTCCCGAATGCCACTCTTATCGAAGAGGAAGTATTGCTGCCGTCCGCCAAGGTGGAGCGCGCCTATCCCCGGTTTTCACCGGACGGCAAGGAACTTGCCTTTATCGAAGACCGTAACCGCTTGATGGTGATGAATCTCGATACAAAAAAAGTACGCCAGGTGACAGACGGTTCCACATGGTATAGCACCGGAGGAGGCTTTGATTATGCCTGGTCGCCCGATGGCAAATGGTTTACATTAGAGTTTATCGGAAACAAGCATGACCCATATTCGGATATCGGCTTAGTCAATGCACAAGGAGGAGATATCATTAATATCACTAACAGCGGTTACACCAGCGGTTCGCCCCGTTGGGTGCTCGACGGCAATGCGATTCTGTTCATCACCGAACGCTATGGCATGCGCAATCACGCTTCATGGGGGTCATTGAACGATGTCATGCTGGTATTCCTCAATCAGGATGCATACGACAAGTTCCGCTTGAGCAAAGAAGACTACGAGTTGCAGAAAGAACTGGAAAAGGAACAGGATAAGACCAAAGAAGACGAATCGAAGAAAGATAAGCAAAAAGATAAGGATAAAAAGGAAGATACCAAAGAAGAGAAAGTAAAGGATATTGTGGTCGAACTGAAGAATATGGAAGACCGCATTGTGCGCCTCACTCCCAACTCCTCGAACTTAAGCAGCGCCATCATCTCCAAAGACGGTGAGAAGCTTTATTATCTTTCTGCTTTTGAAGGCGGATTCGACCTTTGGAAACTGGACCTCAGAAAAAAGGATACCAAGTTGCTCCACAAGATGAATACCGGCTGGACAAACATGGAAATGGATAAGGAAGGAAAAGAAATCTTTGTTTTGGGCGGAAGCACCATGCAGAAGATGAATGCCGCTTCCGAAACATTAAAGCCCATAAGCTATAAGGCAGATATGACGATGGACTTGGCAGCCGAACGCGAATATATGTTCAATCATGTCTATAAACAGCATCAGAAGCGTTTCTACAATCTCAATATGCATGGAATAGACTGGGATGCCATGAGTGCCGCTTATCGCAAATTCCTGCCGCATATCAGCAATAACTATGATTTTGCCGAGATGCTGAGCGAATGGTTGGGCGAACTCAATGTGTCACACACCGGAGGACGTTATTATTCCAATCTAAAGGGAGATGCCACAGCCAACCTGGGACTGCTGTACGACTGGAGCTATGACGGCAAGGGGTTGCTCATTTCCGAAGTGGTGGAAAAAGGACCGTTCGACCATGCCCGCTCCAAAGTAAAAGCCGGAGATATTGTAGAGAAAATAAACGGAAAAGAAATTACTGCCGAAGCAGACTATGCGGCACTCTTCAATAATTTAAGCCGGAAGAAGACGCTGGTATCTCTCTATAATCCTCAGACCAAAGAACGCTGGGAAGAAGTAGTGATGCCTATCAGCAACGGTGCATTCAACGAACTGCTCTACACACGCTGGGTGAAACAGCGTGCCGCCGATGTGGATAAATGGTCCGGCGGACGTTTAGGTTATGTACATATCCAGTCGATGGGTGATGACAGTTTCCGTTCTGTTTACTCGGACATCTTGGGTAAATACAATGATCGCGAAGGAATTGTCATCGACACTCGCTTCAATGGCGGAGGCCGCTTGCACGAGGATATAGAGATACTATTCAGCGGTAAGAAGTATTTCACTCAGGTGGTACGTGGACGTGAAGCATGTGATATGCCGAGTCGTCGTTGGAACAAACCGTCCATCATGCTGCAATGCGAAGCCAATTATAGTAATGCACACGGTACTCCGTGGGTTTACAGTCATCAAAAACTGGGCAAACTGGTGGGTATGCCTGTACCGGGCACCATGACGAGTGTATCGTGGGAAACGCTTCAAGACCCTTCATTGGTATTCGGTATCCCTATCATCGGTTATCAATTGCCGGACGGAAGTTATCTGGAGAATACACAGTTGGAACCGGATATCAAGGTAGCCAATGCACCGGAGACAGTTGTTCAGGGCGAAGATACCCAGTTGAAAGTGGCTGTGGATGAACTGCTGAAGGAGATAGACGGGAAATAAAGTGCGAATATGAAGTTATAAAAAAGTGGAAGGAGAGAATGTGTATGTTCTCTCCTTCCGTTCTTATATCTATCACAAAGAATCTCTCTTTCCTTATTTGGCAATCACCAGATAATAATTCTTCTTTCCGCGTTGAACCAACAGGTATTTTTCATCCAGCAGGTCGGCAGCAGTGATTACCTGGTCAAAGGCATTTAATTTCTCTTTATTCAGCGAAACGCCTCCACCTTGAACCAACTTACGCATCTCACCTTTTGAAGCGAAGACAGCAGCGTTATCGACGAATAAATCTACCGCTTTCACACCTTCTGCCAATGCATCACGTGATACCTCAAACTGGGGAACACCTTCGAATACGGCCAGCAACGTGTCTTCATCCAGTTTCTTCAATGCCTCCGAAGTAGCATTACCAAACAGAATGCCTGATGCCTCGACAGCCGCATTGTAGTCTTCTTCCGAGTGAACCATAACAGTCACTTCCTTGGCCAGACGCTTCTGCAATACACGCAAATGTGGAGCTTCGGCATGTTCTGCCGTCAATGCTTCCACTTCTTCCTGACTCAGTGAAGTAAAGATTTTGATGTAGCGGGCAGCGTCCTCATCACTTACATTCAACCAGAACTGGTAGAATTTGTAAGGAGAAGTATAACGGGGATCCAACCAGATGTTACCTGATTCAGTCTTACCGAACTTGCCACCATCGGCCTTTGTAATCAACGGACAAGTCAAAGCAAATACTTCGCCACCGTTGGTACGGCGGATCAACTCGGCACCGGTAGTAATGTTACCCCACTGGTCTGAGCCACCCATCTGAAGTTTACAGCCTTTTGTTTCGTATAAGTGCAGGAAGTCATAACCCTGCAACAGCTGGTAAGTAAATTCTGTAAATGACAAACCGTCACGGGCTTCACCGTTCAAACGTTTCTGTACAGAATCCTTAGCCATCATATAGTTCACTGTGATATGCTTACCTACCTCACGGGCAAAATCAAGGAAAGTAAAATCCTTCATCCAATCATAGTTATTCACCAATTCGGCTTTGTTGGGAGCATCGCTCTCAAAGTCCAAGAACTTGGCCAGCTGCTTCTTGATGCAAGCTACGTTGTGACGCAAAGTCTCTTCTGTCAGCAGATTACGTTCCTGCGATTTACCGGAAGGGTCGCCGATCATACCGGTTGCACCACCTACAAGAGCCAACGGCTTATGGCCGCAACGCTGGAAATGACGCAGCATCATCACACCACACAAGTGGCCGATATGCAAAGAGTCAGCAGTAGGGTCGATGCCCAGATATGCTGTAACTTGTTCTTTAGCCAATAACTCCTCGGTGCCCGGCATCATTGTGTGCACCATTCCACGCCATGTTAATTCTTCTACAAAATTCATCGAATGATTAATCTATTTAATTGTTTGATTTATACTTTAATGCCACAAAAGTACGACTCTTTATCTGAAGAAACAACTCTTATCGCTGAAAAAAGATTTTTCCCGCATTTTCGGCTATCTGCATGGAAAGCTCTTCTGCGGTCACCCGCCGCACTTCGGCAATACTCTTTATGATGTCACGGACGGGCATCCGGCTTTCATCCGTCTCGGTCAGCAAGCACTCCAAAGGAATCTCCTGCAACACAGGTAGTTGATACTTCTCTCCTATCGAAAGACGAATATCCTCACGCAGCAACATCCGGGCTATATTCACATTATTACGGAAGCCGTGTACCACCCACGGCACGTTCGGACGGAATTTCCTTTTCAGTTCCACCAACTCGTTAAAGGCTTTCACACAATGAATAATCAAGGGTTTTCCCATCGCTTCCGCCAACAAAATCTGCTTCTCGAAAACTGCCATTTGAAGTGCCGGTTTTATCGGCATCAGTTTATCAAGACCTGCCTCACCGATAGCCAGCACAGCCGGATGCTCCGCCGCTTCACGCAACAGCCTCCACTCTTCTTCGCGCACCGCTCCTGCCTTCCACGGATGAATGCCCACAGAATAATAATTCCCCTCAATAGGAGAGAAAACGGCAGGTTCTACATTCCAAATGCTCTCGCCCGCTATCGGAGCTGCATAATGACTGTGAATATCAAGTAGCATGAATGATATAATTTAAGGAACAGGGTCGTATCCCGAACCACCCCACGGATGGCAACGCAACAAACGACGAACAGCCAGATACAATCCTTTAAAAGGACCGTGTTTCTTAATCGCCTCGATAGCATATTCGGAACAAGTAGGAACAAAACGACAGGAAGGCGGAGTCATGGGAGAAATATACCCTCTGTAGAAATAAATAGGGAGTAACAGAAGACGTGAAAGCAGCTTTTTCATTCTATTTTTTCCATTATATGAAACAGCAATCTCTTCACTTTCCCTTCTATCTCGGCCGAAGGATGAATCTCATTGTCCAACCATATAAAGGCTAAAACCAGTCTTTTATTCTTGGCAACCAGTGCATCCGTCAATAGCTGTTTGTTCTTGCGGTACGCTTCCCGTACCCGGCGCTTCACCAAATTGCGTTTCACTGCCCGTTTAAAGCGTTTCTTGGGAACACTTATCAAAATAGAAACAGGCGCCTCCCCTTCCGAAGCATCCAGCCACATATACACCACACGCAGGGGGAAAGCCGGAAAAGACTTGTTTCCACCGGCAAAAAGACGTTCTATCATCGCCTTGCTATTCAATCGTTCTGCTTTGCTAAGTGTATATTCTGCCATAGTTTTACTTTTCCATATAAAAAGAAATCGGGGGTTTCGAATCACAAAGTTATAACTTTTTGATACAAAACCCCCGATTTCGGGCTATAAACTAAAAAATTTAATCTTTGTTACGTTCACGGATAAACATATCCAATGCAGCCGTCATTGAAGGAGCTTCTACAGTGGGAGCTTCCAGGTCAAGACGCAAACCGGCATCTTTTACCGCTTTAGCTGTTGCAGGACCAAAACATCCGATGGCAATCTCTTGTTGATCGAATTCAGGGAAATTTTTCATCAACGAGTTGATTCCGGCAGGACTGAAGAACAGCAACATGTCATAATCAAAACTTTCTTCGGGAGTGAAATCGTTGCTTACTGTGCGATACATCACTACCTCGGTATGTTGAATCTTCTTAGCATCCAATGCGTTTCTAATTTCGTCATTATGCACATCCGACATCGGAACAAGATACTTCTCTGTGTTATGTTTGATAATAGACGGAAGCAAATCTGCAAATTTACCGGTTGCCCCAAAGAATACTTTGCGTTTACGATATTGCACATATTTCTGTATATACAAAGCAATTGTTTCAGAAGTACAGAAATACTTCATTGTCTCGGGTATGGTAACACGCAACTCGGCACACAGACCGAAAAAATGATCAATAGCGTGTCTTGAAGTAAATATCACTGCTGTATGATCAAGAATAGAGACTTTTTGTTGTCTGAACTCTTTGGCCGACAAGCTCTCAACTTTGATGAACGGGCGAAAATCGATTTTCACACCGTACTTCTCAGCTATATCGTAATAAGGCGACTTCTCAGAAGTCGGTTTGGGCTGAGAAACGAGGACTTTTTTTATTTTCAATGTACTAAAAATTTAAAACCAAAATGTTGTTCGCTATAACTATTCCCCTCCACAGTATCAAGTCAGGGAGAATTTCTAGCGCACAAAAGTACAGAATTAAATGGAGAACGCCATAAATTCTGTTGAAAAAGTTATGAATGCACTTATAAAACAGCAATATTTTAGCAATTATTATAACAAAACCGATAAAATAAGGTGCAAGTTGCGGCGATAAATCAAAATAAACAATCAAAAGGACAATGGGAAAAAGCAAAAAACCGGCTCCGATTATCACATTAAAATATGACTCTATCCAAATCATATTCTTGGTTTTGTTAAAGAATATCCAATTTACAAAGTTATACGCCAACCACTTAAACAACAAGAAAATGACCACACATCCGATGAAAGTGCTCAATAGCAGATAGTGGGGTACAACGCGGAATAAAAGCAAATCGTGGTCCGAAAAATAATCATATACACAGAAACCGGCAAGGATACAGGTTTGGAATATCAAAACCAATGTATAACGGACATCCGAGGCAGTGGTATCATCAAATAAACTGGCACGCTCTTTCGACAAGGAAAAATTCTTAAACTGTTGCTCCAGATGTTTCTTTCCATGAGCAAGAACATAGGATACCAAAATGAAACACAGAAACAAAACACTGGTCACCATCCAATCCGACCGCAGTTGATAGGGTATTGGTTCTCCTTTCATCCCTTCCTGAACGGTGACATGATGCACCTTTTGTGTCAAAGCCGTATCTACACGGCTCTGTTCTTCGGCATACAGCTGAAGCAGATATTCTATTCCGGGATGACAATTTTCGCTCATATCGCTGCAAATTTACGGATTTCTTTGTTCCAGACAGGTGTTGTATAGAGTAAATTTACAGCCTCTTCGGGTTCAGAAGCTACTTTCCAAATGGCACTATGCTCTTTTCGCATAAAGTTTTCGTCCACTGCTCTTTGCAACATATCCAACAGGGAGTCATAGAAGCCGTTGATATTCAAGATGACAATGGGATTGAGATAGAGCCCTAATTGCTTCCAAGTAATGATTTCAAGTAATTCCTCCAAGGTGCCGCAACCACCCGGCAAAGCAATCACTCCATCCGACAGGTCGGCCATCATTCGTTTGCGCTCGTGCATGGTTTCGGTTTCAATCAGCTTGGTGAGTCCGGTGTGATGCCATCCCTGTTCTACCATAAAATGCGGGATAACACCGGTCACAGTGCCGCCGGCAGCCAATGCCGCATCGGAGGTTGCAGCCATCAAGCCGATACAGCCTGCACCATTAATCAGATTGATTCGCTTTTCCGCCAAAAGACGCCCCAATTTCTCGGCAGCATCAAAATATTCTTTTGCTATCTTTGTGCTGGACGCACTATATACACATACGTTTTTTATATCATTCATTCTTGTAAACTCTTATATTTTCGGGCGGAATGAATCCGCCCGAAAACACACAATATCCGAATCCGGCTTTTATAAACCGAATGCTTCCTTTATCTTATCCACATAATCCAGCTTTTCCCAAGTAAACAATTCCACTTCCAGTGTCTTTGCTTCATGATACATAGATTCATATGTCTTGGTCACTACTTTGGGTTCACGTCCCATGTGTCCGTAAGAAGCTGTTTCTTCATAAATCGGATTGCGCAGTTTTAAACGTTCTTCGATAGCCTTCGGACGAAGATCGAACAGTTCGTCTATTTTTTGGGCTATTTCACCATCGGTCATTTTCACATTGCTACGGCCGTAAGTGTTTACATAGATATTGATGGGACGAGCCACACCGATGGCATACGAAACCTGAACCAGCATTTCATCGGCTACGCCGGCTGCCACCATATTCTTGGCAATATGACGGGCAGCGTATGCAGCACTACGGTCTACCTTGCTGGGGTCTTTACCGGAGAAAGCACCACCACCGTGAGCAC
>ERZ835051.4214-NODE-4214-length-10232-cov-7.469785_pt1 | contig 10232 bp, 10 predicted proteins | sample MGYA00519575_ERZ835051 | MGnify/ENA primary metagenome ERZ835051 (study PRJEB31850, sample SAMEA3708769) | human gut metagenome | biome: human gut; feature: human-associated habitat; material: faeces | place: China | collected 2014 ... | reverse complement strand
CACGATAATTTGCGTCAATAACTCAAAAAAGCACTTGACAAAACGCTTCATGGGGCAAGCCGGAGGACATCGCGCCTTACATCGACGCGGACGCCAGAAACAATGTCATTCTGACGCAGACGGAGAAATTGACGATGAATAACCGTCCGAAAGACCCGAAAACGGCGCGCAATAAAAACGTGCTGGTCATCGGCGGCTCCGGCAGCGGCAAGACGCGCTTTTGGCTGAAACCGAATCTCATGCAGTGCAATTCCGAAAAATATCCCTGCTCCTTTGTTGTCACAGACCCAAAGGGCAGCGTTGTGGTCGAGTGCGGAAAGATGCTCCGGCGTTTCGGCTACCGCATTAAAATCTTCAATACGATCAACTTCAAAAAGTCGATGCACTACAATCCGTTCGCCTATATTCACTCGGAAAAGGACATTTTGAAGCTGGTGACGTGCCTCATTTCCAACACCAAGGGCGACGGAAAAACCGGCGATGAGTTCTGGCAGAAAGCCGAAACGCTTCTCTACTGTGCGCTCATTGGATACATCCACTATGAAGCGCCGGTAGAAGAACAGAACTTCGCCACACTCATTGAAATGCTGAACTCGATGGAGGTACGAGAGGACGATGAGGAATTTGAAAATGCAGTCGATCTGATGTTCAAGGAGCTTGCAAAAGAGAAGCCGGATCACTTCGCTGTGCGTCAATATGCCAAATATCGCTTGGCGGCTGGCAAGACAGCGAAAAGCATCTTGATTTCCTGCGGCGCACGCCTTGCGCCCTTTGACATTGAAGAATTGCGGGAAGTCACTGCCTACGATGAGCTGGAACTGGATACGCTGGGCGACAAAAAAACGGCGCTGTTTCTCATTATGAGCGACACCGATGCCTCGTTCAATTTCCTGATCTCCATGATTTACAGCCAGCTATTTAATCTCCTTTGTGAGAAAGCCGACGATGTGTACGGTGGACGCTTGCCGGTCCATGTGCGCTGCCTGATTGATGAGGCAGCCAACATCGGGCAGATCCCGCAGCTTGAAAAGCTGGTTGCAACGATCCGCTCCCGTGAGATTTCCGCCTGCCTTATTTTGCAGGCGCAGAGCCAGCTCAAGGCGTTGTATAAGGACAATGCGGACACCATCATTGGCAACATGGACTCGCGGCTATTCCTCGGCGGCTCGGAGCCGACGACACTCAAGGAGCTGTCTACGGCGCTTGGGAAAGAAACGATTGATACGTTCAATACCGGCGAAAGCCGTGGACGGGAAACCTCCCATTCGCTCAATTACCAGAAGCTCGGCAAAGAGCTTGCCAGTGTGGATGAGCTGGCAGTTCTGGATGGCGGTAAGTGCATCTTGCAGCTTCGCGGTGTGCGTCCGTTCCTGTCTGAGAAATATGACATCACCAAGCATCCGAATTACAAATACCTCTCGGATACCGACCGGCACAACACGTTTGATATTGAAAAGTTTCTATCCACCAAGCTCAAAGTGAAGCCGGAGGAAACGTATGATGTTTATGAGGTTGACACCGATTCTGAGAAAGTTGCAGGTTCCTAGAAAAAGTCGCTTGAAAAAGTTTCTGGTTTACGTCAAAACTCCCTTGAAAAAGTTGCTCATTCTGGATATACTAAAACAAACGCAAGGGAGGGATTGCATTGCTGCGGCGAAAAATCGAAAAAACACTGTTGGATTGGAAGAATACACCGAATCATAAACCGCTGATTCTCAAAGGGTGCAGACAGTGCGGCAAGACGTTCTCCGTGCTGAATTTTGCAAAAAAGAACTACGAACACGTTGCCTATCTGAACTTTTTTGTCAATCCGCAGTACGCTTCTGTTTTTTCCGGTTCTCTGGAGGTTGACCACATCACCATGCTTCTGTCTGCCTTGATGGGCAAAGACGCAATCTTTGAAGCTGGAAAGACAATTTTGATTCTGGACGAGATTCAAGATTGTCCGGATGCACGCACTGCGCTGAAGTTTTTCAAGCTGGATGGGCGATACGATGTGATCGGCACCGGTTCTTTACTCGGTGTGAAAGGCTATGGTGAGAAAGAGCCAAAGTCAATCCCGGTCGGGTACGAAACCGTCATTGACATGACCCCACTGGATTTTGAAGAATTTCTCTGGGCGAATGGAATTTCCGAGCAGATCATCACACTGCTCCATACGCACTTGCAGGATCAGACACCGGTTCCTGATGCGCTCCATGCTCGGATGCGGGAGCTGCTGCTGCAATATACCGTCGTCGGCGGAATGCCGGACGTGGTGCAGACATTTGTGGATACCAAGCGTATGGATGAAGTGTTGCAGCTCCAGCGCGATATTGTTCGTTCGTATGAGGACGATATGGTGAAGTACGCAGATAAGAAAGACAAAGCGGTTATCAAAGAGTGCTTCCAGTCGATTCCGAAACAGCTCAGCAAAGAGAACAAGAAATTCCAGTATTCCGTCGTGAAGAAAGGCGCAACAGCATCCAAGTTTGCCGGTAGCCTGCAATGGATCGAGGACGCTGGGATCATTGCCCGCTGCTATAATCTGTCCATTACGGAGCTGCCGCTGGACGGCAACGCCGAGCAGGACACATTTAAGGTCTATATGCGTGATACCGGCTTGTTCGTCAGTATGCTGGAAGATGGCACACAGTTTGATATTCTGCAAGGGAATCTGCTCGGCTACAAAGGCGCGATCTTTGAGGGCTTGATCGCTGATATTTTCTCCAAGATGGGGCGCAAGCTGTACTATTTCCATAAAGACTCCGGTTTGGAGGTTGACTTTGTGATTCGATACAAGGGCGCGTGCGCGCTGGTAGAGGTCAAAGCAAATACCGGCAATGTAAAAAGCACAAAAACAATTTTACGCCACCCGGAGAAATATCATGTGACACAAGCAATCAAGCTGGGCGACTACAATATCGGAATGTCAGAACAAATTTTGACGTTGCCGCTTTATATGGCTTTTTTGCTGCGCGAAAACTGATAAGACCTCGCAGCTTTCGATGGATTGCCGAATGTTCCGATTTGGGAATGTTTTTGCTAATTTATCAGATAAATTCCGAAATCGGAATTTTTCAGGTCGTACAAACAGCGCCATGATTCTGACTTCCGGTATAGAAAAACGTTCGGCGTTATATCGTTCAAAAACCGTCAGTGCTAACTGGCGGTTTTTTCATATATACAAGACACCAACGACAAAACGGCCACTTCTGAACTAAATTTTGAAAGGAGCGCCGGAGAATGGGAGTGTGGTCTGGACGTATTCTTCCGTTCCTGGCAAAGTTTTTATATGGAGTTTTTTAATTCTGCGGTCGATGTTCTTCAGACCCTTGTCATCGCGCTTGGCGGAGGTCTTGGCGTTTGGGGTGTGGTCAATCTGTTGGAGGGTTACGGCAACGATAATCCGGGTGCAAAAAGCCAAGGTGTCAAACAGTTTATGGAAGGCGGCGGTGTTGCGCTGATTGGCCTGATCCTTGTTCCGCTGCTCAAGGGTCTGCTTGCACAGGGCGGCTGATGCTGCCCGCAAAGCTCTTTCGTATCCGCCCGCACTATGCGGGCGGATATGAGAAAGGAGGACTACGCCATTGGATTTAATATGGCAAAAATTCACGGAATGGCTAAAAGAACTGTTGGTCGGTGGCATCATGGATAACCTGACCGGTCTGTTCGATCAGGTCAACGCAAAGATTTCGGATGCAGCCGGACACATTGGAAGTACGCCGCAGACATGGAACAGCGGAATTTATAACATGATCCGCAGCCTGTCGGATAGTGTGATCTTACCGATTGCCGGTGTCATTTTGACGTTTGTGATGACGTTGGAGCTGATCCAGCTCATCACAGAAAAGAACAACTTGCACGACGATGTATGCTAATAGCGAGGACTTTCAAGTCCTCGCTATTACAACGATGGTCAGCTCATTTGTGGCAGAATGAAATGACTAAAGTGCGGAAGTTTCATATTATGTCTTGCATTGCTATCTACTGAAAACTTTCGTTAAACAGTCAAGGCGGACAAACATATCTGTTTGTCCGCCGAAGGTTATGTGAATTACTCAGAGCTTAATCGGAGATAGCAACGCAGTATCCGTTAAAATTATTAAGAGAACTCGGCTTGAACTTCAAAAAGGTGGGATAGCTTGTCCAACCAGATAGTATTTTCACATATTTTCCGCCGTTGGTGTATTCCCAGAAGCCTACAACAACCTGAGCATGTGCCGTTCCAGCACTTGAAGAAGTATACAGCAATATAGGCTTGTCTGCGGTAACATCTCTCTTAAAATCACTCCAGAGATCTAAAAGATAATTTGTCGTGGTGCATGAGTAACCTCTCTCAACGGCAAATGACTTGATCGAAGAAACCAAAGTTGACATGCTTGCAGCATTACCGCAAGAATATCCACTAATCTCAACAAGGCGCTCATACGTCTCTGCATCACTGTCGTTTACCTTCAAATTGCTCAGACTGCCACCGTTATCGTTAAGAGAAAATTCGGCGTATAGCTTGACGGTATTCGCTAAGGAAGTAGGACCACAATTTCCCTCGCCTGGAGTAACATTTGGCATATCGCCCATAACTAATGCCCTAATGTCGTTCGCGCCAGTTATATTACCGACAGTTTTTGAACCGCTCTCGTTAGGTAAATCTATGTAATCATCAAAAAACGTATCAGACATTGGTGCCGTATCAGTCATTACATCCAATCCAGAACAGCTTGTTATCTGCGCGAACTGGTCAAGTAATGCCGACTGAGTACCATTTGAAATTTTGATGGCGTAGCGAATAAAATCTGTATACAACACATTTTCTTCAAAAGTGGTGGCGGAAGATAAGAATTCATTCGAGTCGCTACTAACCATGCCGGAAGAAGCAGCGCTGTTGATAACATCAAGCTGTTGTTCGAGATAGTGATAAACACTCTGTCCCTCCAGCGCGAATTCGATAATCGGATGCTCACCATCCTCGCAACTTAAAACAATATAGCCTGCTGGTACACTTTGTTTAGTGAAAGAAACTATGTAGCCAACAACTTCGCCAGAATTATCCGAACGTAAGACGATGGTATCTGATACCTCAGCATCTCCGGAAAATTGGGTATCAATCCAGTCTTGAGCGATATAGTCAACGGTCTTGTGCGCGCCATTTGTCGCAAAAGCAAAAGTGCTTAAGCTAAATATCAGGCACAGTGTCAAAAGCAAAGAGCAAATTCATTTTGTCATTATAGTATTCCTCCTATACTTGTTCTATTCAGAAGTAAACTTAACATATCGATACGTTCCATCTCCGGAAAAAAGGCTTGTATATACAAATACTTCATCAGTTTTCACAGAAGTTTGGTATATTTTTTCACCAACCTTTAATCCAGAAGCATAACCGTTTTGAGCTTTAGAAGCAGACGCAGTATTGCCTATAACCTCTCCTATAACCGAGTATGTCTCTGGCAGTTCTTCAACTTTGTATCCTGTGGAGTCGTAAACATATATCACGTCGTTTACTTTTACAAAAGGTATAGCTGAAGTCCCACTGTGTTTATTGGTTACAAAAAGAATCAAGGCACCGAGAACCACGATCAAAACAAAGAAACCAACAGGCACAATTTTTTTCTTCATCTTATCACACCCTAACTAGGAATTTCAAAAAAGCGCATAAGCCGACAATCAACAGTCCAGCTTATGCGCTAACGGAAACAATTTTAATACGACCTCTCCATAACTGGGGGACGCACCACTGCCGCATTCGAATAAAACCGGACTGTGCATCATGAAAACGATACATGGCGTTACCTCCTAATCATAGTATGTCAGACAGATAGTCCATCTGCATAATAAGTGTACCACGAATTTAGGGCAGAGACAACCTATTATTCAAAAATAAGTTGTAACAATTTTGTGAATGCGCAGGTGACCACCGCGCCGTAAAGGAAGCAAGCTGATTTTTCGGCTTGCTTCTTTATTTTAGGTCGTCTCTTATCAAAATACTATCTGAAACTTTGCCAAAAAGCGTTTTTGCGATTGCAGTAAGGGTAGAGAAAAAGAAAATCTCAGCGGTCAATGTTCCCAATGGTGTTACCGATGTTCCCATTGGTACGTCGTAATCCTGCCGCTCCTGCGATACCATAAAAACAGAAAAAGTTGCAGCGACGAACGGCGGGCGATAACTGCTCGTTCGCAGAATATTTACAAATACGCACCCTGCTTTTTGCCGAAAAAATGTCCGTTGTAAAGTGAAGGGAGGTTAGGAGCAGCAGAGAGCAAGATTCTACCAAGGTGCCAGATTTCGCATTTCGCTCATTCTGCCCCATCGGAATCTTGTTGGGGAGTGCCTTCCCCAAACCCTGCTATACGCAGCCTGACGGCTGCGGCAACCTCGCCCAGCGACAGAGCTTTGCAAGCTCTATCGCCGCGCAAGGTTTTGAAAACCGCTCGAACTGCAACCAGCTCCCGCAGCCAGCACAGAAGAATTTTTCTCACCGGCATACTCAACAAACGGCAGATTTCTGTCCGTTGAAAAGTAGAAAGGGAAATTTTCCTGAAGCTGCACCCCCTAATTCGCAAAATAATTGTCCGTTGTAAAGTGAAAGGGCAAAGCATTGGGACAAAAACGGGAGCTGATTCACTTAGTAAGGTGGAGAGGTTTTCAGAAATTTTTTCTCCGGCAGTACCAAGTTTTCGAGAAAAAATGTCCGTTGTATGTTGAGAGGGGCTTCCAAACCGGAAAGCCCTTCCCGTGCCGGAGCCGGTAACAGTTTGACCCCGGCGGGACGGTGTTCCTTGACAAGTGAATAGCTTTTTCAGGCAACAAGCTCTCTGTGATAGCCGAGCCGAAGGACGCGCCAAGACCTCCCGCACGGGAGTGAGCGATCAACATCAGCTTCGGGAAAGCCGGGTCGTTCCCGGTGGGCGATGACAGCAGAGGGTAGCTACTCCCCATCCGGGATCGTCCGAGCGTGATAACAACCGTCGCAGACCATCCGATGAAAGGCCGCATGAGTTAATTGCGGGCGTGAAGCGAGTGCCGAGAACGTCAGGCAGTCTGAAAAGGCAGAAGTTATAAAGCAAAGGGCTTTCCGTTTTGGAAAACCCTTGTGAGTTTGAACCGGTAATAGGGTGCAAAAACGCCCTAAAAAAGATGATAAGTGAAAGGAGTTGAAGCCCATGCCCCGCAAAAGGTACGACACGCCGCACCGCAGCCGTGTTGTCAAGACCCGCATGACCGAGGAAGAATACGCGGACTTTGCCGCACGCCTTGCGCCCTACGGCATCAGTCAGTCCGAGTTTATCCGCAGAGCCATTCAGGGCGCAAGCATCCGTCCCGTTGTCACGGTTTCCCCGGTCAACGACGAGCTGCTTGCCGCGCTTGGGAAGCTGACCGCCGAATACGGCAGGATCGGAAACAACCTCAATCAGATCGCCCGGACGCTGAACGACTGGCACAATCCCTATCCCCAGCTTGCAGCAGAGGTGCGGGCGGCGGCTTCCGATCTCGCCGCTTTGAAGTTTGAGGTTCTGGAAAAGGTAGGTGAAGCCGTTGGCAACGTTCAAACATATCAGCTCTAAAAACGCCAACTACGGCGACGCTGAAAAATACCTGACCTTTGCACACGACGAGTTCACCATGAAGCCCACGCTGGATGCGGACGGGCGGCTTGTGCCGAGAGAGGATTACCGCATTTCCACGTTAAACTGCGGCGAAGAAGATTTTGCGGTTGCCTGTATGCGATCCAATCTCCGCTATGGCAAGAATCAGAAGCGCGAGGATGTCAAAAGCCACCATTACATCATCAGCTTTGACCCACGGGACGGCCCGGACAACGGGCTGACCGTGGACAAGGCGCAGGAGCTTGGCGAAAGGTTTTGCCGGGAGCAGTTTCCCGGTCATCAGACGATCATCTGCACCCACCCGGACGGGCATAACCAGTCCGGCAACATCCATGTGCATATCGTCATCAATAGTCTGCGGATCGAAAATGTGCCGCTGCTGCCTTACATGGACAGACCAGCGGACACAAAAGCCGGATGCAAGCACCGCTGCACCGACGCGGCGATGGAATATTTCAAGTCCGAGGTCATGGAGCTGTGCCACGAAGCCGGTCTTTATCAGATCGATCTTCTGAACGGCAGCGCAAACCGTGTCACCGAGCGCGAGTATTGGGCGAAGAAAAAGGGACAGGCTGCGCTGGATCAGGAAAACGCCGCCCTTGCCGCAGAGGGTAAGCCCACCAAGCCGACACGCTTTGAAACCGACAAGGAAAAGCTGCGTCAGATCATCCGAAAAACGCTGAACGAATCGTTCACCGTCGAGGATTTTGCGCGGAAGCTCCTGCAATACGGCGTGACCGTCAAGGAGAGCCGAGGACGGTTTTCTTATCTCACCCCCGACCGCACAAAGCCCATCACGGCGCGGAAGCTGGGCGACAGCTTTGACAAAGCCGCTGTGCTTGCCGCTTTGGAGCAAAATGCCCTGCGTTCTGAGAATACCCTCGATTCAAATGATGGTGTTCCGCTTGACCGCACCCTATCTTCAAACGAGGGTGCTTCCGACAGGCACACTCCGAAGCAGAGCGCACCGCAAACGCCCTCCATTGGGCGCATGGTTGACCGTGAAGCAAAACGCACCGAGGGCAAGGGCATCGGCTATGACCGCTGGGCAACGATGCACAACCTCAAGGCATGGTCGAAAACCTTCCTATACTTGCAGGAGCATGACCTTCTATCCCCGGATAAGCTGAGCGCCGCCGTGGACGCTGCCGGTGCGGAAACGCGGGAAGCACGCAGCCGCTATGACGCTGCCGCTTCCAAAGTGACAGACAAAAGGGCAATGCTGGAAGCGATGGACAATTACCGCAAGACCTATCCCGTTATCAAGGAGTATCGTGCGATCCGCAAGGAAAAGGACAAGCAGAAGTTCTACGCCGCGCATGAAGCGGATTTTATCATCAACGACGCTGCCAAGCGCCAGCTTGACAAGCTGGGCGCACCCAAGCAGCTTCCGAAGCGCAAAGAGGTCGCCCAGGAGATTCAGTCTCTCGTGTCCCAGAAAAACGAGTGCTACAACGATTACCGCGAGAAAAGCGACCGGCTGCATGAGCTGATGACCATGCAGCGCAACTATCAGATGTCGATGCCGCAGCCGAAGCGAGGACACAGCCATGAGCAGGAGCGGTAAAAAGCAAAATGCCGCACAGGTTTCCCCATGCGGCACAATGCTCATTTCCCGAACAGATCGCTATGCGTTCCGGTTCTGGAAAGTGTCAGCACCAGAACATCGCCCTCAACGCGGTAGATCAGAAGCCAGTCGGGCTGAATGTGGCACTCCCGGTGTCCACGCCAGTTGCCGATCGGGTCATGATCTCTGTTCTCAGGCGGCAGCGTGTTTCCCATTGCAAGCGTTTCAATCACGGTTTCAAGAAGCTCAATTTGCAGTCCGCGCTTGATTGCCAGCTTGTAATCCTTCTTGAACGCCGTGGTCGGCTTGACGGTCAGCTTTGTCTTTCTCACTTTTTCAGATCGGCAAAAAGCTCGTCAAGGTCGTTATAGCCCTTTACAGACGGGTCTTTCGCAATCCTTTCCGCTTCCAGCATGGCGGCAATCGTCTCCTTGTTAGGCTGATTGATGGAGATTTCAAACGGAATCCCGCCCTCCCGGATCGATTGACGCACGAAAATATTGAAAGCCGTTGTGAGATTCATGCCAAGCTCCGAAAACAAAGCGTCAGCCTGTGCTTTCAGGTCGCTGTCCATTCGGATGCTGATGTTTGTTGTAGTTCCAGCCATGAAATCATCCCCTTTCTACTGGCACTATCATTATACGCTATCTGCACGAGAAATACAATACAGTGCACGAAAAAGATACAATTTGTTTTCAAATCCCGAAATGGAGTAAATGCCCCTCCCGAAAGCGCACAGAACGCGCCGAAGGGACTTGCCCATACCGCAATACCGCCCATTCCTTAAATGGGGCGCACAGGGCAGAAAAAGTCCGAAAATGATACCGAGATTTACAGTTTGACCGTCTGCCGGAGCGTGACGCTTTGGCGACAGATAGGAGTGTAAAAATGCCGAGAATGAGTAAACAGCGGCGGCTGGAATGGTCGTTCTTCCTCGATCACCGAAACCGCATTTCCCACAATCCCCTTTGCCGTGGGTGCATCCACGGCTGCAAGCAGAGCTTCCGGGCAATCGTTGTTCTTTGTCCGCATTACTGGTCAAAACGCTGGAAACCGCCCGACTGAGGGCTGTCACGATTCG
>ERZ835051.4199-NODE-4199-length-10259-cov-2.668757_pt1 | contig 10259 bp, 7 predicted proteins | sample MGYA00519575_ERZ835051 | MGnify/ENA primary metagenome ERZ835051 (study PRJEB31850, sample SAMEA3708769) | human gut metagenome | biome: human gut; feature: human-associated habitat; material: faeces | place: China | collected 2014 ... | reverse complement strand
CACTTTTGTTTGGTGTAATATATACACTTTTGTATGTTATGTAACATAAAAGAAAAAAAACAGCTTTGAAATTTGTATATCCCAAAGCTGTTTCAATGTCTGAAAGAATACTTATTTTACTTTTTTACCCCAATATGTCTTATGGTTACTTCCGTAAGCGGCATAGACGATGGTCGGTGTTCTGGGACTGGCTTCCCAGTCAACTTCCCGTTGCAGGTAAAGATCTGTTCCATTTGCTGTCAGAATTTGCTGTTCTGCATCATAGCTCCATCTGCCGCCTTTCCATGTTCCTTCAGTAATGGTGTGGTCGGCGGCCAGCGTCATGATTGCAGATTCTTTTTGAACCCCATAAGCGTAGGACAAGTCAATATGTTCCCAATTTCCGATGAGTTCTTCTTCGGTAATGGCTACTTGGGGTACGGCTCCGTAGCGTTCGGGCATAACCAAGGGCCAACCGTCTTTAGTCCAACGGATGTTGCGTACATGTCCTAACATAATAGCGTTGTCCACGCTTTTGGGGAGACGTGCTTGCGAAGAGTAATACCAATTACCATTGCCATCGTTGAAGATGGTGCAATGTGAGAAGCCTACCCAGCCATTGCTCTTGCTGAATTTGTACGGGTGTGTCACTACCGGCAACATTTCTGCTCCTTCGGTAACATTGGCGCCATCGATGCCGAGATAAGGACCGGTGATACTTTTAGAACGGCATACGCGTGTATTGTAAGGTATGTCCAATGCATCGTATGCCACGAATAGATAGTAGTAGCCTGTCTCTGTGTTGTAAATGATTTCAGGACCTTCACTGGCTTGCCAACGGTTGTTGATATTACGGGTGGCTATCAACTGCCCGTATTCTGCCGGAGCGTTTCCTTCTGCCCAGGGGATACCTAAGTCTTGTTTCGGCATTCCGGTTTCGGCATTCAATTCCATAGCAACAATGCCGCTATGCCATGAACCGTATATCAGCCAGTGGGTATTTTCAGGAGTAATGATGTAAGAAGGGTCGATAGCATTCCATTTGTAATAGCAATTGGCATATTGGGTGCTGGGGATGTTGAAGTTCAGTCCCTTGTCCGATGCATTGGTCACTACATATCCTTTGTCCACCCAATCGCTGTTGTTGGCAGGATTGCTATTCTCCATCAGGCCGATAAAAGCACGTTCACTCCAGGCGGTCGCTCCAGTTCCGCCGTCCAGATAGCCGGGTACTACGATGGAGTAGTACATGCGATACAGTCCGTTTCTAACTTTCTGCACACTTGGGGCCCAGTAACCGAAGTCGCTTTCTGCGGCAGTGCTTGCTGTCAATCCCATTGCTTTGCGTATCTCATTCAGCTTCGGCATCACCCAGTCGGGAAGCTTCGGCATAGTCCCGCCTAGATATTCCCAATTCACGAGGTCTTTGGAACGTCTGGCGTGGAAGTGTCCGTGTCCTGTATGTGCATTGCCGTAGGAGGCATCTGTCTGATACATATAGTAGTATCCGTCTTCGGCAAGCACAACGCTGGGATCGTGCACGTTTGCCAAGTTCCATTGAGTACGATTGGACCAGCTTGCAATGCCCGCATAATTATCTTCGTATTCCGGAGCCACATAATTCTTTAATTGTTCATTAAGGTCTGTGATTTCTATGGTCGACGTGAATGTTTCCGAGTAAGTGTACCGGCTGTTACCATAAACGTATGCACGTATATAGTAAGGAGTATTGATTTTCAATCCAGAGAGGGTGGCACTGAAATTTTCATCTGCTTCTATCACCTTGTCTTTGATAGTAGGATTTGAGACATTTACACTATAGCAAAATCCTCTCTTGACTACGCTGCTTAGATTGCCGGTGATTGATGATTTAACGTTCAGTGAGGTACCCGTTGCGGTTGCTTCGGGAGTGGTTAAAACTACATCACTGTTTCTGTTGTATTCGATGTTGTCAAGCCCGTCAGAACAAGCAGTGAAAACGAATACAGTCAGTAGGGATAGTAAGAAAAATGTTGTTTTTTTCATTTGGGTAAGTTTTTAAGATCCATATTGTTCCGTTGATAGACAGGAACAATATGGATGATAAAGAATTTAATAGTTATTCTTATTCATTGAAGACGAGGTGGCAACCGTCAACAGACAGTGCAAAGTTTAAGTCGTTTGCATCTATGGTGTTGATGCCCCAATAGTATTGGGTGGAGATTGTACTTGTAGTACCTATCATTACTGCCTGAATGTCGGCGGTACCATTACCGCAATTAGTCACGTAGACTGTAACTTTGGATCCATTCATTCCGGCAAGCCAAGTGCTCCAGTCACCTTGTGTTCCGTTATGAACGCAGGCATCATATCCATCGCCCCAGCCAAAGTTATCGGCACGGACCACTGCGTAGTGGGTACCATTATTCTTACGGAGAACTACAAGGAAATTGTTCCAATTCCCTGCCAGATTGCTGTAATTAGTAAACGAAATACACTTTGTCTGACCTGAAGGTATATTGAAATTATCTGAGTAGGTCTCGGGGTTAAACCACAGAGTTGAGTTGTCTGTATTTCCTAGCTGTCCGCTTGTATTCTTCACTACAGTAGCTTCGGAGACGGTGACATTTACCGTTGCGGTGATGTTTTCTCCGGCGGTAACGATAACCGGCTGCGAACCAGCCTTTGCAGGAATGGCGGAGAAGCTGAGTTTTGCGTTGTCAATGACTGCCAAACTCCCGTCAGAGTAGGTTCCCATAACTACCATGCCTGTTGGGTCGAAAGGCATCATGCAACTCTTGGCTTCTTCCGAGGTGTAGTAATAGGGCTTTGTACGCGAGGGTGCAGTGGTTATTGAAATTGATTGTACTCCCACAACCTTAAAAGATGCGTTAGCCACAATCGGTTTATCACAGTTTTTGCCCTTGAAGGTTTTGTTGTAGACAGCTACAAGAGTCTTATCTCCCGTTTGATTTATATCAGGAATGGCTGAGAATGAGAGTTCGGAGGCTGTTACGGTTTTAGTCACTCCCTCTTCAAAGGTTACAATGGCTGAGATGTTAGTTATGGCCTCTTCAAGTGAAGTACCCAAAGAAATTTGTGTGGGTACATCCTGCAATATCATTGATATCGGATTCTTGTCTGCGGCAGATGTGAGTCCACCGACAGGAACGATGTTGGTTTGCAGAAAGTCTATGTAAGAGCCTTCGGGGACTAAGAAGCAGCGAATGTTGGTGTTGCTTGCATCTGCGTTCAGGTTGGGTTCTTTATTCGGTTGTGCATAGGTCTTAGTAGCCACTCCGTTGGTCATCTTGACAGTGAAAGCATTTTTGCTGGTACGGTCTACGGTGAGCGTTACTTTGCCACCTAACTTTTGTACGTTCTCGTCTTTGTTATCAACGGGATCAAGAAGCAAGGTGCCCGATATGTACTGGAAGTCAATATAATCGCCCCACTGAGAGTTATAAGTTTCAGGGCTATTTGTAACATCAAAGCGGATAGCTCCGTATTCGGTATATTCTTCACTGTCACGATCCACATCATTGGTGATGATAAGGGCAAAGTTCTTGTAATATGTATTATCGACAGGGTTGATGTTAAGATTGAATACTGCATTCCATTTCTCACCGTCAGGTACCACATAATACTTGGAAAAAGCAGTCCAGAAACCGGAGGTGAAATCCGTATTCCCGATGGTGTATACATCTTCCTGCATACCTTCAAGTATTTCATCTTCCGGTTCTTTCTTGGAGTCTTCTATTTCCTGTATTTTATCAGAAATCCATTCGGGAGCATTTACGTCATAGAGTTCGCCTCCTTCGCAGCTTGCCAGGACCAACATCCACAAGGTTGCTGCACAACAGAAGAATGTTATTTTATAGAAATGTTTCATTTTCTTTATTTTTTAATAGGTAATGGTTTGAAACGTTCCCCGCCTGTTCCGGTTGAACCCGTAGGGCTGAGGGAAGTGTGTTTCTAAGTTTATTTACTTGCTTAACTCTACGACTGGACGTACTTTCCATTTGTTTTCCCGGAAGTAAATGGAATTATCTGTACTGTAATTGGCTGAGTTTCCTGTCAGGTTCGGATTGTTGTTCATCAACTGCTGTACGATAGGCAGAAACTCATGTCCAGGTCTGTAAGTATCGAAAGTGCTCTTCAGTTCGGAGTCGCTTGCTATATCGCTGTACTTCACAGGATCCTTTACTCCATTTATGGAGCGGCGCACTGTGCCATGTTCTTTTAGTTGTTGCAGGCGTCCGTTGTCATAGAAGAATCCCCAGCGGATGAGGTCGAAGCCTCGTCCGAATTCGCATCCGAATTCTTTAGGACGTTCCACGTTGGCTATCTGTTCAAAGAGCTTGTCGGCAGAATTGAAGTCTTCGAGCTTCAGATCTACCAGATTGGCGCGGTTACGCACTTCATTAATCCAGTCGATAGCTTGCTGTGTAGGACCGTTGACTTCGTTCTCGCACTCGGCAGCGCGTAGCAGTACATCGGAGTAGCGCATCAGCCGCAGGTTGATGCCATCGTGCAAGCCCGTAACTACAGTGCTATATAATCCGGTGCGGAGATTCGTGAATTTGGCAATCGGCAGACCTCCGAAAGTGTTGTTGGTCACGATATTATCAGTGGCTTTAAGTATACTTGTATAAGCCACGTTGCCATATTCGAAGTTTTCCCAATCGGTTTCATAAGTCCCAATGGTCCAATAGAGTCTGGGGTCGAGTTTCCCACTGGTGGTACGCTCTTCTTTAAAAAGCTGGTAAAGCCAGGGCGAAGCCGAGATGTCGGCCCATCCGCCGTAGGCACCTGGAGCGAAGTTGCTCTCAACGGCCGAGCCTTGTGTGGCATTGGGGCTTGTGTTTACTGGTGTCCATTCATCGTCGGTGCCTTGCGCTCCATAGTCGAGGAATTGTACTTCGAAGAGGCTCTCTGCGTTGTTCTCGTATGCCGAACCTTCACGGAAGTTATCTCCGTAGTTGTCCATCAGTTTATAAGTGCCATACTTTTTGGCGATGATATCTTTCAATACCGGAAGTGCTTCGCTGTATTTTTGACGCATCATGAGGGCGCGGGCATAATAGCCAGCCGCAGCACCGCAGGTGGCACGTCCACCACTCCATTCACTGCCTTCATCACGGGAGGGAAGCAATTCCATTGCTTCCAGAAAGTCTTTTTCCACTTGGTCGAGCACTGCATCATAGGTGCTGTTGGCGCCATAAAGTCCGTTTAACGAAGAGTAGGTAGCATAATCCGTAATGAGAGGTGGATTCTGATAATAGCCCACTAAGTTGTAGTAGGATAGAGCGCGAAGGAAAAGCGCCTGTCCTTTGATACGTTTCATTTTTTCGGTAAGTTGGCTGTTATCTTCACCGCAGCGTGAAATGGTGAAATTGCACACATTGATAGTATAGTACCACTCACGCCAGGGCCACCATGTAACGTCTGAAGTGACTTCAGCATTAAGATCATCAAAAGGCAGATACCACACTTGTGAAGAGTTCCAGGCTTCATCGCCACGACATACATCGATGGTGTAGCCTACACGAGCATAAGAACCTTCCATGCGGATGTGGTTGTAGGCGGCAATCACACATTCCTCCAAGTCATCAGGATTAAAGCCGAATGTACTTGAGGTTTGCTGGTTGGGATTCAACAGTTCTAATCTGTCGTTGCAGGAAGTCAACATGCCAAATCCCAAAATGAGAGCAAGTGAATATTTATTTAGTTTCATAAGATCTGTTTTTAATTTAGGTACTAGAAAGGTAAAGATTAGAATGTAAAATGAACACCACACATGAAAGTACGTGCAGTAGGATAAGAACAGAAATTGTATCCCGGAGTGAAAGTTCCTCCTGCATAATCCACATTGTAACCATGATAGCCGGTAAATGTGTGGAGATTCTGTGCCGATATGTAGAAACGTACATCGGATACATATTTGTCGAACCACTTATCCGGGAAGTTGTAGCCCAATTCTACATTGGCTATTTTCCAATAGGCTGCATTCTGAATCTTGCGTGAACTGAAGAGGTCGTTCCAACCCAAGCTGGCACTGTTGGTAACATAGGTGCGTGGCACGTTGGAAAGGTAAGTGCTGCCGTCTTCGCTAAAGCGGTTGGCATCGAGCATACCCACTTCTTTGTTTCCCCAGCCATAGCAAGAGTTGAGTGAGTTGTAGATGTCGTCGCTAACGTGATAGTTCAGTGCGCCGAACGTTGCGATGCTCAGGTCAAAGCGCTTGTATTCAAAACGGGCATTAAGGCCGAAATTGATTTTTGGCATGCCGCTGCCCAATACCACTTGATCTTCGGAGTCTACTTTACCGTCATTGTTTACGTCTTTATAGAGGCAGTCGCCAATTTGGGCGCCTTCTTGTGTGGCGTGGTTGTCAAGAACTTCTTGCGTGCGGGCGATACCTTCATAAACCCAACCGTAGAACTGACCGATTTCTTCGCCTACTTTAGTGATGTAAGAACCTGAGATATAAGAATCGGTACCGAAACCTAATGAGGTTACGCGGTTGCGTAATGTGCTAAGGTTGGCCGATACTTCATATTTGAAGTCATGGTCGCGGTTACGGTAGGTAGCGGAGAACTCAAAACCGGAGTTGTTCATCGAAGCGGCATTCATCGTTACGGTGGTATTGGACACTCCGGCTTGTTCCGGAACAGGAACAGCATACAGAAGGTCTTCGCTGGTATTCTTGTACCACTCAGCTGTAAACTCCAAACGATTGCGGAACAAAGCAAGATCAATACCCACATTGTAGGTCTTCTTTTTCTCCCATGCAAGGTTATTGTCCACGAAAGTGGAAACGGCAGAACCGGTCACTACGTTACCGTTGAAATTGTAAGTCATATTATTGCGTGACATGACGGCCTGATACATGTACTCACCGATGTTCTCATTACCAAGCTCGCCATAGCTTGCACGAACTTTGAACATGTTCACGACGTCCGGATTGAAAGGGAAGAAGCTTTCTTTGTCGAAGCGCCAGCCCACAGAGACGGAAGGGAAAGTTCCCCAACGGATACTTCTGGTCAGGCGTGAGCTGCCATCCCGGCGTACTGTTGCCGATAATAAATACCTGTCATCGTAGTTGTAATTGATACGACCGATGTAGGACAAGATAGCATGCTTGTATTCGTAACTTTCGGAATACGTGTTGGCGGCATTCTGAAGTTGTAGGAAATAAGGTTCGGTGAAGTTGATTCCCCATCCGGTCAGCAGGTCGGTGTTTTCTTCTTCGTAAGTCTGCCCTGCCACTACGTTGATGTGGTGTTTGCCTATCGTACCATCGTAAGTAAGCACATTCTCTATCAAGGCGTCCGAATAAATACGGGAACCCTTGGTCAACCGTTCATTACTCTTGGACAGATAGACGCGGTTACTCTGCACCCATGCCGGAATCCAAGTGAAGTCCTTGCAGAAGGTTTTGCTGTAAGAGAGGTTTATTTTATAGTTGAGTTTGTGGTTTTTGCTGTTGAAGCCGAACATATTGAAGATGTCTACGTCTGCCGAGCCTGTTCCCACGAAACGGTCCACACGTGTGTTGCGTTGCAGCAGGTTGTTTACCAGTAATGGATTGGAAGCGGAGATATCACCATGTATGGTATCGTAGTATACGCCATAGCCGTAAGCATCATAATTGAAGTTGTTGGCAATTCCCACCAAATTGTCGAGCACCCATGTTGAAGAATCGTATGCCTTGATGGTGGGCTGCATCAGTAAGGTTCCGCGCAGAATGTTGGTTACGTCGCCATACAGACCTTGAACGTATTCGGAAGCATTGGACAGGCCCATGTTATCTTGGTCGGAGTGGGAGTAAACAAGGCTGGTCTGGAACTTTATGAACTTGGTGTCCATACTGTTGTTGACACGTGCGGTGTAACGTTCGTAGTTAGGACCGGCACCTTCGAGTGTTCCTTTTTGGTTGAAATAGTCTAATGCTATATTATAGGTGTTGTGAGCACCACCTCCGGAAAGGTTTACATTATGGTTTTGACGGATACCTACTTTGAATACTTCGTCGAACCAATTGGTATTGGTGTCATCTTGGAAATGGTATTTCCCGGTTTCGCTGTTGAGCTTGTATCCCGATGGCAGTGGAGTGTTGGAGTTTACACAAGCCTGACCGATGTATTGGCTGTATTGGTCGGCATCCATTACATCATAGACTCCCTTAGGAATATAATCCATACCGAAATATCCATTGTAGTCCACTTTCAGCGGTTGATCTTTTTGTCCGCGTTTGGTGGTGATGATAATCACACCGTTGGCAGCACGTGAACCGTAGATGGCGGCAGCCGAAGCATCCTTCAATACCTGGATGGTTTCAATATCGTTGGAAGAGAAATCGCGGATGGAAGTTCCCATGGGAACGCCGTCAATGACATAGAGGGGAGAAGTACTGCCGAAAGATCCTACACCGCGAATACGTACGGTAGGATCGGCACCTGGTTGTCCGTCGGAGGTAACTTGTACGCCGGAAACCTTGCCTTCAAGCATGGTGGAGATGTTGGAGTTTGATGTCTGTTTCAAAGCTTCTGCATCTACTACGGCAACAGAACCGGTTAAGTCGGATTTCTTTTGTGTACCATAACCTACAACAACCACTTGTTCCAGCATTTGGTCATCAGCCTGTAATTGTATGGTATCAATAATAGCGCGGTTGCGAACTGCTACTTCGCGTTCCTTGAAACCCACATAGCTTATCAAAAGGATAGCGTTTCCGGGAACTTCCAACTGGAAGTTCCCATCCAGATCGGTAATGGTTCCGCCTTGTCCGCCTTTAACTCTGACGGTAGTTCCTGGCATAGGTTCACCTTGTTCGTCAACAATCTGACCACGAACCTTGATAGTCGGAGATTGTGTCACAGTAGCCATGGCAGATGTAGGATACACCGTCATGCTACTAAAGGCACACAGACCAAGCATTACGGAAAGAAATAAATGTTTCCTCATTTTTAAAAGAATTAAGATTATTAATATTATTAGTATTAATATTAGTCATAAAAGTACTAATCTCATTAATAACTTCTGACTTATCATTTTCATTTAGGACCATTAAGAAAAGAGATCCTGATATTATACCAAGTATTACTATAAATATTACAAATAAATTTACTTTCTTATTAGGTAAAATTAGAGCAAGTCCACTATTTAATTTCTTATTCATTTCTTATCACCAATAAAGTATATTAATTAATAGTTGAAAATATTCTTAATATTTAGTATAATTAAATAGAGGTGTATAAATACTATGAGTAAGAAAAAGAAAAAAGTCAAAAATATCGGCTCTAAGATATTTGCTTATGTAATGCTTGCCCTAGCGGTAGTATCTGCATTAACATCAATAATAGCATATGCACTAGCCTAAACTAAGTGCTTTTTATTTTATATATTAAAAAAGTATACCTAAAATAGTATACTTATTTTTATTTAATAAATAGAAATAATAATAACATAGATACAACAAAGCTAACTACTCCAAGAAGGATATAAGAGACAAAACCAGCGTTATTCTTTTTATCACTAGTAGAGGCATCTTTCTTTTTTGGTTCTTCATCAATTATATCTCTTGTCATACTATTAAATGTCTCTGTTTCTATTTCTACTGTTTTATCAAGTTTAGGTTCTTCATTCTTACCCACAACAAAATTAATACTAGGAGTCTCTACCATATCATAACTATTAAAGTGATCACTTTGTTTAACTAATTCTAGAATTGTTTTATACTCTATTCTATTATTATATCTAGATACAAACCAATTAGTAAATGTTTTAAATGAATCATTATTTATTATATAAATATTACTATTTACTTTAATATTATTCTTAGTAAGAAAAGCATAGGCATTATTAAAGATATTACCTAAGTATCCATCTAATCTTTGATATAATACTAAATCTTCAACAGTTCTTATTCTATCTAATATACCATCATAAAATATTGGTAATACAAGAGTTACATTATAATTATCAATACTCTTATAATAATTAATAAGTTCTTCAGTAACACTCTCTAATGAATTTTTATTTAAATCATATGACTGATAGTTACCTTTTAATCTAAGAACAATATTAGTATCTGTATAATCAGTAAATGGAACTAGTATATAAAAGCCATAACTTGGTGTACTTATATAATAAATATTATGTTTATTTAATTTATAAATTAGTGTCTCTTTCATAATCTCTCCTACTCTACTATATAAGTATAACACATTCACAGTAACTTGTCATTACTTTTTATTAATTTTATTTTTTTATATTCACTATAAGCCTTACTATGT
>ERZ835051.4196-NODE-4196-length-10263-cov-3.871082_pt1 | contig 10263 bp, 9 predicted proteins | sample MGYA00519575_ERZ835051 | MGnify/ENA primary metagenome ERZ835051 (study PRJEB31850, sample SAMEA3708769) | human gut metagenome | biome: human gut; feature: human-associated habitat; material: faeces | place: China | collected 2014 ... | reverse complement strand
GAGCGGGAAGATGGTGTCGTGATGCGAGAAGCCGTGCCATGCGGGATGGCTCATCGATTCGGCGACGGCTGCCGATACGTCGCCCGGAAAGAGATGGCAGACGTTGACGACGAGCGTTGCGAAGCCCATGATGAAGAGCATGTCGAAGCCTCTCAGGGCGTCGAGCGACAGCAGGCGTTGGGAGAGTTTGGGTTCATTCATAAAGTTAGGGTTATAAGGTTGAGTTTCATTCTGCGTTTTCTCGCCTCGGCATAGTCCGAACGAATCCGGCTCCGCCCCGTTTGCCGACCGGCTGTTTTTGCGTGGGAACATCCTCTGCTGCGGAGGGGTTTCCGCCGGTCGGGGAGCGGGTCAGCCGTTGATGACCTTGACCTGTTCGTGGACGGACTCTTCGTGGATGGCTTGCAGCAGTGTCTTGACGAATTCGGGGTTGATACCCAGCTCGACGGCCTGTGCACCGCGTTTGTTGAGGATTTCGTCGTAACGCTTGGCTTGCAGGATCGGCATACTGTGCTCTTTCTTGTACTGCCCGATGTCGCGCGATACCCGCATGCGGCGCACGAGCAGTTCGAGCAGTTCGTCGTCTATCTTGTCGATCTGCGAACGCAGTTCCGAAAGGCTCTCCGTCGTGGTGTTGGCTTCGCGGATCACCAGACTGCGGCAGATGTAGGCCAGACCCTGCGGCGTCACCTGCTGGGCCTTGTCGCTCCACGCGCAGTCGGGCGAACAGTGCGCTTCGACGATCAGCCCGTCGAATCCGAGGTCCATGGCCTGCTGCGAAAGCGGCGCGATCAGTTCGCGGCGGCCTCCGATGTGGCTGGGGTCGCAGAAGATCTGCAGGCCCGGCAGGCGGCGGTGCAGCTCGATGGGGATCGACCACATCGGATGGTTGCGGTAGAGACTCTTGTCGATCGACGTGAAGCCGCGGTGAATGACCCCCAGACGGCGGATGCCGGCGTTGTAGATGCGCTCCACGCCGCCGATCCACAGTTCGAGGTCCGGACTCACGGGGTTTTTGACCAGCACCGGAATGTCGTGGCCGCGCAGTGCGTCGGCGATTTCCTGCATGGCGAAGGGATTGGCCGTGGTGCGGGCGCCGATCCAGATCATGTCGATGCCCCCTTCCAGCGCTGCCATGACATGCTTGCGCGTGGCGACCTCGGTGGCGGTGTGCATGCCCGTTTCGCGCTTCACGCGCCGGAGCCATGCCACGCCTTCGGCGCCCACGCCCTCGAACCCTCCGGGTTTGGTGCGGGGCTTCCAAAGTCCGGCGCGGAAAATCCGCACGCCTTCAGCGGCCAGTTCGCGGGCGGTTTCGATCACCTGCTCTTCGGTTTCGGCGCTGCACGGTCCCGCGATGACCAGCGGGCGCCGGGGATCGAGTCCCGGAAAATTGATGGGTTGCAAATCTTTCATATCAGTTCTGTTTGAATTATTGTCGTTTGTCTTGTCTCTGTCTTTTCGCGTCATTCGCAGCCTGCCGCCGCGTTTGCGTCTCTGTCCCCGCCCGCCGCGAAAATCGGGTCCTATGTCCTTCTGTTCAGATTTCGGGATTGGGATATTCGGCGTATTCGCCCAGAATCCGGAAGTCGCTGGTCAGCGGCCGGGCCGCATCGACCGCCTGCCGGTACCGCACCGGGTCGTCGAAGGTGACGTCCACGTAAAACCGGTATTCCCATTCGCGTCCGATGATCGGCAGCGACTGTATTTTCGTGAGGTTGATTCCGTAGAAGGACAGCAGCGTCAGCACTTTCGAGAGGCTCCCCTGCGCGTGGGGCAGCGTGAATACCAAAGACGCTTTGTCGGTGCGGATCGGATCGGTGAACTCCGCCGCGCGGCTGCGGTCGGCCAGTACCAGAAAACGGGTGAAGTTGTGCTTGTTGGTCTCGATGCCGCGTTCGAGGATTTCGAGTCCGTAGAGTTCCGCGGCTTCGGCGCCGCAGATGGCCGCCGTGCCGGCGAGCCGCTGGCTGGCGATTTCGCGGGCGCTTCCCGCCGTGTCGTCGCGCTCGACGACTTTCATCGCGGGCCGGGCCTTGAGGTATTCGCCGCACTGCATCAGGGCGATCGGGTGCGAATGCACCTCGCGGATGTCGGCGATTTGCTGTCCCGGAAGCGCCGCCAGCACGTGCGAGATGCGGAGCTTGTACTCGCCGATGACCGTCAGCGTGCTGCGGCGCAGCAGTTCGTGGTTAGGCAGCAGGCTTCCGGCGATGGTGTTTTCGATGGCCGCCACCCCCAGCAGCTCCGCGTCGGCCGCCATGCGGGCGAACTGCTCGTCGAAACTCACGCAGGGCAGCACTTCGACCTCTTCGCCGGGGAAACTTCCGTGCGCCGCCGTCTCGTGGAAACAACCCGCTATCCCCTGTATCGTTATCCGTTTCATCTTCTGAGTCGCATTAAAAAATCCCGCTCTTCTGCAGAACGGGATTCTTCGTGTTTTCACTCTATTGTTTTATACAGTTAATTGCATGCCATCCCGCTTCTTCCCTTGCTATAAAAGAAAAAGTAAAAGAAATAATATGCAAAACCGTAAAGTCTCATTGTCTCCTTGGTGGATTAACCTCTGGCAAATGTAGTGAAATATTCCCGAAATCCAAATTTTCAGCCCTGTTTTTTGTCTGCCGCGGCCAGTTTGCGCTCCCTGAAACGCTTCTTGAACTGCTGGCGGCGTCCGAACAGAAGCCTGAAAAACGTGCCCCGCAGCAGTGTGTCGTCCATATCCCACTGCCGCGTTTCGGCGTAGCGGTCGAGGATGTATAGAAACGCCACGGCCGGGCAGCTCAGCCGCCGCAGGTTGATCATGCATTCGTCGGGGCGGAGCGGCCGCCGGAGGAATTTCATGCGGTTTATGTCGATCAGCTGGAAATCGTAGCGTCCCGTCGCCTCGTCGTGCCGCCAGAGGATGTTGGTCTGGTTGAAATCCTCGTGGCAGATCCCTTTTTCGTGGAGCCGGACGGTGAAACGGGAGAATGCTTCGAGCACGGGCAGCGAATCGGAGGTCGGGAACCGTTCCGTAGCCGCCGTGAGCGGTGCGTAGTCCGACCGGCGGGATACGAAATAGGTCTCCGTTATCAGCCCGTTGCGGCGGTATTCGCTCCATGCGACGGGTTCGGGCGTGTCGATTTCCAGCTCGCGCAGGCGCAGGGCGTGTTCGTAGGCGCGCCGGGCCTTGCTCTTGCGGAAAAACGAGTACATGACGGCATTGAACGCGCTGGGCCGTTTGTAACGCTTGACCACGAGCCGTTCGCCTCCGATGTCGAAGGCGCGGATCTGATTGCGGCCGTCGTGAAGCACTTCGCCCGACACCGGGAAAAGTTCCGGAAGCTGCCGGACGAACTGCCGCAGGTGTTCCATGCCGGGATTGACCGTAATTTTCATGTCCGTATTCATTTACACGGCAAAGTTACGGCAAACGATCGGCTTGGATAGTCCATTTTGGGCGCAGTATTGGCTGATTGGGCGGCAATCGGGCTTCGGATTGTTTGTTTTGTCGCTTTTCGTCTGCCTGAAGCGGCCGCCCTTCCGGAGACTTCCGCATGGAATGCGGCGTCTCGGCGGCCGGCGGACCCCAGCGTGCATCTCCGCATTTGGCGTCTCGGCAGCCAACGCCCCTCCCCGGCCTGCATCTTTCGCATTGGGCATCTCCGCAGCCGGCGGACCGCTGCCGTCCGCTCCGCCTGTTCCCTGTCAGGCCTTTCCGCCGAAATGAAAAAAGGATTACGTGACACGTAATCCTTGCTTTGCGAGCTGTTGACGAGGATTGAACTCGTGACCTCTTCCTTACCAAGGAAGTGCTCTACCACTGAGCTACAACAGCAACATTTCTCATTCGAGTGGTGCAAAAGTACATAAGAAAAATGAAAAGACCAAAAATTTGTGCGGTTTTCACAATTATTTTCTATCTTTACTTTTGAATTATAACTCTAAACCCATGAAACGTATACTGATAATAGGCGCCGGAGGCCAGATAGGTTCCGAGCTGACGGTTTACCTGCGCAAAATCTACGGCGACCGCAACGTCGTCGCCACCGACATGCGCGAATGCAAGGCTCTCGGCGAAGCGGGGCCTTTCGAAGTGCTCAACGCCCTCGACGCTACGGCCATGGCCTCGGTAGTCGCCCGTTACCATATCGACTCGATCTTCAACCTCGTGGCGCTGCTCTCGGCCGTCGGCGAGCGCAATCCCCAGATGGCGTGGAACGTCAACATGGGTGCGCTGAACAACTCGCTCGAAGTGGCCCGCCAGCACCACTGCGCGCTCTTCACGCCCAGCTCGATCGGCGCCTTCGGCCCCACCTCGCCCAAGGACCGGACCCCGCAGGATACCATCATGCAGCCCACGACGATCTACGGCATCTGCAAGGTCACGGGCGAAATGCTGGGCAACTACTACCACCACAAATACGGCGTCGATACCCGCTCGGTGCGTTTTCCGGGCATTATTTCGAACGTCACGCTGCCCGGCGGCGGCACGACCGACTATGCGGTCGAGATCTACTACGAGGCCATCCGCTCCGGGCGGTTCACCTGCCCCGTGCCGCCGGACGTCTATATGGACATGATCTACATGCCCGACGCGCTGCGCGCCTGCGTCGAACTGATGGAGGCCGATCCCGCGAAACTCGTTCACCGCAACAGCTTCAACATCGCCTCGATGAGCTTCACGCCGGAGATCATCTGCGCCGAGATCAGGAAGCGTCTGCCCGATTTCACGATGGATTACGACGTCGATCCCGTCAAGAAGGAGATCGCCGAGAGCTGGCCCAATTCGCTGGACGACACCTGCGCCCGCGAGGAGTGGGGCTGGAAACCCGAATGGGACCTTTCTCGCATGACCGACGACATGCTGGCGCACATCCGGACGAAACTGGCTGCCGAATGAGTCTGTCCGGCGGCCGTCCTGCGGTAACGCGTGTCGCCGAGACCGCTTCGAGCTGGGACGGCGCGCCGCTTCCGGCCTATCCGGCGGGGCGGCCGCAGGTGACGATTCTCCGGGCGACGATTCCGCCGCATGCGACACTCCCGCGGCACACGCATGCCGTCGTCAATGCCGGCGTGATCCTCCGCGGCGAACTGACCGTGGTCTCCGACAACGGGACGGAGCGGACTTTCCGCGCCGGCGAGGGTATCGTGGAGCTGGTCGGCACGGTCCATTACGGCGAAAACCGCGGCGACGGGGAGACCGAGATGGTGATGTTTTACGCCGGAACGGAGGGCGTGCCGCTCTCCGAGAGTGCGGATCTATAACCGAAAGTTATGACGACGAGACGAATTACGCGGACCATAGCCCTTTTTGTGCTGTTGCTGACAGCTGCGGTTATCGGCGGGAGTTTCTATATGCTCGGCTTCTCGCTGCGCCCCGAAGAGACGATGCGGGCGAAAAATGCCACGGCCTATGAATATATGTACGCCGAGTATCCTTTCCTGCGTCCGTGGACGGACAGCCTCGAACGGGCCGGAGCGTTGCGCGATACGGTGATCGTCGATCCGCAGGGCGTGCGGCTACACGCGCTCTACGCTGCGGCTCCCGAACCGACCGACCGCACGGCCGTCATCGTCCACGGATATACCGACTGCGCCGTGCGGATGCTGATGATCGGCTACCTCTATAATCACGACCTGCGTTACAACATCCTGCTGCCCGATCTGCATTACCACGGCCGGAGCGAAGGCCGGGCGATCCGCATGGGCTGGCTCGACCGGCTGGACGTGCTGCGCTGGATGGAAGTCGCCAACGCGCTTTTCGGCGGCAATACGCAGATGGTCGTCCACGGTATCTCGATGGGTGCCGCCACGACGATGATGGTTGCAGGCGAGCCGCAGCGCCCCTATGTGAAGTGTTTTGTCGAGGACTGCGGCTACACGAGCGTCTGGGACGAGTTCTCGAACGAGCTGAAAACCTCGTTCGGACTTCCCGCATTCCCGCTGATGTACACTGCGAGCTGGCTCTGTGATCTAAAATACGGCTGGAATTTCCGCGAGGCTTCGGCGCTGGCGCAGGTGGCCAAGTGCGAACTTCCGATGCTCTTCATCCACGGCGACGCCGACGATTACGTGCCTACGTGGATGGTCTATCCGCTCTATGAAGCCAAGCCGGGCGAAAAGGAGCTGTGGCTCGTTCCCGGAGCCGGACACGCCTACTCCTACCGGGACAACAGGGAGGAATACACCGCCGTCGTCCGGGCGTTCGTCGGAAAATACGTCCGCTGATTCCGCGGCCGCCCGGTCCGTGCTGGAGCCGTAACCGCCTCGGACCGCATGGACTCCGATCGGTCGCAGGAGACCGGTCCGCCGATCCGACAACGGCTGCGGTCCCGATAACAGTGCTGGCCTGACAACGGTGCAGCCCTCAAAGGGACCGCAGCTCTGAAAACGGTGCCGAACCCGAAATCGGCTGCGGTCCTGACAACGGTGCGCCCCGCATGAAACCCCAAGGCCGGAACTTCTCTGAAGTTCCGGCCTTGACATCTTCCGGATTTGCGGACCGTTCCCGGAAGTGCCGGGAAGAGGGGCGGCCGCGAAAATCCGCCTATCCGGGGCGCCTAATTGGAGGCGAGCTTTTTCACCGTTCCGGAGAACGATCCCGTCACCAGATAGGGCATCGGGTGGTCGTCGCCCGTCGAGAACGACACTTCGTAGTCCGTTCCGTTCGACGTTTTCAGGGTCAGCGAACCGTTGGTCATCGGGGCATGGGGCGTGCGGCCGCTGTAGAACCACGTGTTCACGGCCCGGAGATTTCCGCCGCCGAGCTCTTCCCGTGTGCCGGGCAGGAAGCCGGGCGTGTCGTCCGAGGTCGCTTTGTAGGTGCCCGACGGAATGTATTCCTGCCCCGGAGCCGTTTTCAGCCTGAACCAGAGGTAGTAACCCGTCGCGCCCTGCGTCGCGTAGCACTCCTTTTCGTAGAAGTGCAGGTCCCAGCGGTCGTACCGGGCCGTACATTCGTCCGTGATCTTCTTGATCGAAACCACCGGCGCGTCGGCGTTCATCGCATAGTCGGCATTCAGTTTCGAGTCGCCGCGGTAAGAGTCGTTTATGCGGTTTTCGAATTCAAGCGCTCCGCGGTAGCTGACGCGCAGCGTGCTGTCGTCTTCGTCGATGAACTCCGCCTTGATCGTGGTGATGCCGTTGTCGGTCTTGATCCGCATCTTTCCGCCGACGATGGCGTGGGGCGTTGTGGAACCCTCCTCTTCGTCAGGCTCGTTCCAATAGGTGCCGAACAGAGCCGGCATGCCGAAGGAATCGGTTCCGAGAAATCCCTCGATGAATACGCCTGCCTTGTTGTCGGTGGATTTTCCGATGGTGTATTCGCCGTCCAGCGGACGCGCGCTTTTCGGATCGGTCGCCAGTACGCTCAGGAAGTCGATGTCGAGCCGGTACTTGTAGGGCGCGGCATCGGCCTGATCGAGGTCTGCGTCGGTCAGCACCAGATAGTAGTCGCCGGCCGCGTCGCCCCAGTAGGTGTGGTAATAGGTGCCGTAGGCGTGGGGGAGTGCGAGGTAATCGGGATCGGTCTCTTTGCCGTCTCCGCCGTTTTCATTGTCGTCGTTGCTGCATGCGGCGAAGGCCGTCAGGGCCAGCGCGGCGGTCAGGAGCAGTGATTTTCTGAAGATCTGCATAGGTCGTAACGTATTTGGGGATTAGTTTTTGAATCCGGGTTCTCCGGTGTAGGTGAACGAAAACGTCTCTTCGGCCCCGTCGTCGCGGAGCGTTCCCTCTATCTTCCAGCTTTCGCCGACGGTCGAGACGGTGAACGATCCCGACGTGGCGACGTAGGTGGCTTCGTCTGTTTTCCAGTAGGTGCCGGCGGCCCGGCCGCTCTGGGAGATGTAGCCTGAGCGGAACGTGAAGGTTTCGTTGGCGTATTTTCCCGCTTCCGAGCGCAGGTCGATCGTGTATTTGCCGTCGCTGGGCAGCGGCGCCGCTGGATCGGCGGCCGGCACGCTGCGGAGCTGCGAATGCAGTTCGACCCTTTCGTTGCCGCCGCGGAGCATGTAAGTGTCGGCCGCAATGCCGTAGTCGTCGGGATAGTAGTCGCCGAAGACCATCGACAGCCGTTCGTACACGACCGGGTCTTCCTCCCCGGATTCGTTTGCGAAGGCCAGCGCGCCGCTCCACGAGAACGAGAGGGCGGTTTTGTCTCCGTCGGTCACCTCGCCCGACAGGGTGAAGGTCCCGTCGCCCGATGCCGCGGGCGCGAGCGTCATGCTGCCCGCACGGATCGCGAACTTCGTTTTCTGCCCGGCCTGATTCGCGCTCCGGACCTCGACGCCGCTTTTGACGGTTTCCCACGAGGATGCCTCCGGCGCGAACGTTCCCGCCCGGCGGGTCTCCGCCGCCGTGTAAACGCCCGCTTCGGGCATCGCGGCGGAGGGTTTGGGGGCTTTGACGCTCGTCAGATCCGCCTCCAGCACGTCTCCGTCCGCATTGGTCAATGTCAGACGGTAATTGCCCTCTCCGGTTTGGTATTTGTCTCCGAGGTAAACCGCCTGCGAGACGGTCGAGAACTCGATGGTATAATTTACGGCCCGCACGGGCGGCTCCTTCTCCTTGTCGTCGGAACAGGACGCGGAAGACAGTACTGCGGCCGCCAGCAGCGGCAGCAGCAAGGTTTTTTCTATTCTCTCCATAATTAACCTGATTTGATTGTGATTGGTCCGGCGTCGGCATAGTGCCGCTCGGCAGCAAAAATAGAAATACCCCCTTTCATGTCAAAACAAAGCCGGGGGGCAAATCGGGTATGGATTGTTGCTGTTAAGTCCTTGTTGTTTAGTCCGATGACTCTGTCCGGTCCCGCTCGGACCGGGGTATATCCGATGTCTCTGCGTTGCTTTGCGTCCGGAATTCCGCGTCCTTGCGACTCTTTTCTCCGGAGCCGTCGTTTTCCGGCAACGCATGCCGGAAACGAAAGAAACCCGGTCTCGAAAGACCGGGTTTCCTTGTCGGAATGTTGCGGATTAAGCCTTGCCGGCCGAACCCAGCACGCTCTCGCACTTGTGCATGTAGAGTTTCTTCAGCTCGTCGCGGGCCGGACCCAGATATTTGCGGGGGTCGAACTCGGCGGGCTGGTCTACGAAGATCTTGCGGATGGCTGCGGTCATCGCCAGACGGCCGTCCGAGTCGATGTTGATCTTGCAGACGGCGCTCTTGGCGGCCTTGCGGAGCTGCTCTTCGGGAATGCCTACGGCATCCTTCAGCGCACCGCCGTGCGTGTTGATGATCTTCACGTACTCCTGCGGAACCGACGACGATCCGTGCAGCACGATGGGGAAGCCCGGAAGCTCCTTCTCGATCTCGGCCAGAATGTCGAAACGCAGTTCGGGCGGAACGAGGATGCCCTCGGCGTTGCGGGTGCACTGTTCGGGCTTGAACTTGTTGGCGCCGTGCGAGGTGCCGATCGAGATGGCCAGCGAATCGACGCCCGTCTTGGTCACGAAGTCAACGACCTCTTCGGGCTTGGTGTAGTGGCTGACCTCGGAAGCTACCTCGTCCTCGACGCCGGCCAGCACGCCCAGTTCGCCTTCGACCGTCACGTCGTGCTGGTGAGCGTACTCCACGACCCGCTTCGTCAGGGCGACGTTCTCGTCGTAGGGGAGCGCCGAACCGTCGATCATCACCGACGAGAATCCCATGTCCACGCAGCTCTTGCACAGTTCGAACGAATCTCCGTGGTCGAGGTGCAGTACGATCTGGGGTTTGGCCCAGCCCAGTTCCTTGGCGTACTCCACGGCTCCTTCGGCCATGTAGCGCAGCAGGGTCTGGTTGGCGTAGTTGCGCGCACCCTTCGATACCTGGAGGATGACGGGCGACTTGGTCTCGGCGGCAGCCATGACGATAGCCTGGAGCTGCTCCATGTTGTTGAAGTTGAATGCCGGAACGGCGTAACCTCCTTTGATGGCCTTGGCGAACATCTCGCGCGTGTTCACAAGACCCAGATCTTTGTACGATACCATAGTATTTGAAATATTAGTGAATTTGTTGCACTCAAAAAACCGCACAAATTTACTAAAAATTCTAAATAACAGGCCTTTTTTGTGAAAAAAATAACAGACGAACCGGGAAATCGTTGTACAATCCGGATTGTTTTTCGTAAATTTGCAGGGATTTTCGGATGGGCGGGACATGCGACCGCATTTTCCGGCCGCATGCGGCAAGTCCTTCCCGGGAACGGGTTTCGGACGGGCCGGATTTGCAGGCGCGGCTGAAGGCCGCGAATGGACGGCGGTCCGCGGCGGGCAGACAGGAAGCAACATACAAACATTA
>ERZ835051.4190-NODE-4190-length-10275-cov-2.352348_pt1 | contig 10275 bp, 6 predicted proteins | sample MGYA00519575_ERZ835051 | MGnify/ENA primary metagenome ERZ835051 (study PRJEB31850, sample SAMEA3708769) | human gut metagenome | biome: human gut; feature: human-associated habitat; material: faeces | place: China | collected 2014 ... | reverse complement strand
AGAAACAGATGAAACCGTTTCTTCCTATAATAATATCGACCCGCAGTTATATTTTAAGCTGCGCCAGGCAAGGGTAACGGTGTATAATATCATCCGCAACAGGGCATTTTTAATAGAGGAGCGCTGTATGCTGTATCTGGATTTTGCAAAAAAACTGCAAAAGAAGCTGGATACGGACAGAGTAGATTTAATGGATTATGAAATTCAGGCATACGCACAGGCGGATTATCTGCAAGACCGTTTAAAGGATTTGAAAAAGAAATACGGCGGAAAAAATCATACGGCATATGAAAATATCCCGCATTTTTTTGACTGCTTTGCCGGCATGGAAGTTATCAACCCGGACTGGTACGTCTGTCTTGAAAGAAACAGCAGATATTTTAAAAACTGCTCCGGTGCGGAGGACTATGAACGGGAGCTGTCTGAATTTGCGGCATATTATAAGGAGAAGGAATACGAATACGAGCAGCTGATGATGTATTATGTATACAGATATTTTTTGAATGCGGTCAATGACAGCGAAATTCTTTTAAAGGCGAAAATCGGTGTCATTGGATATCTCATTTTAAAACATCTGGATATGCAGTGCTGGCTTGAAAACGGGAAGACGTTGACCTTTACACAGCAGGTCGACCTGGCGCATTTGTATTCGCGCCAGTTTGAACATTCTTATACAAATTTTGAAGTGTATAACGGATATTTTAAGACGAAACGCAGATATGCGTGGAGCAGGCTTATGGAATATTTGGGTACAGGGTGTCCAGATACTCAATAAATGCGCGGGAGCATTCCGGCAGATAAGTGGAATTGTATGCAAGGACAACATCGGTTGCGATATCGCAGTTTTTAACCGGTCTGCATACAATTCCTTTTTTTTGAACCAGCGTGGCGGCAGACTGCGGGATAATACCGACCCCCATGCCCATTTCCACAAAATAAAGGGTCGTACGGGCATCGTCATTGATACAGAACCAGTTCGCACTCAGGTTCTTGTCCTCAAATTCTTTCCGCAAAAGGTGTTCCCAGCGGCGGTATATGATAAGCGGGAGCTTCGTAAGATCATCAAGCGTAATGGCAGAAGAACGGTTGTCGGCAAAAAATGATTCCTGCCCCACTGCAACCAGTGAATCCGTAAACAGCTTCTTGCAGGTCAGCGAGTCCGTGTGAAACGGCGTGCGCAGGAGTGCAAGGTGGATGGTATTGGTTTCAAACTGGGAAAGCAGGTGGTAGGTGTCTGCTTCATTAATTTCATAATGAATACCGGGATACTGCTTGGAAAAGCCGCACAGCCAGCCAAGCGCGTCCGAACCGATTAAGGAAGAAACAATACCGATACGCAGTACACCGTTAAAATGTCGTGCCGCATTCATGGTTTCCTGCTTTGCAACATTGCTTAACTGCAACAGTGAACGGCTGTAATTATAAAGGGTTTCTCCGGCTTCCGTCAGACGGATGGTACGCGAACCCCGCTCAAACAATGTGCAGTCCAATTCAGCTTCTAGAAGCTTCATCTGACTGCTTAACGGCGGCTGTGACATAAACAGCTTCTTTGCCGCCCCTGAAATACTTCCTTCTTCAACAATCTTCACAAAATAAGAAAGCTGCTTCAAATCCATATCAAAAATCCTTCCTATATAAAAAACGTATATCACATATACATTATAAATATTTTCTGTATTGCTGTATTTATGATAAAATAACAAACGTATGAAATCAAGTCCTAAATCAGAACTGGTCCTATGATAATACAGGCGGTCTGGTGCGGATAGAAAAGGGGTAAAATATGAAGCGAATTTGGATGTATCTGAGTGCATACAAAAAAGAATGTGTCTTCGCGCCGTTGTTTAAAATGCTCGAAGCACTGTTTGAATTGTTTGTACCGCTTGTCGTATCGGCAATCATTGATACGGGTATCGGCAATGCGGATAAAGGCTACATTGTAAAAATGAGCCTGCTTTTAGTGACACTGGCAGTTATCGGGCTGACCTGTGCCATTACAGCACAGTATTTTGCGGCGAAAGCGGCAGTCGGCTGTGCGACCGGTATGCGCCATCATTTATTTAAGCATATCCAGAGCCTTTCCTTTACGGAAATGGACACCATCGGTACGTCAACACTGATTACACGTATGACAAGTGACATTAACCAGGTGCAAAACGGTGTCAATCTGGTACTGCGCCTGTTTTTGCGTTCACCGTTTATTGTATTCGGTGCAATGATTATGGCATTTACGATTGACGTCAAAGCGGCGCTTGTTTTTGCGGTAGCGATTCCGGTACTGGCAGTCATCGTTTTTGGCATTATGCTCTCCACAAGACCGCTTTACAAAAAAGTACAGGCGGGACTGGATAAGATTCTTGGCATTACAAGGGAAAACCTGACCGGTGTGCGTGTTGTACGTGCATTTAACAAGCAGGAAAATGAAATCAGAGAATTTAAACAGGCAAATGAACAGCTCAATCATTTACAGAAATTTGTCGGTAAGATTTCCGGACTGATGAATCCGCTGACCTATGTGGTGGTCAACATTTCCATTATCGCACTGATCTGGATTGGTGCGGTGCGTGTCAATGCGGGAACACTGACACAGGGACAGGTTGTGGCACTCTACAACTATATGTCACAGATTCTCGTTGAATTAATCAAGCTGGCAAACCTGATTATCAACATTACCAAGGCACTCGCCTGTGCGGGCAGAATTGAAAATGTATTTAGTATTAAGTCCAGTATGCAAAACGGCAGTACCACGGAAAGCACAGATACACAGGCTGCGGCAGTGGAATTTAAAAATGTATCCTTACGCTACAGCGGTGCGGGCGATGAATCGCTCACAGACATCAGCTTTACGGTAAAGAAAGGACAGACCATCGGTGTCATCGGCGGTACGGGCTCCGGAAAATCGTCCCTTGTCAATCTGATTCCGCGTTTTTATGACGTGACAAAGGGTGAGATTTATATTGACGGTGTCAACGTCAAAGACTACCGGATTGAAGCCTTACGAGAGAAAGTCGGCATTGTTTTGCAGAAAGCACAGCTTTTTAAAGGAACAATCCGTGACAATATCCGCTGGGGTAAAAAAGATGCGACCGATACGGAAATTATGGAAGCATTAGACATTGCACAGGCACGGGAATTTGTCGAGAAAAAAGACGGTAAACTTGATTCCTTTGTCGACCAGGGCGGTAAAAATTTATCAGGCGGACAGCGCCAGCGTTTAACGATTGCCCGTGCAGTCGTAAGAAAACCGGATATTTTGATTTTAGACGACAGTGCATCGGCACTCGATTATGCAACCGATGCGGCACTGCGCAAATCAATCCGTGAAATGAAAGATGCACCGACACTGTTTATCGTATCCCAGCGTGCGGCATCGCTTATGCACGCTGACCGGATTATCGTGCTGGATGACGGAAATGTGGCAGGTATCGGAACACATGAAGAACTGCTTGAAAACTGCGAAGTATATCAGGAAATTTATTATTCACAGTTCCGGAAAGAAAAGGAGGCGTAAATTATGGCAAAGGCAAATACAGGTACAACCGTAAAAAAAGTGCTGCTGCGCATTAAACGCTACTGGTTCTTTTTGATTCTGTCAATTTTAATGGCAGCAGTGACCGTGGCATCATCTTTATATGTGCCGATTTTAATCGGAAATGCGATTGATTACATTATCGGACCGCAGAATGTAGAATTTAAGGCAATTACGGCGATACTTTCCGAAGTCGGAATCGTTATTGCAATTACGGCACTGTCCCAGTGGATTATGAATATCTGCAACAACAAAATTACGTATCATGTGACAAGGGATATCCGTGACGAAGCGATTGAAAAGATTGAAGTGCTGCCGTTAAAATATATTGACGGACACTCCTACGGTGAAGTCGTCAGCCGTGTTATCGCCGATGTAGACCAGTTTGCGGACGGCCTGCTCATGGGCTTTACCCAGTTTTTTTCCGGGGTGCTGACGATTCTGGGAACACTGGGTTTTATGTTGTCTATTAATGTAAAAATTACACTTGTAGTTATTGTAATTACTCCGCTGTCCCTGTTTGTGGCAAGCTTTATTGCAAAGCATACGTATCAGATGTTTAAATTACAGTCTGAAACGCGTGGTGAGCAGACGGCGTTGATTGATGAAATGATTGGCGGACAGAAGGTTGTACAGGCATACTGCTATGAAGATGAGGCGCTTGAAAGATTTGATGAAATTAATGACCGTCTGCAGAAATGTTCACTCAAAGCCATTTTTTATTCATCGATTACCAATCCGTCTACCCGTTTTATCAATAGCCTTGTATATGCGGGGGTTGCGGTAAGCGGCGCAATTTCAGCCATTTACGGCAGATTAACGGTCGGACAGTTATCCTGCTTTTTAAGTTATGCAAACCAATACACGAAGCCGTTTAATGAAATTTCCGGAGTTGTGACAGAATTACAGAATGCGATTGCGTGTGCGGCACGTATCTTTGAATTAATCGAAGAAGAGCCGGAAATCCCGGACAGCAAAGATGCCGCAGTGCTTGAAAATGTAGATGGAACGGTTGATTTAGAACACGTAGCATTTTCTTATGTGCCGGATAAGAAGCTCATTGAAGATTTTAACCTGCATGTAAAGCAAGGACAGCGTATTGCAATTGTCGGTCCGACCGGCTGCGGAAAGACGACACTGATTAACCTGCTCATGCGTTTTTACGATGTCGGCAGCGGTGCTATTTTAGTAGACGGACACAATATCAAGGACTTTAACAGACGGGAATTAAGAGATGCGTTTGGCATGGTGCTTCAGGATACATGGCTGTATAAGGATACCATTATGGAAAATATCCGTTACGGAAGACTGGATGCAACCGATGAAGAAGTTATTGCGGCGGCAAAAGCAGCGCATGCACACCACTTTATTGAAACCCTGCCGGGGGGCTATCAGATGGAATTAAATGAAGATGCAAGCAACGTTTCACAGGGACAGAAGCAGCTGCTTACAATTGCGAGAGCAATTCTTGCAGACAATCCGATTCTGATTCTGGATGAAGCGACCTCTTCTGTGGATACCCGTACAGAGATTCAGATTCAGAATGCAATGGATAACCTGATGAAGGGCAGAACGAGCTTTGTCATTGCCCACCGTCTGTCTACGATTAAAGATGCAGACGTGATTCTTGTCATGAAGGACGGCGATATTGTAGAACAGGGAAATCATGAAGAACTTCTTGCAAAGGGCGGCTTCTATGCAGACCTTTACAATTCACAGTTTGATGAGGCAGAAAGCGCGTAAGATACGGGAATTTTGATAAAAAATGGAAGTTATTAAAGATGAATATTTAAAATATTAATTCAAAACAAAGAGTAAAAAGGAGAAACAGCCTGGCAGAGGTTTTTTCTCCTTTTTTCACGGATAGTCCTTGCAAAACTTTAGAATTTCTGTATACTTGAAATGTTAGGTGTTTTCATGGCAGAGCCGGAGGAATTTGATGAAACAGATTGCGTGGGTAAAAGTTATCCAAAACAAATATATAAAAAGATGTATGAGTATTGTGGGAATTGTAATCGTTTTACTGGGTGCCATGTTGTTATATCATATTACAGGTTTAAGAAAAAATGAATATACAAAAAAGGAGCCATTGCTTTTAAACTGGACTGTTGTCAGTGAAAATCAGACGGATACGGATGTGGATTTGAATACATTCCGCTTTGATAATATTTTAACAGACAAAAAGACAGTATATTTATCCCGTACTTTTGTGGATAAAGGGCAGTTTCAATCACCGGTACTTGTGGTTCAGACGCATAATGCAGCGTTACGTGTCTTTGTGGACGGAGAATGTATTTACAGTTACGGGCTGGAGCGGTATGACTGCGGGAAAATGGTTGGAAGCGGCATGCACAGCATTGCTATGCCTAAAGATGGAGAACAGCATGAACTGATGCTGGAATTTAAGGCAAACGGTGATTCTTATGTTACCCGGATGAACGATATTTATATTACCGATTATGCAACAATTTACACTGATTTTTTAGTGACCAACAGAGTTACTTATGCACTTAGTGTCTGCCTTTTGTTTATCGGATTTGTCCTGCTTTTGCTTGGGATGGTTATGATGCTGACGCGGACCTGGTTTACACATTTGATATCACTGGGAATTTTCTCGCTGATGGTAGGTTTATGGACGATGGGGAAATATAATATCCTACAGATTTACCGGGTACCGATATGGCTGTGTACCTTTATTGAGTATGCCAGCATGTATATCGGTCCGCCGTCTCTGCTGCTTTTTTTCAGGGATTATCCGAAAAAAGCAGACAGCAGATGGATAACGTGGATGTATTACATAATTTTCTGGGTAGATAGCGGTGTGACGGCACTTTTATTTGTGCTTCATTTTTCAGGTGTCTGGCATCTTCCGCATATGCTTCGGCTGGAACAGGCATTTGTAGCAATTGTCTGTGTTTATCTGATTATATTAATGATTGCCTGTGTCAGAAAGGGAAACCGGCAGAGCAGACTGGTTATCTGCGGTGTGATTTTGTTTTTGCTGTGTATCGGAGCGGAATGGTCAGGTTATATGGCAGGAAAATACTGGGGTCATGAAATGTCATGGACAACAGGATTTTCATCTTTGGGAACTGTGATTCTGATTAGTATTTTACTGCTCTCATTAAGCTGGGATATTGCGGGAAAAATGGTCGACGAAAAAGAACAGGCAGTTCTTTATAAAATGGCATATACGGATAATCTGACGGGGCTTTATAACCGCCGTTTTTGTGAAGAACGGTTAAAATCATATTGTTATAATAACATTCCATTTACAATTTTTAATTTTGATATGAATGGGCTGAAAGCCACGAATGATACCCATGGGCATAGCAGTGGGGATAAGCTGATTAAGGGGTTTGCTGATATTTTAACAAAGACGTTTGGGGACAAAGGCATCGTTGGCAGAATGGGCGGCGATGAATTTATTGTAATTGTAGAAAACATCGAAGAACTTAATTGTCAGGAAGAAATCCGACATTTTCAAAAAATTATGAGTGAGGCAAATAAAGCACAAAGTGGGTATGTTTACAGTACGGCATACGGCTATGCAGACAGTTCTGAAATTGTGTCAGACGGTGAAATACGCGATGTCAACATGGTTTACAGACTGGCGGATAACCGCATGTATGAGAATAAAAAGACATGCCATGATGCAAGAAAATAGTTAGAAAGTGGAAGGAACAAAGGAATTTATGAATAGGACTTACGACAAATTTCAGGTAGTATTACTAAGCGAAGTAAAAGGGAAAGACAGCAATGCGTTTATTTTTGAATTACGTCTTACTTCGGAGGACAATTGTCGTATCAGAATTATAGATTTTGACGCATTTGATATTGACGGAAACAAGTACAGCGCGGGAGCGGATAAAATCAGTACAACAGATGTGATTTTAGGACACAGCAAATTTTTTGCCGAAACCAAAAAGATTAATGTAAAAATCAGTTCGCAGTTTAAAGCAAGAATCGGCTGTATGGCAGTCTTAACGGTTGCCTGCATTGAAGATAAACAGCAGATGAAATTCTGTTTCCAGAGAAAAGGAACAAACCGCTGGGATTGTGTCGGTGTGGAATTTATGGAGTATGAAGGTCTTCCGGCAGCAGAAGAAGAACCGGTGGAAACAGAGGAGGCTTTAGAACCGGTTGAAGAACTGACTGACAAAGCAGAAAAACAGGTACAGGCGCAGACGGAAGCACTGACACAGACTGGAGCTTCGGCAGTGAAAGAAGACGGTGAAGAACAGGCAGCAGTGGTAGTACAGGATTCTCCGGCAGAAGACATCCCGGCAGCACAGGATGAAAAAGCTGCAGCAGAATCACTTGAAGAATATCTGGAAAGAGAAGGCACAGAGTCTGTCTTAGGGCTGTCCATGAAGGAATTTGTCAATCGTTTTGCATTAGGTACACAGACAGTAGAAGATGTTTTAAAGCAGTTAAATGTCAATGTGGCGCAGGAAGAAGAACCGGCAGAAATAATCAGTCAGCCGGCGCCGGTATCCCAGCCGGAGGAAGAAGAGCAGGAGCAGTCCATAGAAGACTATTTAAACAGTCTGATTGAATTTGATGAAAAATCATCGGAAACCATCGGCCTTGCCGTTTCTAATATGAGAATCCGTGCAGAAGAACAGGGTGACACCGTTTGTCCGGTTCTTTACTGTGAGGTCAGCTATTCCAAAGAAACCTATGTATTGGTGCGCTGTCCGATGATTAAGGTGATTTTTTACGATGCAAAGGGATGTATCGACAATGTTGCCATGCATCCGGTATCCCGTATCCATACAGGTCAGGATATTGTTGAAATGGCATTTAAGAAGTCCACAGTGAAAAATTGGAAAAACAAGAGCAAAATCAAAGTACTCGTAACGCTGTAAAATAGATAAAACATTTTTTTTGGTTAAAACATAAAAAATAAAAGAATTAAAAGAAGAAAGCTGCGCAGCCGGAACAAAAACGGCTGTGCAGCTTATTTTATAAAGTTCTGAAAGCTTAAAGGATGTTGGCTGATATGCAGCTGGTATATCGATATAAAGGATTCTGATAATTACGGTTTTTAAAACTACATCATATTGAAATAAATATAATATCATCTTGACAAAAAAACAAAGAAGCGGTATAACATAAATAGTTTGAGAATCAAAATATTGTATTTCTGAACGAAAACAAAATACTGTTATGGCAGATGAGAAATTACCTGCGGAATGGAGATTAATATGAATAATCAGTTACCACAACTTATATTAGGAGATGTTATTGTGCCGGTGCCGGTGATTCAGGGCGGCATGGGTGTTGGAGTGAGTCGAAGCCGTCTTGCGGGAGCAGTTGCAAAAGAAGGCGGTATCGGTGTGATATCAACAGCACAGATCGGTTATGACGAGGAAAATTTTGAAAAAAATCCGGCGGAGTGTAACCGCAGGGCAATAATAAAACACATTGCGCAGGCAAAAGAGATTGCAGGCGGAAACGGACTGGTCGGAGTAAATATCATGGTGGCATTAAAGCATTACAGACAGCACATTGAAACGGCGGTAGAAGCGGGTGCAGATGTCATTATCTGTGGTGCGGGACTGCCGGCAGATTTACCGGGAATTGCCCAAAACTATGCGCGTGAGCATGGGAAAAAGATACCAAAGCTGATGCCGATTGTGTCTTCCGCGAGAGCGGCGGGAATTATTTTAAAAATGTGGGACCATCATTACCATACGGTGCCGGATTGTATTATTGTGGAAGGACCGATGGCAGGCGGACATCTTGGATTTCAGGAAAGTGTATTGGAAAATATTGAAAATATTGATTTTGACGCGATTCTTTGCGGGGTCATTGACAGCAAAAAGCCATATGAGGAGAAATACACAAAAAAGATTCCGGTTGCGGCGGCAGGCGGTATTTTTGACAGACAGGATATTGACCATGTGCTTTCATTAGGTGCAGATGCCGTACAGATTGCAAGCCGTTTTGTTGTCACTAAAGAATGTGATGCATCTGATGCATACAAACGTGCATATATTGAGGCGGGAAAGGGTAATATACAGATTGTAAAAAGTCCTGTCGGCATGCCGGGACGTGCCGTGCGCAATGCATTTATCAGACAGGTTGAGCAGCACAAACAAGAAATTACCGGCTGTTATCAGTGCCTTGAAAAATGTAATCCGAAGGAAGTGCCGTACTGCATTACACAGGCGCTGATTCACGCCGTGAAAGGCGAACTAGAGCAGGGGTTAATTTTCTGCGGCGAAAATGTTTCCAGAATCCATGAAATGACAACCGTACCGGAACTGATGCGGGAATTGACACAAGGTTGACACACCACCCCGGTATTTAGTACTATAGTAAGTGAAAAAGAACGAATGGAGAAACCAATGAAAGAATTTTTGCGTGCTAAGATTTTTGCACTTTCACAGTATCTGGAAATGCTGCTTTCGCTGATTTTAGGACTGGTTATTGTAATTCTTGCAGGGAAACTGCTGATGGACGTATTTAATCCGCAATATATTTTTGCAGGAGAAGACGTCTTTGCATATTATCTGGAAACTGCAATGAATCTTGCGATTGGTGTGGAGCTTATTAAAATGCTTTGCATGCACTCACCGGGGACTGTCATTGAAGTCCTTTTATTTGCAATTGCAAGACAGGTTGTTGTATCCCATTCTTCCGTGACACAGACACTGACCGGGGTATTTGCAATTGTTGTGCTGTTTGCTACAAGAAAATATCTGTTTATCCCACACGATGAGGTAGAAAAGATTACC
>ERZ835051.4188-NODE-4188-length-10276-cov-12.134038_pt1 | contig 10276 bp, 10 predicted proteins | sample MGYA00519575_ERZ835051 | MGnify/ENA primary metagenome ERZ835051 (study PRJEB31850, sample SAMEA3708769) | human gut metagenome | biome: human gut; feature: human-associated habitat; material: faeces | place: China | collected 2014 ... | reverse complement strand
TTTGCATCCAGCATTCCCGCAAATTTGTCACAGTCCACCTCCGACATATGCTCCAGCCGCTCGGCAAGCTGATTGATGCGTTCAAGCTCGCCCTCTGCGGCGAGATCTACGCCGCTCAGATATAAACCTAAATTCATGACCTCGCTTGCTGCGCCCTGAATCGTGACCGTTTTGGACATCGACTTCAAAGCTTCCATCGTGGAAACCACTTCTTCTTTTTCTGCCGGAGTTGTCGCAGGGAAGGAGAGCAGCACCTGCTTCCCGGTTTCACCCTGCCTTAAAAACAGCGTCACCATGCCATTCCCTCCATGTTTGCTTCCTGCTCCTGTTGATAGCTTTCCGCCGGATCGTCCCGCATCAGTTCCTCCAGCGTCAGCGCGCCGTGGTAAGAAACGTAACCGCGATCCACAAATTCACCGCCTTCCCGAAGCATCTTCTCTACGCCATAATCGCCGTAGTTGTAGAAGTCTTTCAGCTTTTCATCGTATTCGTAACGTCCTGACCGCCGGATCATGTACTTTCCGAGTTCCTCTGGTGTATGGGCATCCGGTGCAAAATCGCATTGATCCAGATTTTCAGCCAGTTGGCGGATATTCGCTGCGCACGCCGGTTTCGCCATCTGGCAGACAGCACCGAGTTTCTCGAAATCTGCATCCTGAAAATTTGCGCACGTCTGACACAACCGGTTCAGCTCAAACAAGGATTCCTGTTCAAAATCCAATGCGCAGTCGACTTCATCCGAAAACCGGCTGCCCGAAAACAGAATCTGCATCTCTCCGCAGGATGGAATACCGGCACGAAGCATTGCGCGTTCCAGCTTGATTTGGCTTGTCGGGAGCTGCACCCACTCAAACTTCTTTTTGTCTGTTTCACCCTGCGCGCCAATTTCTAGCTCTATCAGGCAGTTTTCAGCCCACCAGCTCTGCGGCAAATGCCTACCGTCATAAGCCTGTTCCAGCTTCATGCCGTTGTCGTACACAACACCATACTGCGTCACATGACCGGGCTGACCCGCGATTAACCGCTGTGCCGTTTCTGTGCCAACCAAAGCACCTTGTTCTTCCGGAACACCGGTAGTGAGAAGCGTCAGATGATGCCGCTTGCCGACATTTTCCAGATCGTTGAAATCAGAGATAACTGTTATCTCTCTGGAGCTACGGGAGAGATCGATCATTTCGCCCACTGAGGATAGGTTGAAGCGCTCTGCCGCTGCATTGAATTGCAGCAGCTCGTATCGGTCGAAGCTCTCCAACTGTTTTCCAAGCCAGTCCAATTCGTCTACGTTCGCCATCCGGTTGATCATCCTGCGCAATGCTGGGCAGTCTGTCGAACGAAGATCTGCAACACAACAATCCTTATCCAGCGTTGTGCCAATCTTAATTTTTTCCAGCGCACGGATCGTTTCTTCGTACTGATCTTCCGGAATGGGAAACTCGACTGTAACAGTTCCCAATTCCGGGCTATTGTTATTTTCCAGCGATGCTTTGAACAAGGATCTGCCTCCTTCCGTTGATTTCTTCCATGTCTGTCAGCACGCAGCTGCCATTTCCGTGGTCACACTGAAAACCGTGCGCCATGTAATTGCAGTGCTGACAGCGTTCATAGTCGCTGCACACCAGCGGCTCCGGTGGGTCACGCGGGCAGTCCGGCGCACACCGGCTGATGTGCAGATTCCAGTGCTTTGATTTATCTACAATGATCGTTCACCTCCAGAACGCAAAAAAGCCGGGACTTCTGAAATCCCGGACCTCTGCGAATATTACATTGTCTGTTCCATCTCGGAATGCTGTTCCTGCTCCTGTTCCTGCTGCGGCAGAAGCGACTCGATCTGCTCCTGCACATTTTGGATCTGCTTTTCTTCGGCATACGAAAGCGTTGCGTCATCCTCCAGCGCAAACTCACAGGCGGTCCGGATCACAGCAAGCTGATCGTCTGAAAACAGGCGCTGGCTTTCTACCAGACCAGCGCGGACGGCGAAGTCCTTTTTCGCTGCCTCATAGTTTTCCATGAAGTAATGCCCGGCATGAACGCCCCGTCGGTCGAAGTCCCACTCCCACGTCACAAACCGAGCGCCCTTTTTCCCAAGCTGTCCAGCCAGCACCGCGTCACCGAAATCCGCAAAGACTTTATAAGTATCGTCCAGACCGACGACCTTCAGCGCAGGTGCGCGTTCAAAGATTCGCATATACTCCTTGACCTGTCCAGCCGTCTGTATCACCGTCCGAAGCTGCTTGTCTACTTCCGGTCCTGTGATATCCGCTGGTCGGAAGCGGACGATACCGTCTCTGTCAACCGAACAGAGTGGCTTCTCGTTCCATCTGACGTGGATCAGACCGTTTTCCAGCAGCCTTGCATCCAGATCCCTGCGCAGGAGCTTCTGTTCTACTTCTTGCAGAAATTTTTCCTTCTGCGGTGTGAGTTCTTCACCCATACAGTACCTCCAATCTGTAGCGCCCTTTTTGAGCGCAAAAAAGGCGCTGGACTTGGTTCGTGAAAACCAACAATCCAGCGCCCATAACTTTGTGAAAGATTTTTCTCTGATTCTTCCGAAATCTTGCCGCCGTGCCCCTCTGAAAGAGGGGGCTGTCCCGGAAATTTCGCTTGAATATGGAAAAACAGAGGTTCAAACCCTGTTTGAGCCTCTGCAGCGTTTCCATTGAGCCATGGAATACTTTAAAAAATTGCGACCGTAAAAAAGTCCGAACACCTTGAAATCACTGGGCTTTTCGCCCGTTGAGCCAAAGTGTTCGGATGACTTGGTGGAGACTGGCGGACTCGAACCGTCGACCTCTTGCGTGTGAAGCAAGCGCTCTAACCAGCTGAGCTAAGCCTCCATTGCTGGACTATTATAGCAGATGGAAGGGGGAAAAGTCAACCTTGGATTTTGTTTTCTTCCTGCCAAAGCGACGGAGCGGCGGCGAGGAGCTGCGTTTTGGTGTTCTGATCAGGGTGCTCCAGCGCATATACTAGCAGCAGGTGCAGCATCCGGCCCACGTCTTTGCCGCAAAGCGTGGGAAAATCCGCGCCGGTGACGGCGAGCTGGCGCAGCGTGACGCAGTCGCCGCGCGTCTCGATCTGCCGGACAATATCTGTGCGCTGCATGTCCGCCTGCAGATGCGCCGTTTCCCAGCCGTGCTCCGCAATCAGGCGCTTCCATTCCGCCTCCGTCCGGCCCTCGCGCCATGTCTGCGCTGTCAACTCAATCAAACGGCAGAGCTTCGCGGGCAGGCGGAACGCCGCCGGGTCGAACGCCGGACAGCGCAGCTTTGCGGCTGTCCATCTGGCCTCCGGCGTTTTTGGCAGGGCGGAAAGCCCGGAAAAATCGGCATTTTCCGCCCGTATGCAGGCGCCCAGAAGTCCTTCGGCCAGCATACGGCCAAAATATTCGGGCCGGTCGGACAGAAGCGTCTTCTCCGCCTCCTCCCGCACCCGCTCGCGGGAGAGCGACGCGCAGAGCGGCGCGCAGCGTCGGATCGCCGCCTGCGTCTGCGCGTCCAGTGAAAAGCCGAGCTGCGCGGCAAAGCGGTACGCGCGCAGCATCCGAAGCGCATCCTCCCGGAAGCGCGTTTCCGGCTCGCCGACGCAGCGGATCACATGGCGAGTCAAATCGTCCCGTCCTCCAAACAGATCGGTGATCGCGCCGCTTTCGTCCATCGCCATGGCGTTGATCGTAAAATCGCGGCGGGCCAGATCCTCCGCGAGACTGCGCACAAAGCGCACCCCATCGGGGTGGCGGCCATCGTGATATGCGCCGTCAAGGCGGTAGGTCGTGACCTCGGCGCTGACGCCGTCCAGAAGGACGGTCACGGTGCCGTGCCGGATGCCGGTGGGGACGCAGTGCGGAAACAGGCGCAGCACGTCCTCCGGCAGCGCCTGCGAGGCGATGTCCCAGTCGTGGATGGGCCGGTCCAGCAGCGTGTCGCGCACGCAGCCGCCGACGTACCGGGCCTCAAACCCGGCGTCCTCCAGTGTTTTGATGATCGCATCCGGCCTCATAGCGTGTCCTCCCGGCAAAAATCCGAAATTCTTCTTGTTTTATTGCCGTCTTCCGTATATAATATAATGCTGTCAGTTTTCATTATACGCGCCCTCCCGCGCGTGCGCAATCCAAATTTTTCGGAGGAACCTTGCATGGAATATCCTTCCTGCCAACATATCGAGCAATATCTGGTCCCCGGCAAGCGCTGCCATCTGGTGGGCATCGGCGGCGTGTCGATGCGGCCGCTGGGGCTTGTCCTGCGGCGCATGGGGATGGAGATCTCCGGCTCCGACATGAACGCGTCCGTTTCGACGGACGAGCTGATCGCCAAGGGCATTCAGGTCTCCATTGGGCACCGGGCCGAGAATATCGAGGGGGCCGACTGCCTCATCCGCACGGCTGCCGCGCACAACGACAACCCCGAGATCGCCGCTGCCCGCGCCAGGGGCATCCCCATTTTCGAGCGGGCGCAGGCCTGGGGCTATATCATGCGGGCCTACAAAAACGCCATCTGCGTTTCCGGCACGCACGGCAAGACCACGACGACCTCAATGCTGACGCACATTTTCATGCAGGCCAACCGCGATCCCACGATCATGATCGGCGGCTTCCTGCCGCTGCTCGGCGCAGGGCACCGCGTCGGCAAGGGCGACACGATCATTCTCGAAAGCTGCGAATACTGCAATTCGTTCCTGAACTTCTTCCCGACCGCTGCGGTCATCCTCGACGTGGACGCCGATCATCTGGACTTTTTCAAGGATCTTCAGGACGTGGAGCGGTCGTTCCGGAAATTTGCCTCCCTCGTCCCGGCAGACGGTCTGATCGTCGCCAACGGCGACGACAAAAACACCCGCGACACGCTGACCGGGATGCCGTATCTGTCATTCGGCTTCGATGCGAAAAACGACGTGTACGGGAAGAACTTCTCTGAAGATTTCAGCGAATTTGACGTTTTCTGCGGCGGGCAGCCGTATGCGCACCTGCATCTGGGCGTCATTGGCCGTCACAACGCGCTGAACGCGCTGGCCGCCTGCGCGGTGGCATGGAAATTCGGCATTTCCGGCGAAACCGCAGCCGCGGCGCTCGCAGAGTTCCACGGCGCGGGCCGCAGGCTCGAATACAAGGGCAGCTTCCACGGCGCAGACGTCTACGACGACTATGCCCACCATCCCAACGAGCTCCACGCGCTTTTGCAGGCTGTCCGGCTGATGCATTACCGGCGTGTGATCTGCGCGTTCCAGCCGCACACGTATTCGCGTACGAAGGCGCTGTTCCAGAGCTTTGTCGACGAGCTGCGTACGGCCGATCAGGTCGTTCTGGCCGATATTTACGCCGCGCGTGAACAGAACACCGTCGGTGTCTGCTCGCAGGAGCTGGCCGCGGAGATCCCCGGCGCGGTCTACTGTCCGAGCCTGCAGGGCGTGACGGCCTATCTGCGCGAGAATGCGCAGCCGGGCGATATCATCCTGACCGTCGGCGCAGGCGATATCTACAAGGCCGGAGAGGCGCTTTTTACAGAATAACGGAACTTTTCTCAAAAACCGGCGTCTGAACTCCCAGACGCTGGTTTTTTGATTGACAGCCTGTTCCAGTATCCTGTATAATAAAGTCGAAGAAACAAGAATAAGGGAGGATTCTTATGGTCTCAAGCATTTACAAAAAAACATTTTCCGTTTTGATGAAGCGCCCCTTCCGGCTTTGGGGCATATCCCTGCTTGCAGAGTTCCTGTGTCTGGTGGCCTACGCCGGGTTCATCGGCGTTCCGGCTGCCGCGTTCTGCGCTGCGCTTCTGCTGTCGGCTTCCATGTCGATGATCTTCCTCAACAGCTACCGCACGGGACTTGAGCCGAAGACGACCTATCTGTTCGCCTCATTCAAAAAGGACCGGATCCTTCGCGTTCTGGGCGGCATGGCATGGATGCAGCTCTGGATCTTCCTGTGGTCGCTCATTCCGATCGTCGGGATCGTGTTCGGCATCATCCGTATGTATGAATACCGCTTCGTGCCCTACATCCTTATGACGCGCGACGACGTCAAGCCCACCGACGCCATCAAGATCTCCAAGCAGGAGACGACGGGCTACAAGGGCAAGATGTTCGGCGCGGATATCCTGCTCGGCGCAGTCTATTTGGGCGCATTTCTCGTTTTTGCCCTGCTGGGGGAAATCCCGTATCTTGGCGTGCTGTTCCGCATCCTGTGGGTCCTGATCGCCATCGCATACGGCCTGCTTGCGCCGCTGTTCAGCGGGATCATGCAGGCGGCGTTCTATGTGGAAATTCAGAACCGCCGCGCGGCAGACTCCTGGCACCCCGCTGCGCCCGCACGGCCCGACTGGCCCATTCCGCCGGTGCAGCCCGTGCAGCCGTCCGCTCCCGTTCAGCCCGAGCGGCCCATCCCGCCCACACAGCCCGTGCAGTCCGCTGCTCCCGAACAGCCTGTATGCCCTGTCTCGCCTGTTGTGCAGCCTTCGTTTACCGAAGCTGTGACGCAGCCCGCTTCGCAGGGAGCGCCGGTCGTCTTCTCCCCGGAGCCTGAACCGCAGCAGCCGCCGGAGGAGCCGGTCCAGACGCAGCCGTCTGACCTCCGCTGCCCGCGCTGCGGCGCAGCCGTCAAAATTCCCGGCGCCATGTTCTGCACCATATGTGGGGAGCGGCTGAAATGAGCATCGTTCTGTTTATTCTGGCGCTTGCCGCTGCATTTATCGGAACAATTTTCGCCTTCCGCGCCATCAGCCGCATTCACAGCGGCGAAAGCTATACCTACGAAGCCACAGCCTGTGCTGTCTGCGTGACGCTGATCGTGCTTGCGCTGATGCTTCGGTAAGAAATTCTGCGTGCCATCGTCTCTCGGCAGACCGGCAGGGGGCTGCCTCAAACAGGATCAGTATAAAAACCAGCGTTTGGATTTGCTGTCCCCTGACAGGGGTAACAATGGCGGCGGGGGTTACCCGGCTGGTGCTTCAGGCACCAGCCGGGTTTTCCATTGGCGTATAGCTGGGAATGGTTCAGGATACCTTCGGGATCTCTTTGTGCTGTTCGGGTTCGGCCGTTTGTCTGTTCTCCATGCAGCCAATGTCGGCGTAGTGAATTTCCACAGTCTGTGGTGCGTGTTTGGACCATTTTACTTCCTTTTCATTCCCGTTCCGCGCAGAATTTGAAGAACACGCGCAGTCCCCGGATACGCGAATTAAGAGAAGTGATTTTCTTGCCTGCGTCTAACTCTGAGACAATGAAGTTTTCAAAAGCGTCCTGACTGACTTCATCGACATACTGAACCGGCACACACGCATGAAAATACTTCAAATCCTCCGCGTAATAGCGCATGGTTTGAGGGCTTAAATTCTTTAGTTTACAGTGTTTCGTGAACAGTTGTTCCGCTTCTGAAAAGGACGTTCGTTTGACCTGTTTTGCGTTCAAAATTGTGGTTCTGCGCATAAAAAATCCTCCATTTTCACAGCAAAAAATCTGGCATCAAAATGGGGATAAAAATCTGGTATCGCGATTTTCAAACGCGGAAAAACCCGAATTTTTGATAAAGAAAAACTCCTCAAATTCCGAAGAATCTGAGGAGTTGTGTTTTCACTACACTATAGATGAATGCAGAAATCTGTGTTTTCGGAAAGGAAGATAGTGTGAAAGAAACCCATCAGGGGTTTCTTTCACGTTCAATTCCCGCCCGCAGGCGGCACGGTCTGCGCAGCAGACCGCTCTCCAGCAAGAAAAAAAGACACGCATCTGCGTGTCTTTTCTTCTTGTGTGAACTGAACACTATGGATCAACGGTATTGGGCATTATTTTATCCCAACTCCTTCTTCTGCCTTTCGCTTTTCTTCCTTGTCTTCTTTCACAAACGCTATTATTTTATACTGAATGCTGGCACGGAATAAAAGCAAAGTATTTCCCACTATGCTTTTAAGTTCATATATCGTTCTAAGTGAATATGCGAAGTATGGGAACAGCAGTACTCCCGCCACAATTTCATTTGCTAATTCAGAATTTATTAATGCAAAATTTTGCGGCATACATTCAATAGTCAACTTGTAGACCAATGATATGCCAATTGCGACAAAGTAGATAAACAGTGCGGCTTCGTAGTATTTCGTACTCTTTCTCAGATAGTTTGTTTGCCTATAATAATCAATTTCAATTATTTGTGCTTTCTTGCTACAAACATGTCCGCACCGGATGGAAAAACCATTTCTCAAATCATAGACGATCTTCTTTTTTGTAAATCCTCCATCAAATACCCATTTATATATACGCCGTACTATGTTGATACCAGAATGAGTGCCCAGAGCAGTTATTTTATGGTTTGGGGTGCAGATCCAATTGCACTTGAAAATATATTTACACCTGAAATGTACTGTATGCAGTTCAAGGAAAACACAAATGGTAGAGTATACGGTAACCATGAGCGCAACGCCTTATCTTTTGCCCTATATATTCATGCAGATCGGAAACAGACGCTCATGCGTGAATTAGATTCTGTAGGTATCAATGAAAAGACTCTGTTCCCAGGACTCGATGGTATTGGTCGTTATGTTGAGCAAAGGTTCAGATTTAATTATAATGAAGCTATGCAATGTCTCTAGCCGAAAAACCATAGTATTAGCTCCACTATTGTTGTCCTTGGCATTTTCTTATCTTTACCGCTCACAATCATTTTGGATATTTGTATCAATTTGTAGAGCGTAAAAGCCTGAAATGATTACCACATATAGCTCTTGAATCGACCGGCAAGATTCGAGTTGAACAACTCCTGCCAGCACTTCTTTAATCGATGAGAGAGGTATCAAACACGGATTCTCTTCACCCCATACAGCATCACTTTGCCCTGTTTTTATAACACCCGAACCATCTGCTCATAGAGCAGAACGTACTTTTCATCAATGATCCGGTTGTTGTGGCAGTGCCCGAATAACCAATAGTGGAATTGGCTGTGGTTGCGGATTTCTTCTAAGAAGTCTGTCAGCTTGTCCGACTTGAAGCTGGGGTTGATTTTCTGCTGGATTGCTGTCGGCGCGCAATGTGTGATGACGTAATCAACCTTCCAGTCCAGTCGTTCCAGCGTCTGCCGGGCTTCGGCATATTCCTTGCCGGACGGCAATTCTTCCTGCCACCACGAAATATGGTTGATGCGGAATTGTCCACGATTGCGGCGTAAGCTGTCGTATCGTTCGTAAAAATCCGGGCTGTCCATATCCAGAATGCCGTCTGCAATGTCGTGGCTCTGCGCACCGCCCATCGTGAGGAAGGTGCGGCCTTGCAGCTCGAACGCCTGCCCGCGCATCAGGTGAATGACGTGTGGGCGGATTTTATGCACCTTCCCTCCGTGCCATTGCTCGATGGGGTACTCGTTCAGGGCATCGAAATTTTCATGGTTTCCGTCCACAAACAGGACGGTAAACGGCAGCGCTTCCAGTTTGCCTAGCTGCGCGTCATCGGTCTTGTCGCCGTTCCAGACGAAGCCAAAGTCGCCGCAGACGATCATATAATCGTCCTTCGTCATTTCGGCTTGCTCCGGGAAGTATTCCGGCTGAAACCGAAGCGCGTTGCCGTGAAGATCGCCGGTTGCGTAAATCATCGTATCACTCCAATCTTTCGTGAATCTCTTTCCCGCCTTTGAGCTGAACCAGCACCTCGTCGGCAGACAGAACCGTCACGCGCTCGACGAGCTGACGGACGGTGCTTTCGCTCCATTCCGTGATCGTGGGCGCTGCTTGTTCCAGCGCCTGCTCTGCCTGTACCAGTCGGGCACAGGTGCGCTCTGCATCGGTACTGCTTTGCAGGATGTGTTCTTTTTGCTTTTTAAGTTCCGTCTGCTCGGCAAGGATCTCGGCGAATTTCGCGTTGCAGCGTTCCCTGTCTTCGACGTCAATCGCCTCTGCCAGAAGACTTTGGAACTGCGCATCGAGCTGCGCCAGTCGGCGGTCGATGTCAGCCAAACTCATCGTTTGCCCCTGTACCGGCAGCAGCTCCAGCGACATGGCACTTTTGATGTGGTCGAGCAGGACAGGCTTTTCACTCATGGTCTCGTTGACCGCAGCCAGAATCGCGTTTTGCAGCTGTTCTTCCTTGATCGTCGGGGAATCGTGGCAGTATTTTGTGCCGTAGTTCAGGCGGCTGGTGCAGCGCCAAACGGGATATTTTCGTCCACGGGATATCCATGTGCATCGGCGGTAGAGCGTCCCGCACTCACCGCATACAAGCCTGTCCGACAGCGCGTATTTGCTCGTATAACAAGAGCGTCCTGTCACAGCCGTTTTGGATGGGCTGCGCAGGGCGCTCCGACGTGCCA
>ERZ835051.4186-NODE-4186-length-10290-cov-3.216414_pt1 | contig 10290 bp, 10 predicted proteins | sample MGYA00519575_ERZ835051 | MGnify/ENA primary metagenome ERZ835051 (study PRJEB31850, sample SAMEA3708769) | human gut metagenome | biome: human gut; feature: human-associated habitat; material: faeces | place: China | collected 2014 ... | reverse complement strand
CTTGCTATTCAAAAGCCGCTTTACGGAGAGGTTATGAAGGAATTCCTGAAAGATGTTCCGGGCGGCATGGGAACCGATGTAGCACGTTTCCTGACGGAAGTTCATTTCGGAGATTTCCAAACCCGAAGCGGACTGAATATCCAAACGCGTGAATTATTGACCTTCTGCGTACTGACTGTAATTGGTGCAGAGCCCCAACTACAATCACATCTGCAAGCCAATCTGAAAGTAGGTAACAGTAAGGAAACGCTGACTGCCGCTGTCATACAATGTATGCCTTATATCGGTTTTCCGGCTGCAATAAAGGTACTGGATATAATCAAAGAAGCATGATACTTTTTTCTATAAATCCTTTATTGACACAACCGTTTTAGCAAATCTTCATGATCTGGATAAAGTTTCGATAAACGATCGAACGTACCCAACTCAAAATCATCGAAGGTAAAACCGGGAGCAACGGCACAACTGACCAATGCATATCCGAAATGCGAAGGCAATTCAGCAGCAAACCAACATCCGGGCTCAATGACAACCTGCTGTTCGCCCGAAAAGTCAGCAGTCATCAAGTGAGTAACTAATCTACCATCGGGATGGATCACATGTAGCATCAAGGGATATCCCGCATGGTAGTACCATACTTCGGGAGAAGTCAGTCTGTGAAAAGCTGATTTATCTTCATTTTCCAACAGATAATAAATGGAAGTCATGGCTGATTTATCGTTATCAACCAGTTTTTCGGAACGAAATATTTCTTTGTAGTATCCACCCTCAGGATGGCGACTCATATTCAGATGATTTATCCAGTCAATTGCTTTCATACCTATACTATTAATTAATCCCGCTCTTCCGTGATAAACATCATAGAAAAGCGGGATTTCTTTTATTTAGAATCTTTTAAAGTCCACTGAAGTCAACTCCTTCAAACACTAATGAAGGAACCAGCCAGCTACGATCCGTGCGAGCATCATTACCGATAGCCGCCAACGAATTCCATAGCGTCAGGAAGTTTCCGGTAACATTCATTTCATTGACAGGTTGCGTCAACTTACCGTTCTCTATAAGGAACCCTTCGATACCGTAAGAGAAGTCACCTGTGTTGCTATTGCTGTTACCACCATTCAAACCGGTAACAAGGATACCATTCGCTACATCAGCAATTAAACCATTAAGATCTTTATCACCCGGAGTAAGTACCAGACGTGACGGGCCACTAATAGTAGGAGCTACCCCCATCTTCTTGGCATTATAAGTATCAAAGAAGTAAGTCTTCAACACACCATTCTCAAAGATCGGACGATGTTCCGTTGCCACACCTTCATTGTCGAAATAACGCGAACCATTGGCACCTATCACATGCGGATCATCCATTACAGTCAGCTTATCAGAGAATACTTTCTGATCCAGTTTATCAATCAGGAAAGAGTTCTTTTGCTGCAAAGAGGAACCATAAAGAGCACTCAACACAGGACTCAGCATACGTCCCGAATTTATCGGATCAACCACCATTGTGTATTTACCAGACTTAGCTTTCTTCTGTCCCAATTTACGCAATACACGTTCTAATGCTACTGAACCGATATCTGTTTTAGGCAATTTATCATAGAACAGGGAGCTTCCATACCAATAATCAGACGGGCGGGCTTCACCCTCACCCTTAATGGCTACACTGGCAGAAACTGAATACCAGGTTGATTTGGATTCACCCTCAAAGCCGTTACTCATCAGGCGATAAGAAGCATTTTCACCATCACTGTATGAGGTCTCTACTGAGATGATACGGTCATTCTTACCCATAACTTCTCCGGCGGCAGCACGGGCCAAAGCTACTTTATCATCCGGATTGATGCCAAAGATCTTATCATCGAACATCTGCAAATCGGGTTTCCCACCTGTATAATAGCGGGCAGGATCTGCCAATACACGGAACTCATCCGGAGCCAGATAACGGGTAGACTCAATACCATTCTTAATAAATGTTTCAAGTTCTTTCTTATCCAGACGATTGGTAGAATAATTACCGTAACGTCCGTCTACATACACGTTGATTCCCATGCCACTTTCAGAAGCCTGTTGCAGACGATCCATCTTAGCATCGCGCAATTCAAAAGAAGTGTTTGAATTGGCATACAATACAACTTTGGCTGCCTGACAACCATTCTTCAGAGCGAAATCCATCGCCCATTGAGCCAGTTTTTTATTATTATCTGTTATCATCAGTTTTCTCCTCCTACAGTTAATTTACTTACTAAGGCCGAAGGCATACCGCAAGTCACCGGACAAGACTGTCCGTCCTTACCGCATGTCCACGTACCGTTATCGATCTGGTCATTGCTTGCCACCATCGTGATGTCTGCCAATGCTTTGGGTCCGTTACCGATAATATTGATATCTTTGATAGGTTGCGTCAGCTTGCCGTCTTCAATCATATAACCGAATTTTACGAAGAACGTAAAGTCACCTGCACCAATCTGCACCTGTCCGTTGGTGAACTGCTGTGCATAGATACCGTTCTTTACAGTAGAAATGATATCTTCTTCCTTCATATCTCCGGCTTCCATATACGTGGCACGCATACGAGGAATAGGTACATTACGGAAAGTATCGCGACGTCCGTTTCCGGTAGGAGCCACACCGTAATGCTTAGAGCTGATACGGTCGTGTAGATAACTGGTCAATACGCCATCTTTCACGATATAAGTCTTTTGTCCTTCTATACCTTCATCATCGAAGTTTACAGAACCACGATTGAAAGGAATCGTACCGTCATCTACCACACTGATATGTTCATTACATACTTTCTTGTTCAACTGATCGGCAAAGATAGAAACATTCTTACGGTTGAAATCAGCTTCAAACGCATGTCCGATAGCTTCGTGCAACAAGATACCCGAACCGCCGGATGCCATTACCACAGGGAGTTCACCACCTTTAGGCTTAATGGCTTTAAACATGATTGCTGTATTGTCTACAACCTCGCGAGCTATCACTTCGATGATATCATCCGTCATAAACTCAAATCCTTTACGATAGGAACGAGTGGCGTAGTTATTTTCCATACGTCCGTTCTCTTCCATAATACAGAAAGCCATATAGGATACCATCGGACGGTAATCATAGTAAGTCACACCTTCTGAATTACAGAACAGCACATGTGTTGTGTTGTCGCTCAAAGAAGCCTGTACCTTACGTACACGATTATCCAACGCAAAGACTTTATCATTCAGTTTTTGCAGATAAGGCATTTTCTCCTTCAGGCTTACTTCTTCCCAAGGGGTAACTACAGAGTAACGATCTCTTTCAATCGTCTTCTCCTTAAATGCAACAGGCTTTCCAGCCTTACCGGAAGAAGCAATACGGGCAGCCGTACGTGCGGCACGCAACATTTCTTCCAACGTCACACCTTCCACATAAGCATAACCGCTTTGGTCACCGGCTAATACACGCACACCCATACCGAAGTCAATATTTGAACTGCAATTGTTCACTTTGCCGTCCATCAGGGCTACAGCATTATTAAAAGAGTGTTCAAAATAAAGGTCCGCATAATCCCCACCTTTTTCAAGTGCAGCAGTCAGCACCTTCTTCAGGTCTGCCTCCGTTACACCGAAATGGTTCATAGCCGCAGCTACAGCAGATTTGTTATCCGTGCCTCCCAAAGCTCCCCGTACCGTATCAGGCAAGGCAAGCGACGGAGCAGCCAGCGAACCTAATACTGCCAGACTCCCCATTCGTAAGAAATTCCGTCTATCCATCTTTCTTTTTTTTAAGATTGCTAATAATATGTTCTTTATATAAGTTCTGTTTTTCAGTATATAAGACGTTATTTAGTATCATTTTGTCACACCCGAAACTAATTTTCTTTTGTCAACAGGCTTTCCAGTTCTTCCGCATTCAAACGTAAGTGGAATTGTCCTTTATAGGCTACAGAAATGGACCCGGTTTCTTCGGACACAATAATAGCAAGTGCATCGGATTCCTGAGAAATTCCCATCGCTGCACGATGGCGCAATCCCAGTTCCTTCGGTATATCCAGATTATGCGATACCGGCAAAATGCATCCCGCTGCCTTTATACGACCTTTACTGATAACCATTGCGCCATCATGCAAAGGGCTGTTCTTAAAAAATATATTCTCTATCAGACGCTGGTTAATATCAGCATTGATAATTTCACCCGTACGCACCACATCATCCAAAGGGAAGTTATGTTCAATCACAATCAAGGCTCCCACTTTCTGTTTACCCATACTGATACATGCCATAACTACCGGCATGATTTCATCGTGCTGCATGCTCTCCTTCTTATTCCCAGTAAAGAAACGTACCAAAGCACTGGCATGTTGGTGTGAACCAAGCGTCAGCAAAAAACGCCGTATCTCATCCTGGAAGAGGATAATAAGTGCTACTACTCCTACACTCACCAACTTGTCAAAGATGGAACCGAGCAGTTTCATCTCCAATACCTGTGACACTACCAACCAGATCAATATGAATATCAGGATACCTGTAAACACATTGATGGAACCGGAAGCTTTCATCAGCTTATACGTATAGTAAAGCAGAAATGCAACCAGAAGAACGTCAATAATATCTTTTACTCCAATATCAAAAAACATAAGAATTATGATTTATGAATTATGAATTATGAGCTAAGTGACTTTCCTTATATCACTTATCACTCTATCACCTTATCACTATTTTTCCGCATTGCCTCCACAATCTTCACCGTTTCTACGGCTTCGCGTACATCATGTACCCGGAGAATATCAGCTCCTTTCAACAGACAAATAGTATCAAGTACCGTTGTTCCGTTCAATGCATCCTGCGGAGTGTTACCCAATAAGCGATAGATCATGGACTTACGGGAAACACCTACCAACAAAGGCAATTCAAAAACACGAAATTCTTCGAGATGCGCCAGAAGTTCATAGTTATGTTCTACCGTCTTACCGAAACCGAAACCAGGATCAAGAATAATATCCTTCATACCCAGGTCACGTAACTGCTGCACCTTCTGAGCAAAATACAAAAACACCTCTTTCAGAAGATTATCGTAGTGCGGATGTTGCTGCATATTCTGCGGAGTTCCCTGCATATGCATCATAATGTAAGGCACATTCAGTTCGGCCACTGTACGAAACATATCCGTATCCATCTCTCCTGCAGCAATATCGTTGATGATTGCCACTCCATACTCTTCCACACACATCCGTGCCACATCCGCTCTGAAAGTATCAACAGAAATAACAGCTCCGGGTTGTGTCTTACGTAAGATTTCCAATCCCATGCGTAAACGTTCCATTTCTTCACGGGGAGAAACGTTTTCTGCATTCGGTCGGGAAGAGTATGCACCGATATCTATAATCCCGGCACCTTCATCCAATATCTGTTGCGCCCGTGCAGCTATTTCAGCTTCAGTTTGCATACGTGAACCGGCATAAAAAGAATCAGGAGTAATATTCAATATTCCCATAACGCAGGGCCCAGAAAGGTCGAGTAAAGAACCGTTGACATTGATATATTTAGAAGATAATGTTTCCATGGATAGTCCTTTTTCGTTTATACTTTGCAAATGTAAACAAAAAAGGTCAGCATAATCCTATAAAATATAAAAAAACAAATTAACTTTGCTCAGGATTGTCAACTAACAGGCAAAAGTAGTAAACTATGAAAATATACAAGATGGGCAGATTATCCTCTCTCTTCTTACTCTTTTTCTGGTTGCTTATTCCGTGGCAGCTTTGCGGACAAGAAACAAGCGAACAAGAAAAGTATCATGTAGACAGTACATTGTTTGTGTACTATCAACATTGCAAGGCAGAAATCAAATCTCCATCTGTCATGCAAATGCTTGATACACTCTTTCTTATGGCCAAAGAAAAAGGTGATATACGAATGCAGGCAGTAGCCATCTCCAGCAAAACAGACCATTTCTATTTTAGTCCGTCCTTTGAAGGCCAAGAGGACAGCCTGATATTGTATACCAACACCATCAAAGACTTTGCCCGGAAAACCAATCAGCCCCAATATTATTATTTTGCCTGGGCCAACCGCCTCATAACTTACTATACAAGACAAAAGAAATTAAACCTGGCTCTCTATGAAGCCAACAAAATGCAGCAAGAATCGGAAAGCCGGGAAGAAATCGATGGTATGCAGAATTGCTATCAGGCCCTATTACGCATCTATCAGAGCAAAGAACTCTATAAGCAAGCCACTGTATATGCCCAAAAGCTGATAGATCTCACATTAAAATATAATCTGAATAAGTATAATCTGACAAATAAATATCTTGAATTAAGTAACTGCTACCTCCGTACCAATGAACCGGAAAAGGCTTGGGAAGCTCTTGAAGAAAGTAAATTGTATATAGGTAATGAACTAAACCAGGGAGCTTATCTATGCGGACTACTCCGTTATTACATTCACACCAAAAATATGGTCAAAGCCCGGGAAACATTAAAAGAAACCACACAACTTTTCAGCAAGAATACAGAATTACGTATTAAGCGCACCACTAATCTACTAGAAATTGAAACCAATTATTACATAGAAACCGGTGAATTCGATAAAGCCCTGGATGTATTCCAGCAAGCCTTTGAAAAGCTTAGTCAAAATGGATTTATCACCCCTACACTATATCGCACACGTGGGTCCATCTATACTGCTAAAAAGGACTATCAGAAAGCAATTGAGAGTTATGAAAAAGCTTTTGAGCTCAGTGATTCACTGAATAGTGCCCAGGAAGACATAGCTGTAGGAGAGTTCGCAACCATTTTGGGAATGGAACATCTTAACCTGGAAAACAAAGAGTTAATACAGAAAAATCAAGAAATACAATTAGAAACACGCTGGCGTATCATCATTCTATTATGCATCATAGTAGTAATTGTCGGCATTATGTTTTTTCGCGAAACCCGGCTGAATAAAGTTCTACGCCGTGCTAAAGATGCAGAACAGAGTGCCAGCCGTATGAAAACTGAATTCATACAGAATATGAGCCATGAGATACGTACACCACTCAATTCCATAGTTGGTTTCTCGCAAATACTCAGTAGCAAGATTTCTGAAGAAGACGTCGTTGTCTGAACCTATGATTTTTACCGACTGGATTTCAGTTGAAGAGGCGTTGCCGATTTTTGTGTTTCTGTTATAGAAATAAGACGCACCTTGAATTATGACTGACGCTGCGGTGGTTTCATTCATGTAAATGCCTTCAACTGTGGAGTCGTTTATCGTTCCAACCGTGCCAAGACCCACTTTCGCGCCATTGGAAACGGTCAACACCGTGCCGCCTTTTAAGGTTATGTTGCCTCTGCCTGAAGTGCCGACTCTTGAATCTAATCTGGCATTTTCTCCGGAAAGAGCCAAGTTAATGTTGTTAAATTGCAGATTTACCGTGGAATTTTTGGCTTCCGGCGTTGGATAATTGTCGGAAAATGTATCTGTAATGGCAAGATTTACGCTATTGCTACCTCCGTTTAATACCAGTTGGTCGCACCAAATAGAGTAAGGATCGTTGCCATGGAATGCGCCGTATTCGCTTTCGGCGGAGACGACGTCCCAAACATTTACGGGATTTTCGGCATCGCCGACAGATGTTGAAAAGTTGAATGCCGCAGTTGCGGCTGTTGCAACGCTTGCCGAGGCAAACAGCAACGCCGTTGAAAGTATAGGTATGTATTTATTCATGATAATTTTATTTTTATATCTTTTGTTTGCGCAAGTCAATAAATTTTTTAATCTTTTTGTTTCATATACTTGCGGATTTGAACTTTTGTTTTATTTTGCGGGAAAACAGAGCGAAAAATGACGCAAAAAAAGCTCCGATTTATTTCGGAGCAGAGAGTTTTAGGCAAAACTTTTATTTGTTTTCGGCAGCTATTGCGGTGAGAAGTTCGTCTGTATGTTTAAAAAATGCCGTTCCCGCAACTATGGTGTCCGCGCCCGCTTTGATGCATCCCGAAACATTTTGCGCTGTAACTCCGCCGTCTATTTCAATGCGGAAATTAAGCTTCATTTCTTCGCGCAATTTTTTTAACGCCGCAATTCTTTCATGCGCGTTTTCGACAATGGTTTGCCCGCCAAATCCTGGTTCTACCGTCATAAGCATTGCCAAATCCACAAAGGGCAGATAGGGGGCGAGTTCAAAAACGCTTGTTTTGGGCTTGATTGTGATTCCTACTTTAAGTCCCTTCAAATGAATTTCGCGCAGTGTTTCTGCAAGCGGAAAATCGGGTTCCAAATGCACGTTTATGAGACTTGCCCCCGCAGAGGCAAATGCGTCTATGTAAAGGTGGGGATTGTCCATCATCAGGTGGACGTCGAAAAACATGTCGGGGTAAAGCTCGCGCAGTCTCTTTAAAAATTGGGGGCCGAACGACAAGTTCGGCACGAAATGCGCGTCCATTACGTCGAAATGAACCCATTTCAGCCCCGCGTTTTTGATTTTGCCAACGGCGTCTCCAAGGGCGGCGCAGTCTGCCGCAAGTATTGACGGAGCAAGGACTAATGAATTTTTTACCATATTCCCAAAACGGAATCAACTATTTTGCGGGCGAGCATTCCCGTGAGAGTGGTCATATTTTGGTACTCTCCGTCAAGGAAGCTTTCGTCGTTAAATATGTGGTTTTTTACGCTGAAAGGTCTGTCTTTGAATATTACTTCGCCCGTTTTCAAATTGCGCAGAGTGCAGTTTGCGGAGAGCTGTACCGTTATTGCGCGCGCCATGTCGGTATCTTCGTATCGGGTAGCATACACGCTTTTTGTGTAGTCGTCCAAGGTGATTTCAAGAACAGCCTGGGCTGCGTCGAGACTCGTCAATGTGAGGGCGGGAGTTTGTGAAAGCATTGTGCAAACCTGCGTCATCAGCGGGTTTGAGGCTTGCGGCGCATAGGAGTTGTTCACAACCTGCTTTACCGCTATCGTCTTAAACGGCAAAGGCTGCGCCGTGCCTTCGAGGGTGTAATTGCAGGCGCAAAGCGCGAGGCTTGAAAGCGTTAAAACCAGAAAATTTAAGAATGCGCGCATAAGCCTGTTCTTTCTATTTTACAAAACCTTCGTCTTTCAAAGTCTTTTCAAAATTTTTAATTGCCGACTTTTGGGCGTCTTTTTCTTCCCTTATTGAAGAGGCTTCAATGTTTTCGTCAAAAATTGCGGGAGTTTCAATGAACGCTTCGGCGGACTTTATTTCAAACGCTTCCGCATTCAGCTTCTCTATTTTTGTTTCGTCTTCGTAGGCGTCGTAAGATGGGCGTTTGTATCTGCCGAAGAAGAAATCGACAATCGTCATCGGGGCGATTTCGCCGTTTGCTATTTTCTTTAATCCTGCCTGCGCTTCTGTTGCCGCAAGGCTCTTTGGCGCGATTGTTATGGTTTCGTTATAGAAAATGGAGGCGGCTTTGTTGTTGTTTCTGTAATAGTAGTAGAAATCTCCCATGACAAGGCGGCTTCGCGCGTGGATGTCCTGCATCAGCTCAAACCCCGCTTCCGCGTTTGCTATCGAGGCGTTTTGCGGGAACAATATCATGAAGTCCTGATAAAAATCCATTGCTTTCACCACCGTTGACTGGTCGTAGTCCGCGCCTTGAACCATCTCGCGGTAGGTGTTTGCCATTTGCAAGTAGGCGTCGGGGGTGAGGGAGCTTTGGGGGTAGGTATTTATGATTCTGTCGAGTGCGTCGATTGCAAGTTCCTGCTTATCGATATGGTTTGCGATTATGGATATGTTCATCAATGCGAGGGGCGCGTAGTCGCCAAAAGGCGCGTTTGAAACCACGCTTTCATATATTTTTATCGCAAGATTGAAATCTTTAAACCAAGGAATTACTCCCCACAAATACGGGCGCGCACCCTTTTGGATTGTGCTTGCAAGGTCGTACTCTTCGGAAATCACCGCGTTGTACTTTTCAAAGCCCGGATAATTTTTTACGATTAACTCCAGACATCTATACGCTTCCGAAAACTGTCCGTCGTGCTTGTATAAAACGGCAAGCTGCAAATAGGCGTCGGCGGCGAAAATCGATAGGGGGTATTCTTGGACCACTATTTTATAATAGTCTATGGCGGCGGAAAAATCGCCTTCTTCCTGCGCTTTGCCCGCCTTGTTCATGGCTTCCAATGCGTTTTTTGCCTCGGCCTTTTCGCCTATCACGTTTTCCAAAACTCCGCCTTCGACCTGCCAGCCTTTGTCCTTTTCCCAGACAAGTGCGGCGTTTGCCGATGCGCAAATGCCTGCAACCAGCAGTATCAAAGAAGTCTTAAAAACGCGTTTTTGCATATTGAATTAGTG
>ERZ835051.4185-NODE-4185-length-10292-cov-3.120934_pt1 | contig 10292 bp, 10 predicted proteins | sample MGYA00519575_ERZ835051 | MGnify/ENA primary metagenome ERZ835051 (study PRJEB31850, sample SAMEA3708769) | human gut metagenome | biome: human gut; feature: human-associated habitat; material: faeces | place: China | collected 2014 ... | reverse complement strand
GGAGAACGATCTGCCACAGATTCAGAAGCTGGCAGAGGAGCTTTTGTAGCAGGGTAAACAGGATGATACCGGCCAAAGTGCAGAGAAAAGGAAGAAATTCAGACAAGATACCGGTGACATTCCGGGGAAATAAGGAAAGAGGAAGGAACCCAGAAAAGCGATGGAAACATTTTATTATGAAGTGGTAAGTATTGATGGTGATTACGCCAATCTGAAGCGCACCGATATCGAATCAGAGGATTTAAAGCTCGTGGCACGTGCGCTGCTCCCTGCAGAGATCTGCGAAGGAAGCAGGCTCAAATATGAGTGGATGCAATATGAACTGATCTGATACATTGATTTGGGAAAATGCTTCATTTTGATATACCATGGGAGGAAGGAATAGTGAAGAGTAATTTAATCGCGGATACCACGAAGCAGGAACGGATTGCCCTAATTAAACAGTGGCTTCCGGATGATGATGGACTGAATGACTGCGATATGGATCTTTGGGATATTTATGCGGATTATATTAATGGAATCCGTGAAATTTCAGAGATTAATGCGGCCATGACAGGAACTTTTTACACAGAAGATGATTTGTAGATGGGACATCTGCAGATAAGATTTGAGATGCTGTGTGGAAGCAGACGGTTGATGCAGATATTTATAGAACATCATTTCACATGGCATGAAGCAGTTATAGATACTAGTATAACAGTTTTAAATTAACTACCCCATATCACTTGCCTATTTTCCCGATAGCACAGGATAAAAATCCTCAGCGTAGCCCGCTACGCCTACGTTTTTTATCCTGCACTCTCAGAAAAATATTCTACGTGAATGGTATAGTTATTTAGAAACCGTTATACTAGATAGTTAGTGATAAGAAATGTGGTAATATAGGAGGGATTTATGATGGGGACAAATGACACAGGTTACATTAACAAGGTGGCCATTGGAGGGCACATTGCACTGGATACGGTGTTACTTATTTCGTATGTGGTGGAACTTTTAAAGGGATCCAGAACGCTTTCTTATTTTCTTGTAGTAGCAGCATTTATGATTATTCCGATTGCAGTGGAACTGGCAATTTATTCTAAGAAGAAGGATGCGGCCAGCATCCGGCATATTCTGGCAATAACATATGGGGTGTTTTATCTGTTTGCTATTTTCACAACGAATTCCATCAGTACATTTGTGTATATCCTGCCGTTTTTTATTTTACTGACGGTATATTCAGATATCCGGTATGTATCTACGATTGCTTTCTGCGGTATTACATCCAATATTGCCTGGGTGATCTGGAAGGCACTGACAACAGGAATTCCTTCCGAACAGATGCCGGATGTGGAGATCCGGCTGGCCTGTATGATTATCTGTAGTATTTTCATACAGATCAGTACAAGGGTGGTTAAGAAGATCAATGATAACAAGCTTCATCTGGTAGAGGTACAGCAGGAAAAGAACCAGACTCTGATGGATCACATTATAGCAACGTCTGAAGGCATGGTGGATCAGATTGAAGAGGCATCCGGCAAAATGGTGACTCTATCAGATTCCATGACGAAGATCCACGATTCCATGGAAGAGGTTTCCAAAGGGAGCAATGAAACGGCACAGGCTGTCCAGACGCAGCTTCAGCGTACCGAACAGATTCAGGAACATATTGCGCGTGTGAAGGATGCCACGGCCGGAATTGATCAGAATGTCAAAAATACGACTCAAAGGGTGGAAGAAGGACAGTTACATATGCAGACCCTGTCTGAACAGGTGGTTCAGTCGATTGATGCAAACCGTGAAATGGTATCCAGAATGGATACATTAAATGAATATGCTGATCAGATGAATACCATCATTGAAACGATTACCAGTATCGCAAACAGTACCGGAATGTTAGCCCTGAATGCAAGTATTGAAGCTGCACGTGCCGGGGAAGCAGGCAGGGGCTTTGCAGTTGTGGCACAGCAGATTTCCGGACTGGCCAGCCAGACAAAGGATGCAACAGTGAATATCACCGAACTGATCGGACATATTCATCAGGAATTAGCTTCGGTAGCGGAAGCAGCACAGGTGGTAACCGACAGTAACCAGTCCAATGCAGTGAATGCACAGGAGGTTGAGAACAACTTTACCGGCATTTCCGAAGGTACAGAGAAGATCAGCAGTGTGACCGGTGAACTTATGGAAATTGTTAAGGAATTAGAAACAGCCAACTCCGATATTGTAGAAAATATCCAGACCATTTCTGCCGTAACCGAAGAGGTATCGGCACATGCCAACGAAACCTTCGAGGCATGTGAAGTCAACAGCGAGCTGGTAGATTCCGTAAGCGGCATTGTTTCGGATATTTCGGATAAAGCAACGGGACTTCACGCTGCAGAGTAAGCAGCTTTCAAGTCGTGGAGCAGTGCTTAATCAATCAACACATGAATAGAAAGGTAGTTTGGCATTTTGTAACAGAACAGATGCACGGACGGAGAAAGAGGAATACCTTGAACAGATTATTCAAACGACTTAAAATACAGAGAATCAACGATCATGTCCGGCTGTTAAACGATCACGATGACGGTACAGGCTATCTGGTTACAGGAACCGATAAGGCTCTTGTGATTGATACCATGTATGGACAGGAGGATTTAAAGGAAGCAGTAAAGACCCTTACAGATCTTCCGCTCATGCTGGTAAATACCCATGGACATTTCGATCATACTTACGGAAATCTATACTTCGACAAGGCTTATATTCATCCTGCGGATATCGGAATTGCCGAAGCATATTTTAAGGCGGACGGATTTGTACAGATGATGAAGGAAACCGGACGGAGGCCTGCTGAATTTGAACCGATTTTGGAAGGCACAGTGATTGATCTTGGAGGAATTGAACTGGAGATATATGAAACCCCGGGACATACGCCGGGAAGTATCGTATTACTTGACCGGAAGGACAGGATTCTCTTTAGCGGAGATACAGTGATTGAGCAGACCTGGATGCAGCTTCCGGAATGCTGCGAAATGAATGTGATGCTGCAGTCCTTAGACAAGCTTCAGAAACTCCGTCCTTATTTTGACTATATTCTGTGCGGACACAGCCATGGATTGGAGGATGCCTCTCTTTGTGAAGCCCAGCGCCAGGCGGTATGGGAGATCTGCAACGGACAGGTGCAGAACGATGACCCCTATGTTTATTATGGAGGAACATGCAAGGCGCACCCCTATGGAAGGGATCCGCGAAGAATTGTTTATGATCCGGATAAAAAGGGTATGGATACGGAACATCTGATTATGCCGGATGAGCTGCTTAAGGTTATCCGCAGTTCCGTGGAGTAAAAAGTAAGCGGTCAGTAAATAAAGTAAGAACAGAGATGGAACAGCCCGGTAAGCAATTTACATTTACTTACCGGGCTGATTATCTGATTTTATATCTTATTCTTAAGGTATTCCTATTTTATTCCGTTGCTTACTTCGTTCCGAAGATACGGTCGCCGGCATCACCGAGACCGGGACAGATGTAAGCGTGGTCATTGAGACAACGGTCAAGGTGTCCGACATAAATCTGGATATCCGGATGATCCTTGCGAAGTCTCTCCAGGCCTTCCGGAGCAGCAATGATACACATGAACTTAATGTTCTTACCGCCATGCTGCTTGATGAAATCAACTGCTTCAGAGCCGGAACCGCCGGTTGCAAGCATCGGATCCAGGACAACGATGGTTCTCTGGTCAATGGGTTCAGGGAGCTTGCAGTAATATTCGTGGGGCTCGTGAGTTTCGGGATCACGGTATAAGCCGATGTGTCCAACCTTGGCAGAGGGAACTAAGGCAAGAATACCGCCTACCATACCAAGTCCTGCACGGAGAATCGGAACGATCGCCATTTTCTTGCCGGCGATCATCGGAGTCTTACAGGTTTCAATCGGAGTCTTGATCTCAACATCCTCCATCGGAAGATCACGGAGTGCTTCATAGCCCATAAGCATAGCAATTTCTTCGATTAATTTACGGAACTCATTGGTTCCGGTGTTCTCGTCACGCAGACGGGAAATTTTATGCTGAATTAACGGGTGATCCAGTATAAATACGTTTGACATATCTGACATTTCAAATCCCTCTCTTTTCCTAGAATATTTAGAAACATTTCCTTTTTGATAATGAAAATGCCTCTTCATCGTTTGCTGAGATAATTATACCATAGGAAGTTCTGTTTTTGTATCTATTTTTGAATTATGGAACGTTTTTGAAAAATACTTTACTTTTTAAAGGTATGATGCCATAATGCTATAGGAAAAATATAAATATACAAATGCGCACCGTGCGTGCGAGATGGAGGAAAACTATGAAAATGATCTACAACGTAGAAGACAGACCGCCGTTTGGCAAAACACTGATTTTTGCCCTGCAGCAGGTACTGGCAATTCTTGCAGCAACCATCGCTGTTCCTGCAATTATCGGAAACGATATGTCCGCTTCCGCAGCATTGTTCGGTGCCGGTGTCGGAACCATTATTTATCTGTTGTTTACCAGGTTTAAGAGCCCTGTATTCCTTGGATCTTCCTTTGCTTTCATCGGATCCATGTTCTCTGCTTTTGCAGGTGGTGTATCCATGTCCTTAGGATACTTCGGATTGATTATCGGTGCAGCTTTTGCAGGCCTTGTTTATGTTGTACTTGCTATTGTGGTTAAGGCTGTCGGCGTTAAGTGGATCAACAAGCTGATGCCTGCCGTTGTAATCGGACCTACCGTTGCCATCATCGGACTTTCCCTTGCAGGAAATGCAGTTGGTGACCTGACAACCGGCAAGGTATTTACTGCAGACGGTGCACAGGCTGCTTCTCCTTACCTTTGTCTGCTTTGCGGACTGGTAACCTTATTCGTTACCATGATCTGCTCTGTATATGGTAAGAAAATGCTTAAGATGATCCCGTTCATTATCGGTATTGTATCCGGTTACGCACTTGCAGCAATCCTTACCGCGATCGGTAACGTGGCAGGTATCGATACATTAAAGATCATTGATTTCTCCGCATTCGCAAATATGCAGTGGTATCCGAATTTTACCTTCGTAACCGCATTCGGATCTCCGTTTGGTTATGGAGAGGTCGGATCCATGGGTGCTTATTTAGGAACCATCGCAGTTGCTTATGTTCCGGTTGCCTTCGTTGTATTCGCAGAACATATTGCTGACCATAAGAATCTTTCTTCCATTATTGAAAGAGATCTGTTAGAGGATCCCGGTCTTCACAGAACCCTGCTCGGTGATGGTGTCGGCTCCATGGCGGGTGCATTCTTCGGTGGCTGCCCGAATACCACATATGGTGAGTCTGTAGGATGTGTTGCCATTTCCGGAAACGCTTCCGTGGCTACCATTTTTGTAACTGCTTTAATGTGTATTGCGGCTTCCTTCGTAGCTCCGTTCGTTACCTTCCTTGCAACCATTCCGAACTGTGTCATGGGTGGTGTCTGCGTAGCTCTTTATGGCTTTATCGCAGTATCCGGTCTTAAGATGATCCAGGATGTGGACTTAAACGACAACACGAACCTCTTTACCGTATCCGTAATTCTGATCTGTGGTATCGGTGGTCTTGCCGTAAGCTTTGGTTCCGTTACCATTACCGAGGTTGCATGTGCCCTGATCCTTGGTATCATTACCAATAAGGTACTTTCCATTAGAAAGAAAAAATAAAACAGACAGGGAACGGATTGTCTGACAGATAAGAAGAATGAAGGTGTCATTCATGGAAGGCTGCAGAGCCGGTGGATGACACTTTTTTCATTTTTCTCTAAAGTTCTTTTGAAATCAACCGATATTTATATCAAAGAAAACTGGTAACTATTCAGAGTTACTATTTCAGATAAGCAGTTACTACGTGAATAGAACCCGGAATGGAAATCCATGGAAGGAGGTATCCATATGCGTATTGAAGCATATACCCAGGTACAGCAGCTTTATAACACGAAGAAGGCTTCGAAAACGCAGGCAGCAGCAAAGAGAGGACTTTCCGATCAGCTCCAGATCTCCAGTATCGGCAAGGACATCCAGACAGCCAAAGCTGCAGTTGCAGGAAGCAGTGACATCAGGGAGGATGTAATTGCTCCGATTAAGGAAAAGCTCCAAAACGGAACGTATGAAGTGAGCAATGAAAGCTTTGCGGATAAATTATTTGCAAAATATGAAGAAATGAGGTAATTCAAGTGGCCAGTTTAATGGAGAACCTGATTGAAGTATTGAATAACGAGAGTCAGGAATATGACCAGCTGCTTGAATTATCTACAAAGAAAACACCGGTTTTAGTTGCCGGAAACTTAGAGGAATTAGCCCGCATCACGGATGAAGAACAACTCGTTGTCAGCAGGATCACCCATCTGGAACGTAAAAGACAGGAGGTATTTGCCGACATCGCCAATGTAATTAACAGGGACGTTAAAACACTGCTACTTCCGGATCTTATCGAGATCCTGGCACAAAGACCTGAGGAACAGCAGAAGCTGGCTAAAGTGCATGATCGTCTGCGCACCGTCGTCTATGAGGTAAAACGGGTGAATGATCAGAACCGTATTCTGATTCAGAACTCCCTTGAGATGATTGATTATGATCTCAATATGCTTCAATCGATGAAATCTGCTCCGGAAACCGCGAATTATAACCGGGGAGCATACAATACGGGAGCACAGATGGGCGTAGAAACAAGCGCTTTTGATGCAAAACAATAAACTTGTTATGAAGTGGGTGATGATATGTCTTTGATGGGAAGCTTATATGTCGGACAGAGTGGTCTTCAGACCGGTCAGAATGCATTAAATACAACTGCACATAATATGTCTAACGTGGATACGGTCGGTTATACCCGTCAGCAGGTACAGCAGACCGCCCGTACGTATAGAACTCTTTCTAAAACCAATTCTGCCAATGCGTATCAGCAGGCAGGCCTGGGCGTTCAGTATGCCCGGGTAAAGCAGGTCAGAGATTATTTCCTTGATAAAACTTACCGCCGTGAATCCGGTCGCAGTGCATTTTATGATACGACCTACGACGCTGTCGGCGAAATTGAGAACCTCTTTCAGGAGCTGGAAGGGGAAGCTTTTGCGGACGCAATTAAGAATCTTTGGGAATCCGTGCAGGAAATCGCGAAGGATCCTTCCAATACGGTAAATCAGGGTGTATTCATTCAGCGATGCAACGAGTTCACCACCAGAGCTGCCGCTGTGTATGACGGACTTTGTGAATATCAGGACAATATGAATTATACGGTTCAGCAGAAGGTTAACCAGATGAATAAGTATGGCGCCAGAATTGCAGAGCTGAACCAGCAGATTCTCAGAATAGAGGCCGCGCAGGTAGAAAAGGCCAATGACCTGAGAGATGAACGGAACCAGCTGACCGATGAACTCTCCAAGCTTGCGCATATTAATTTAAAAGAAGATATTGATGGTAACTTTATTATTTCCGTGGAAGGAACTGAATTTGTCAAGGAAGACGGAATTAATGAGATTGCTCTTTTACAGGATGAAAATACAGGATTCTATACCCCGTACTGGAAGCATTTTGCAAAGACGGATGCTGCCGGGAATCTGGATATTTCCCGTGCGAAGGTGTTTAATCTGGATATGGAGATATCCACAGATATGAATACCGACATCGGCGGATTGAAGGCAACACTGATCGCCAGAGGGGATCACCGTGCAACCTACAAGGATCTTGAAAATAAAGATGTGTATGATAAAAGTATTGCTCCGTCTGTTGTGATGAATATTCAGGCAGAATTTGACCAGTTAATTAACAAGGTGTCAACCAGGATTAATGAGGTGATTAAGAACGCAGCAGATGATGCACAGAACAAGGTTCCCGGTACACAATATCTGCGGGATCCGAATTCCAATCCTCCGTACAGCGAGGTGCTGAAGATTTTTGTTACGAAATCAGGCAATGAAATGACAGTATCCAATCTCATGGTAGGAGATACGATTAAACAGTCTCCGTCCCTGCTTGGATTTATTAAGGATGACAAAAAGGTCGATCAGGAGACAGCGGATGAGTTAAAGAATATTTTTACACAGGCGGATTACACACTGAATCCAAATGTAAAGACGAAAACAACCTTTCGGGATTACTACAACAACCTGATTTCCCAGGTATCCAATACCGGTAATGTCTTAAAGGGAATCAGTGAGAACCAGCAGCAGACCGTGGACAGTACACTGGCGGCCAGAGAACAGATTGTAGGTGTTTCGGCCGACGAAGAAATGAGCAATATGATCATGTTCCAGAATGCATTCAATGCATCCAGCCGTTACATCAATGTGGTAAGTGAGATGCTGGAGCACATTTTAACAACGCTTGGAAGATAAGGAAAGGAAGTGACACCCTATGCCGTCACAATTTTTTGGACTGAATATTGCAGGATCGGGCCTGCGGGCATCGAACGCAGCATTAAATACTACAGCAAATAATATTTCCAATGAACAGACCAAGGGCTACAGCCGTCAGGAGGTTACCCAGCAGGCAAGTGATGCATTACGTACCTTTACGACCTACGGATGCGCCGGTGCCGGTGTGGATACTATCGCCATTGAGCGTGTAAGAGATGGCTTCTATGATGTGAAATACTGGAATAACAACTGCAAATATGGTAATTATTCCGTGAAGCAGTACTACATGAAGACCATCGAGGATTATTTCAAGGACGATGGATCCGTAGGAACGAGCGGTTTCAAAACCATCTTTGATAATATGAGCGCTGCACTGCAATCGGTTACAACGAATTCCAGCTCCACAACCAGTAAGGCGCAGTTCATTTCCGCAGCGAAGACCTTAACGGACTACTTCAATAATATGTATGGCAATCTGCAGGAGCTGCAGAAGGATATTAACCTCGAAATCAAGCAGAATGTGGATCAGATCAATTCCATTGCAGAAAAGATCTCAACCTTAAATAAACAGATCAATGTGATTGAAATGTCCGGTTCGAAGGCCAACGAGCTGCGTGACCGGAGAGAAGTGCTGATCGATGAGCTTTCGGAAATTGTGGATGTGGATATTACGGAGCATGATATTCTGGATTCCAGCGGTGGAAAGACCGGAGGAACCAGATATATTGTGAAGATTGCCGGAGGTCAGACGCTTGTTGATGCGAATGATTACAACAATCTGACCTATGTAGCCAGGGCAGCGGATGAAAAGCTGAATATGACCGATGCCGACGGCTTATACAATATCAAATGGGAAAACGGCAATGACTTTTCCCTTGCCAATGCTTCCCTTGACGGAAAGCTCAAAGGACTTTACGAAATGTGTTACGGAAATGATAAGGCGAACTTCTCCGGAACGGTTGCGGATGTGGATGAAGCTAACAACACCGTTAAGGTTTCCGTTACCGATGATAAATTAAAGAATCTTCAGGAGAGCATGCTTTGTCAGGCGGGCGGAGAGATCACGATCGGTAATGTGAAGTATCTTTATACCGACTGGAGCTTTGATGAAGCAGCCGGTACTTATACCTTCCAGCTGAGTAATGATACAGCACGTTCTCCCCGGATTACCACAGGAATGACCGGAAAGAGCGTCCGTACCTCCGAAAAGGTTGCTTATCAGGGAATTCCTTATTATATGCAGCAGATGAATACCTGGATCCGAGGATTCGCAGACAAGGTCAATGAAATTTTTAACGCAGGAACCAATGCTTACGGAAACAGTGGAGCAGCCAATCAGGGAAATATCCTTTTTACGGCAGATATGGTGAACGGAAAGCAGTATTCACTGGATGATCTTAAGGGGGCAACCGCAAACAACACCTATGGCAGGTACTACGTGATGACTGCCGGCAACTTCAGCATTAATCATGCACTCCTTAGCGAATACGGCGGCGATGCAGATCTCCTTGGAACCAGAAGCAGTGACAAGGTTGGTGTGGAGGAATGCGGGCAGGTGAAGGAAGTAATCACTCTTCTTACCAGTAAAGAGAAGTTCAGCTTCCGGAATGCTTCTGCCAACCAGATGCTGGAGCTGCTTTTATCCGATATTGCATTAAATGCGAGCAATGCCAATACCTTTCAGAAAACCTACGAAGGTCTGAAAACTTCGATTGACAACCAGAGATCTTCGGTATCCGGTGTCGATAAGGATGAGGAAGCAGTCAGCCTTGTGAAGTATCAGAATTCCTATACTCTGGCATCCAAGATGATCCAGACACTTACGGAAATTTATGATCAGCTGATTCTGAATACCGGTGTATGATGATTCGGATGCCTGTATTTAAAGAGAGCAGGTAACTATTCAGTACAGGTCGAAGCATTTACTGCTGAGACCGTAAGAAAATGA
>ERZ835051.4180-NODE-4180-length-10301-cov-6.513859_pt1 | contig 10301 bp, 8 predicted proteins | sample MGYA00519575_ERZ835051 | MGnify/ENA primary metagenome ERZ835051 (study PRJEB31850, sample SAMEA3708769) | human gut metagenome | biome: human gut; feature: human-associated habitat; material: faeces | place: China | collected 2014 ... | reverse complement strand
ACAAAAAAGCCATGAAATCTTTCGATTTACAGCTTCCACGGTAGACATTCCTACGCGTTGGGACCCGCGGGCTAAGCAACAGCCCACTGGGCTGATTGCTTGCGGCGCTGCCCTGTTCGAGCCCCTTCCATCGCGCTGACAAAAAGAAAAACCAGCACACAATGTGTACTGGTTTTTCTTGGTGCAGGAATGCAATCCAAATCCGAACCATTTCCCTTTGATGCAACTTCTGTCGCTTCCTCAAATGTGATGGTCTGTGTATCTTCCTTATAATTAAAGGTTATCAAAACCTTATCATCGTACAGGTAAATCGAATTGATGAACGTATCCACCAACGCCTGCCGCTGATTTTTCAGGCTCATGTCCAGCTTGCGGAACCGGAGCAGCCAGAACCGGATGAACTCCTCCGTGACCTTGGGCTTTGCCAGCTTCTCTTCCGCAATGCGGGCTTCAAGCTCACGCTTGGTTTCTTCCAGCTGCTCCAGCCGCTCCTTGGTGGAACTGGTCAGGATACCGGCCTGAATCGCATTGAGCATATTCTGGATACCGGATTCTGCATCCCGGAGCTGCTTCTCATAGAAAGGAAGGTTGGTACTCTCCCGGTCTTGCAGCTCCATGACCTTAGCGATGATGGATTCCATTGCGGCATCATCCCGGACAAGCTGCATGGTCTGGTTGACCACCAGATCTTCCAGCCACTGTTTGCGGACGGTTTTCTTCTTACAGCCCTTCTTCTTTTTGGCAGTCGCACATTTATAATAGCGGTGGACTTCTCCCGTCCGGCTCGTACCGCTCTCACCAAACATCAGTGCGCCACAGCAGCCGCAGTGCAACTTGGTTGTCAGCAGGTAATCGTCCTCTGCCTTGTCAAACAGCTTCTTGTCGCTGTCTTTGATCATCTGCTGAAACTCCGGGCGGTTGTCCGTCTTGGCGGAGATAGCACGGTCAATATAGTGCTTGACGATGGTGATGCCGTTTTTCTCGGCATAAGCCGTGCATTCCCGGATCTGGCCTTCGATAGATTCTTCGCGCTGGTTGTCCGAGGAATAGCGAGCATAGATCACGGCGGTCATGGCAGGCACCTCCATTTTATACGTCATTGAACGGTAATACGTTCATTAAAGCAATGTTTCGTATAATGCATATGCCACAGTTTTGCCCTGATTGCAAGCCCAATGATTTATTTTCATGATTCCAACAGACAAATTGTCTTAAGATTATATTCCGAGCAAAATGTGAAGTCCAAGCCCGGCCACGCCGCACAGGCACATGGTCAGGATGGGATTCCACTTGAGCTTCCGTAGCACAAAAAATGCCGATGCAAAACTGCCGATGCCGATCCAGTCTACGTTGGCGAGCGTCTTTGCACTCTCTCCGAACACCACCATAGACAGTATAGAAAGACCTGCACCAAAGATAAGCGCTACAATGACCGGACGCAGGCAGGCCAGAACACTTTGCAGCAGAGAAATATCCTTGTATTTACGATAGATGTAGGATAGAAGTGAAACAAAGAACAGCGCCGGTGTAATGCAACCTAGTGTTGCAATGATGGCTCCGGGTACCTGCGCGATACGCAAACCAACAAAAGTTGCTGAGTTGACCGCAATGGGACCGGGGGTCATTTCTGCTATCGTAATGAGATCGGTGAATTCCTGCATGGTCAGCCAGCCGTGCTGTTCCACCACCTGACTTTGTATTAGAGGCATGGCAGCATAACCGCCGCCTACACTGAACATTCCTACCTGCAAAAAGCTGAGAAAAAGCTGTAAGTAGATCATTGTGCACCTCTTTTTTTCCACTGGTTCAATGTCCGTACTACACCGAAGGCTGCTGCAGCGAGGATGATCACAACCACATTGACATCAAACACCGTATTTGCGACAAACGCTGCGACCATCAGGACAATATACACCCATGAGCGGGTCTTCAGCACCTTGCCGCCGAGGTCGAATACAACATCCAGAATGACCGCCGCCACACCAGCCTGCATTCCCTTGAGTAACAACGCGATATAGCGATTGGTGGCAAAAGCATTGTAGAACACAGAAATGACTGAAAGAATGACCATAGGTGGGATGATGGTGCCCAACACTGCCACGATCATTCCAATCAAGCCTTCTACCTGCCAGCCTACCAGAATTGCAGCATTGACCGCGATTGCGCCCGGAGAGGACTGCGCCAACGCTGTCATATCCAGCATTTCCTGTTCATCGATCCAGTGCAGCTCATCTACAAATTTTTTCTTCATAAAGGTCACGATGACAAAGCCGCCGCCGAAGGTAAAGCTGCTAATGTACAGCGTACTCAAAAACAGCTTCCAAAGCCGTGCTAACCGTGTACCGTATGTTTTATTTTCATCCATACAAGTTTTCTTCTCCTTTTTTGATTTTCGGACAACTATATTTGTTTTCTTACTATTTCAAACAGCTTTTAACTGTTACTGCTTGCGAAAGCCCGTATTTTCCGGTATCCTTGTTTTAAGAACTGCGAAGCACGGAGGGGATCTCTATGAAACATAATACATTTCTCGTCAAGCCAGCGTCCAGCCTGTGCAATCTGCGTTGCCGGTACTGCTTTTATGACGATGTTTCCAACAGCCGAGCCTGCAAAAATATGGGACTGCTTTCCCATGAAATGGCAGGAGAACTGGTTGAAAAGGCTTTTGCAGCCACAGAGGAAGGCGGCAGCGTCCATTTTCTGTTTCAGGGCGGCGAACCGACTCTTGCCGGGTTGGATTTCTTCCGGTTCTTTCTGGAAACGGAGCGTTCCATGCAGCGCAATATCTCTGTGTTCCACAGCATCCAGACCAATGGCATTTGTCTGGATGAAGAGTGGGCTTCCTTTTTCAAAGCCAACTCTTTCCTCGTAGGCCTCTCTCTGGACGGCACACAGGAGAACCATGATCTCTATCGGCTGGACGCAGCTGGGCAGGGCACATGGGATAAAGTAACTCATGCGCTTGCGCTGCTGGATGCCTACAGGGTCGAAACGAATCTGCTCTGTGTTGTAACCGGACAGCTGGCCAGAAAGCCGCAGCGAGCCTTCAAAAGCCTCTGCGAGTTGGGACAGCACAATCTGCAATTTATCCCATGTCTTGACCCACTTGATACGATTGGAGGGCAGGCATATTCTCTAACGCCGGAACTTTATGGTCGTTTTCTGTGCGGCGTCTTTGATACTTGGTATCAGCAGCTGCAACGAGGCAATTATATCAGCGTTCGCAATTTTGAGGACTATCTGCGTATCCTGCTGGGAATGCCGCCTACCTCCTGCGCTTCCTCCGGTTCCTGTGGGCATTATCTTACCGTAGAAGGTGACGGAAGCCTTTATCCCTGTGACTTTTATGTTCTGGATGAGTGGAAGCTTGGAAATCTGAGCCACTGTACCGTTGAAGATGCGCTTGATTCTCCCACAAGCCAGACATTTCTGGCACAGGGCCGCAAACGCCCGGCGGAATGCGCAGCATGTGCTTATCAGCTGCTCTGTCGGGGCGGATGCAAGCGAGATTGGGATGCCTCTGGAAGCAACCGCTTTTGCGCAGCGTATAAGCAGTTCTTTGCCTATGTGCTTCCGCGCCTGCATACTGCTGCACATTTTCTGGCACAACAAAACCGATAAAGAGATTCTCCCGGAGAGCAGTACTGCCTCCGGGAGAATCTTTATTTTACCTTTTTGATCTTCCGGATGGAATGGCCATCGTAGAGGATGGGCTTCATGACATAAGTGTAGTTCCGGTCATCGCATTCGCCGGTGGAAATCATCTCCATAAGCCGCAGCGCAAGCTGACGTCCCATCTCGAAGCCTTGCTCCACGGAGCAGGTAACATCCTCCTGCCGATAAGTTTCTTCGGAATAATCAAAACAGACCAGCGAATAATCTTCGGGTACAGTCTTCCCCATTTTCTGCAGGGTTTTCATGACCAGCCGATAGATGATGTAGTTGCAGCAGACGATAGCGGTGCATTTAGGGATGCTCTTCAGAAATCTTTCAATGGAACGGACATAGCTTTCGTTGTGGGCTTCGTCCGAAATACACCACTTGATGTAATCATCGTTCAGTTCCAAACCACGATTTCGCATCGCTTCCGCCATGCCTTGAAACTTTTCTACGCTCTGGTAGTTGTCGTACACGAAGATGCCTGCAATGTGGCTGTGTCCGGCATCCATCAGGCGTCCTATCAGCTGATGGGCACATTCGATGTCATTGATCGTTACGCGGGGGCAGCGCAAGTTCCGATAGAAGTTGTTGTAGAATATCACCGGGATCTTACGTCGGTAAAGCTCCTTGTAGCAGTCAAGATTTGGGCTGAGGATGCTCGATTTGACACCATCCACGATGAAACCGTGAAAATTCTGATGTACCACAGTCTCCAGACAACGGCGTTCGTTGCAGAATTTGTTATCGGTCAGAAATACATGGAGGTCAACCTGCTCCTGCGTCAGAACACTGCGAACCCCTTCGATTAATCCCGAATTGGCACTTGTATCCTGTCCCTGTAGGACAAGGCCGATCTTATAAAGGGCATCATCTGTGTTCAAATCCCGCGTCATTACTTTTTCCCGGTGGAAATAGGTCCCGCTGCCCTTGAGCTTGTAGACAAGGCCCTCTCGCACCAGACGGTCGATGGCCACCCGGATCGTCTCCCGGCTGACGCTCAGCTTCCGGCAGAGGGCATTTTCCGATGGAAGGCGCTGGTTCCCGGAAAATTTGTTTTCGTCAATATAAGCCAGAAGCCAGCGATAAACCTGATCGGATTTTTTCTCAACAGCCGAGAGCATGGGCAAGCGCTCCTTTTCAGTCGGTGATAGTGGGGCGGCTGCCTTCCGCGTGCTGAATCCAATTCAGCAGACGTTCACGAAGTTCCTCCTTGACCGCAGCATATGCAGGATCCGCGACCACATTGTTCAGCTGCCACGGGTCTTTCTGCATATCGTAAAGGAAGTCGTCTGCATAAACATCGGATGCCGCAGCCTCGCCGCCGTTGACGCCGGGTGCATAGACAGAATACATATAATCTGCAGTACGGATGCAGCGTCCGCAACGGCTTTCCGAAATCTGTGCATAGACCTCATTGACTCTATTATGGTTTTTCTTTTCCACAACGTCAAGCAGATTTTCACCGATCATCTTATCACCGACATCCACGCCTGCCAGAGCCAGCAGAGTTTTGGGAATGCTTTCGGTGCTGACCAGGTCGGTGATCTCCTTGCCACCCTTGAACGGGCCGCCGCAGATGACCAGCGGAACGTGCAGGCAGCCGTCGTGGCAGGAGCGCTTGTAATCATCATAGCCGTTCAGGTGCGCGTCACGGTTGCGGGTCTTGAAGTGAGAGCCATGGTCGGAAGCATAGAGGATAACTGTATTATCATACAGGCCTTTTTCTTTCAGCTTTGACACCAGCTTACCAAGGTTTTCATCAAGGCTGGCACACTGGCCCAGATAATCCGGGTACTCTTCCGCTGCGTTTCCACCCAGAGCCTTCAGATCTTCCGGCAGAACAAAATCTGCGAATCGCTGCTTGGAACCGTTGGGGCCTTCGTAGTGATTATGGTCGTTCTGATGGTGCGGCTCGATCTGCGACACGGTCATGAAGAAGGGCTTTTCGCCGGCATACTGGTCAAGATAGTCCAGCGCAAACTGGTTAATGCAGTCGGCACGGTAGCCCTTGAAATCGATGCGGTTGTTGTTCTCATCAAACACATAGCCATCGTAGCCGTGGGAGGTGAACTCCAGCACATCCGCAGCACGCCAGTAACCGGTATATCCACCGCGCAGCTCCAGCGGAACAGCGGTGATGGTGTGGTCAACGGTGGGCTTTTTCTCCAGCTCACCGTCCGAAGCCAGATGCCACTTGCCGATGTAGGCCGTCTCGTAGCCGGCATCCTTTTCCATGTACTCGCCCAGCGTCTTGATGTTGGAGGGCAGCATCAGATTATTGCGGAAGCAACCGGTCTCGGTGGGATATTTGCCGGTCTGGAACAGAGCACGGCAGGGGCCGCACACCGGCTGAGGCGAAAAGGCATTGTCAAACTTCACACCCTCTGCCGCCAGCTTGTCCAGATTAGGCGTGATATTCAGTGGCTGGCCGAAGCAGCCGCAGGTGTCCCAGCGCTGCTGGTCACTGAAATAGAAAATGATATTATATGCCATGGTTTTACCTTCCTTTACTGTTCTGCTTTGGTGTTCTTTGCTTCCTTCATCTTGCCGCGCAGAATGCCGAGAATGACCACCACGATCAGCGCAATGAAGATCCAGCAGTACACACTACTGACGAAAATTCTGGGGCTTCCATCCGAGATGAGCAAAGCACGGCGGAAGTTGGTCTCCGTCATGTTGCCCAGCACCATACCCAACAGCACAGGGACAGCGGGCAGCTCCAGCTTGCGCATGAACCATGCCATCACGCCAAATACCAGTGCCACGCTCAAATCAAAATAGCTGTTGTTCACCGAGTAAGCACCTGCAAAGCAGAAGATAACGATGATGGGGGTCAGGATCTGCTGGGGGATGGAGACGACCTTTGCAAACAGGCTGGTCAGGTACTTGCCCTGCAGGAACATGAAGATGTTCACAAGGATAAGACCCAGCATGATGGCGTACATGATCGCACCATCCGTGGTAAAGAGCGAGAGGCCGGGGTTCAGGCCGTTGATCATCAGAGCGGACAGCATAATGGCCACGCAGCCGTCGCCGGGAATGCCCAGCGTCAGCAGGGGGATGAGGGTCGCACCGCAGACAGCGTTGTTGGCCGACTCCGCCGCCGCAACGCCCTCCACAGAACCGTGGCCGAACTCTTCCGGGTGTTTGGACATATTCTTTGCCGTGTTGTAGGAGAACCAAGAGGCTTCCGAAGCGCCCGTACCGGGCACAATGCCCACGCAGGAGCCGATGAGAGAGCCGATGAGCACCGGGCGGAGCATCCGCTTGTACTCATCCTTTGTGATCTTGCCGTCGTCGTTTCCGATCTTTCCGGCGTGGAGGTTCAGCTCGCTCCGCTTCAGCTCCGCCTTGCCGATGATCTCCACCAGTGCGAACAGGCCGATGAGGGTAACGGCAAGGTCGAGGCCCAGATACAGGCGGTGGACGCCGAAGGTAAAGCGGTCGTAGCTGGTCATGGGGTCTGCGCCCACGCAGGAGATGAGCAGGCCGAGGCAAGCGGCGATGATGCCCTTGACGAGGCTCTTGCCCGAGACGCCTGCGATGATGGTCATGCCGAACAGGCAGACCATGAAGTACTCCGCCGTGCCCAGCTGTGCCGAAATTTTGGCGACCTGGGGGCCGAGGAAGAGCAGCACCAGTGCAGAGAAGATGCCACCGAATGTGGAGGCATACAGCGCGATTTTAAGAGCCGCCTTGGTGCGGCCCATCTTGGACAGTGGATGACCGTCCAGCATAGTAGCCGCCGCGTGGGGCGTGCCCGGGGTGTTGATGAGGATGGCCGACACCGAGCCGCCGTATCCACCCGCACAGTAGATACCCAGAAGGAACATCATGCCGGGAATGGCCTTCATGGTGTAGGTAACAGGCAGAAACAGGATGATGCAGAGGATGACACTCAGGCCAGGAATGGCGGCAAATACGCAGCCGATGAAGACGCCGAGGTTGATCCAGATGATATTTTCGAGGGTGAAGAGCAGCCCGGAGGCCGGGCCGATAAAATCAAACAAACCCATATTCTGCCTCCTCAGAAACTAACATTCAGAACAAAGTGGAACACACCCCAGATCAGTACGGCCATCGAGACCGTGATGGCGTAGTAGAGGGGCTTCTTGCAACGGAAAAACAGCAGGAAGGCCAGCGCGCAGAACACGGCACCCACCACAAACAGGTCTGTGATCTCCGCCAGCAGATAGGTGACCACCAGAATGAGGACGATGACCAGAGCTTTTGCTTCCACCAGAAGATTCAGCTTCTTCGTTTTGACCGGACGGTGCATCACCATATTGTATGCCTCCCGGCCCACCAGAAGGGCGCTCATGGCCAGCATGAGCCAGACCAGCATCGTCGGGAAGGCGCGGCCGTTCACAACGTCCTTTTCCGAAATCTGCACCTGCTGGGGCATGATGAGCAGCAGTACAATGCCGATAACCAGAAACAGAATGCCGCAGATCAAATCAACAGGGTACTCGATGTTCTTCTTCTCGAGCTTCGCGCCCCAGTCATCCAGTCTTGCTTCGATGCGTTCTATCAGATTTTTCACCTGTTTCCACTCCTTTTTAAATATAAAAGCAGGGGACGGTGTCATCCCCTTCCCCTGCTCCAGCTTTTTGTCGCTATGAGGACTTTTTATCAGCCTGCCACGATGTCCTTATACTGCTCGACGATGCTCTTGACGTTCTCAATGTGAGCCTTCACATCGTCCTCGGTCATGGTATCGACTTCCAGCAGCATGGTGTCGTTCAGCCACTCGACCATCTCATCATCGGCGAGGATCTTATCATACAGCTCTTTCAGCTCGGCAACCTTTGCGGCGTCAGTACCTTTGCGAGCCATGACGAAGCAGCGGTTGCGGAAGTAGGGGTAGCCCTTGGAGCCAACGCCCTCAACGCCTGCGAAGGGGCCGTTTTCGATAGCCTTGTCATCGAATGCGCAAACCACATCAACGCCGCCCTGCTGGTAGGTCTCAAGAATCTGAGACTGGTGAGAGACCGCGAAGTTCGTCTCGCCCTTTGCCACAGCCTGTGCAGCCTCCGCAGCGGACTGGTACGGAGTCAGTTTCAGCTGGTCGCCGGCACCCATAGAGCCGAACAGAGCCGCTGCCAGGAAAGCCTCGGAGCCGGTAGCGCCGTTAACGGCCACGGATACGGGGTTGCCTGCCTTGACATAGGCCTCCAGATCGTCCAGATTCTTGAGGTTCAGTGAAGAATCAGCGGACAGGACGAAGACGGAGGAGTACAAGTTCTCCACGAACTCGAAATCGTCGTAGCTGAACTGTAGCTTGGCCGGATCCAGAGTCTCGGTAATGGCGAACAGACCCTCACCGGCGAAGACCAGTTCCTTATCATTTGCCTTAGTACTGGACACCCAAGTGTTGACAGTAGCAGCATCGCCCTTGACGGCTTCAGCAACCAGTGTGATTTTATTATCAGAATAATCAGGGGACTTGGCAGCAGCCTTTTGGCTGACCATCGCTGCTACACCAGACGGTGCCCACGGGCAGGTAACTTTCCAGCTCTCCTGTTTGCTTCCGCAGCCAGTGAGCATCGACAAAGCGAGCACACCAGCGGTAACAAACGCCGCCATACGCTTTTTCATCATTTTACTCTCCTTTTTTCTTTATGCCTTTTCGTGTGGTAGCAAGCACTTCACCGTGCTTTTGTTACCAACAAGATAACATTTCAAGCAATTTCAAGTCAACAAATTTTTTTATTTTACAAAAAAAGTTGTCTGGTAAAAGAGCTAAATGACCACATCTGTATTTTGTTGTAGAAAACTTATTGTGCACATTGCATATCTGCTTGAATCATCTTTGTGCAGCTTAAATTCTTTCATGATGTAAAGTGTATCATATTCATAATAGAAGTCTTACTATTGTCTCCATTCATAAATAATTTCTTCGGAATCATCTTGACGTACTCTACGAACCATGATATTCTCTATCACAAATCCCACTGAACTTGTAGATTGATTGCAAATCTTCTGCAAAAGTGGTTGGTTATCACCGTGAGACCCACCACTTCAGTGAAGGAAAAATCCACGAAAGAAGCTACCGCCCCGCAACACACCCGATTCATTTTGCCGCCGATTCACTCGACAAAATCATCGCTGCGCTGCGTGGGCGGTATTTTTCTTTTTTACAAATAAAATCTTATGTAGTTGTTCAATCTTCCAAAATTTGTTTTTGGTTGTTGACTGCACAACCTAAAGGTGTTATTCTGATGCTTGAAAGAAGCAGGCTGTAGTGTCCGCACTGTGCCCGGCTTTCTTCATACCGAACCTTGAATCCTTCATAAGCCGTCTGAACGTGATATCGTGCCATGACCTCACACTTTCTGTGAGCGAGCCGGAAAACGCCGCTGCAAAACAGGGGCAGGAACTTCGTTCGGGGCAAACGGTGACCCACATACATGAGTAGCACAACCTCTACTTATTTTTGCGTCTTAACAATTCGGAAACAACTCTCAAAAACGTGTTTTGAGCGAAGCGGTAGAGGGCAAGAACCGTCCCGTGGCCACAAATTTTCAATTCTTGAAAATGTTGTGCTCCACCGGGACTTCACTTCTGCAATGCGTCTGCATTTCCGAAGTGATCTTGTTGGGGTAGCGCTTGTCGGGGCAAGGCCCCTCCATCTTGCTTGC
>ERZ835051.4167-NODE-4167-length-10322-cov-4.002922_pt1 | contig 10322 bp, 7 predicted proteins | sample MGYA00519575_ERZ835051 | MGnify/ENA primary metagenome ERZ835051 (study PRJEB31850, sample SAMEA3708769) | human gut metagenome | biome: human gut; feature: human-associated habitat; material: faeces | place: China | collected 2014 ... | reverse complement strand
GCCACAACCATATATGCCGCATGCAGCGAAGGAACGGCTGCAAATACGTTTGCATTACGCCCATAGATAGAGTCGAAGATCGTACATCCCAGCAGTTCGTCAAAGCGCCCCAGTCCGGCCACATTTCCCGGAGTATCCAGCATCGCCTCAAATCCATAGTTCATAGCGTACCAGGGGGGAGCGGCAGGATGAATATAATATCCGGCAAAGCCAATAAGATTAACCAACAAGAAGACCATAGCAAAACGGAGATACATCTGGCGATCTCCCTTCAGATAAAGCCACAAACCGAAAGCTATAGGCACAGGCACCCAGCAGAGATAGAACACTCCGGCAAAGAAATCAGCTATCGGCCAGTGATGTATGGCAAAGTATTCACAAGGAATCAGCGTAGCCCCATTCACGGATATACCGAAAAGAGACTTTTCCGCTTCATACAAGCCCTGCACATCAATAGGGTTCACCTGGTAATTGGGATACACCCGCATCCAGTCATAGGAAACTGCAAAAACAACAAAAGGCAGTAAAGCCACTGCCAGCTTACGGGTTGTCTTTCCTGCAAAAAACAGAACCAGGAACAAGCCCGTCATTAGAAAATGCTCCGTACGAAGCCCGATACAAGTAGCTGTCAGCAACAGAAAAGCCAACGTAATGACTACCAGCAATACCGTCTCTCTTACCGGAGGGAAATATCTATTTATCATTTATTCAAAAGTTTATAGCAATGTGCCAGACGGACAAAAGCCGTCAGATTAGCCAATACGGCAATGATTGCCAGAGGAACAATCAGGATCAACATCGGGTCGAAGAGTGTGCAATCGGAAAATATACCGCAGAACAAAGCTCCCAAACTGGTCAGCACCACTCGCTCAGGGCGCTGCATAATACCGACTTTACATTCCAGTCCCAGACCTTCGGCACGTGCGCGTACGTAACTTACCATCAGCGAACCGATCAAAGCAAGAAAAGTGATAATGGAACCCACGAAATAGCCCTGCAAGATGAGATAATAGGATATACCGAATAAGGTAAACAGTTCACTGTAACGATCGAGCACAGAATCGTACAATGCCCCGAAGGTGGAAGACATATTGCCAAGACGCGCTACACGGCCATCCATCATGTCAAACAACCCGGCAAAGAGTATCAGTCCGCCTGTCCATCCCACCAAAGAAAGATCCTCTTCCGAATCTGTCACTAACCCTGCATAAATAAATATACCGGCAGCCACAATGTTAAGTATCAACCCGGTAGTAGTAATAAAGTTAGGCGTAATGCCAATTTTAATCATGCCACGCACAACGGGATTGATAATCTTGTATATCACCTGTTGCAGCCAATCTCTGTAATTCATGTTCATTCTATTTTTTTCTCCAAACGTTGTTTCAGAAATCTTTTTAAGTTGTGGTTCCGGTAGACGAAAACCCGTTGCAAATAATAGTTCCAGAAAAATGCAACCAGCAAGGCAACCGTAATTTTAGACAGGATAAACACGTCATAAACGTAGTATCCCAGCAACCCGTTCACCCATTTCATTCCTGCCAGCCATTCCGTCAAAGCAAAAGTACCCCATGTATTGATAAGGATGCTCCCACCCCAGACTATGAAATACTTCAGCCCCACATGTATCTTCTTGCAGTCTTCCGCCTTAAATACCCATTCATAGTTGATTACACAATTGACAATACCGCCAACCACAGAACCTATAAATGTGGCATACAAATAATATATACCAAATAATTTCACCAAAAGAATAGTTATCAGAAAATCGATCACCGTAGCTATCTGTGCAGAAAGCTGCGCCTTCATAAAAAGCCACACTTCCCTGCGCCAACCTGCAAACCGACTCTGTTCTTCTACTCCATCAACCATCTTGCCACAATTAAAACAATGAAACCATACACTCCTGCCAATACGTCGTCCATCATCACTCCCACTCCGCCCGGAAGATTTTCCATCCGCCGGATGCCCAGCGGTTTCAGAATATCAAAGAAGCGGAACAAAACAAATGCTGCCAATCCATACCAGATATGACCTGCCGGAGCTGCCAAGAGCGTGATCCACACACCTACCATCTCATCCACCACCACGCGCGACGGATCTTCACCCCAGTAGGGTTCCAGACGGTCGGTAGCCCAAATACCGGCTACGGTGAACAGGGATATCAATGCGACAGTCGTCCACAACAGACAAGTTTCTGATATGAGTAAAGAAAGTCCGAACCATATTAGCGTAGCGAGTAAAGCGCCCGCCGTGCCCGGAGCAAAGGGAGAAAAGCCTGAGCCGAAGCCCGTGCCTATCAGGACAGGGAAGAAGGAAGGTCTCCTCATAGAAAAAAGATATAAAAGAGTGATAAGGTGACAAAGTGGTAAAGCGGTAAAGTAATACTACATCACCACTTTATCACTCTACCACCTTATCACCTTATTATTATTTATTAATCCAGATAGCTCGGTGATTTTTCACCCACCATCGTACGGATTGTTTCTTTCACCATTCTCCATTGAGTGAACAGATCATGAATCGGTTCATGCTCAAAGTCGTGCATCGGGCTCTTGCAGAAGAATGACAACCAAGTCTGGATTCCAGACATACCTGCGCGCAATGCCAGGTCACTGAAAATAACGAGGTCGAGTGCAATAGGAGCTGCAAGAATAGAGTCACGGCACAGGAAGTTTACTTTGATTTCCATCGGGTAACCCATCCATCCGAAGATGTCGATGTTATCCCATGCTTCTTTGTTGTCCTTGCGGGGAGGATAGTAGTTGATGCGTACTTTGTGGTAAACGTCTCCATAGAGATCCGGATATTTTTCCGGTTCGAAGATGGTGTCGATTACAGACAGCTTACTAACTTCTTTTGTCTTAAAGTTGTCCGGATCATCCAGCACTTCACCGTCACGGTTACCGAGGATGTTGGTAGAGAACCAACCGTTCACACCCAGCATACGAGTCTTGAACATCGGAGCCAATACGGTTTTCATCAGTGTCTGACCGCTCTTGAAGTCTTTACCGGAGATAGGAACATTCTTCTGTTTAGAGAATTCCCACATGGCCGGAGTATCCACACACAAGTTAGGAGCACCCATCACAAACGGAGCATCTTCTGCAATAGCAGCGTATGCATAACACATACTCGGAGAGATAACTTCTGTGTTGTTATCTTTCATTGCTTTCTCCAAAGCAGCGAGTGACATGTGTTCGTCTGATAACGGAATGTAGATTTCGGTACTTGCAGCCCACAGTACAACAACGCGTTCGCAGTTGTTGGCAGCCTTAAAGTCGCGGATGTCCTGACGGAGTTGTTCTACCATTTCCCAACGGGTAGCAGCCTTCTTGATATGTGTACCATTCAGACGTTTTGCCCAGTTGTGATCGAAAGCTGCCGGCATCGGCTTGATAGCTTCCAGTTCATCTTTCACACCGTTCAGGTCTTTTTCTTTCAAAACCTCGGCATACATAGCAGCTTCATATGCGTTGTCCGGGAAGATATCCCATCCACCGAAAACAATGTCGTTCAAATCAGTCAAGGGCACAACGTCCTTGATGAGTTTTTCTTCGTTGTTTTCCATGCGCATTGTGGCTAACTGTGTAATAGATCCTATCGGTTTTGCCAGTCCCTTGCGAGAGGCTAGTGTACCCGTAATCATTGTGGTAGCAACTGCTCCACCCACTCCAACTACCAACACGCCGAGACGTCCGGTAGCGGGCTTAATTTCTTGTTTCATTTCTATTCTATTAAAATTAAACTAAAATTGATGCAAAAATAAGATTAATTAATTACTAAAGCGACCTTTGTTTGCTATATAAACATTGCAATTAGCAGGATTTAACTTTTAGAAGGTCATGTGAAGACTTATTCTCAGGCCGGACTTGTCAATATCGGGCGAATCCCTATATGTGAGCCGCCAGACGTAGTCTAAACGTAATACCTTGAAAATGTTTTCAATACCCACACCCGCCTCCACGTAAGGTGTTTTTCCCATTGTACGGGTACTTGCTATCGGAAAAGCGAACAAACCCTGTGTCATATCCGGATTATTCTTATCACTCAAATGCCCATAAAGTCCACGACAGGAAACTATTTCCCTCCATTTCAGTTTTTTCAACAATGGGATACGATTGAACAACCATCCGTTGAGGAAATAGGTGACGTCCCACGAAAAGTATTCATCATTCATAAACTCCATAGCATTCATTAACGAATAAGATTCCGGCTGAATGGTGTAGGAAAGGTTCGCATTCGGCATAATGAGCAACGGAAAGGGAACTTTATCCCATACCTTCCCCGCTTTCAGGATAATATCCGTATAGCCGAAAGCGGAAAACCAGAAACGTTTCTGTACACCTGCTTCGGTATGATTGTAGGTGTAATCACTTCCCAGCACTCCTTTTCCGGCAATGGTATGCGACAGCGTAAACACCGGAGCATCCAGCGATACGGGGAAGCGGTTCCATTGTGTCTGAAAGAATTTCTCGTTCGGGGCATAGCGCAGCTTCAACTCCGCCGCACTGGTAGAGAAGTCTTTGACCGGAGAGTAAACTTCACCGTCTTTCCGCAGAAAAGGAATCAGGTAACTCGATTCATCCGTCCGCCTGCGTGCCGTGAGCTGGAAGGAGAAGCCGGAATAAAATTCATTGGTATAGGTCATTTCCGCTTGCCGGTAATAGCCGATACGATCATCCTTCTCACGCTTCAAGGCAAGGAAGACATTGTCTTTGCTTGTGTACAGATAGTTTTGTCCGTATTGATTAACGTCCGATTCATAACGTACTTTCAGTGAATGGATGGGAAATTCATTGGCATATTCCTTCTTCCTATGAAAAGAATATTCCAGTTCGGCGAGTCCCTTTACACGATGGTCGCGAAAACCGTATGCCATATAGCCCCTGCCGAACAAATGCGGATTGAGCCATGCCGTCGTCATACCGCCGGCACGCAAGCGCACCCCTTCCAATGTATTTCCGCTGATAGTGGTATTCATCATACCGATATAGAACAAAGGTTCTTTTTCCTTCGGAGCGGGAATATACCCCGTGAACAGCACCTTCAACACTTTCTCCGTCCAGAAATAAACGGGATAGCTGCGCAACTGGGCCATCATCTTGTCCACCGAAGTCTCTTTCTTGCTGACCTCCACCTGGCGGTTGGCATCCCAATATGCTTCCGAATAGCCGGAAGCCGATGTCTCTTCAATCACCTTTTCCGGTTTTCGGAAAGCCTGCAGAGCCTTGTCATCCGGTTCATACTGATAGTTTCTGTAATACACATCCCGCTTGGCATAAATACCGTCACTATTGTCCACCAACTTGAATTCCGTAGTGATACTCTCATTGAGCAACTGCCTCGTACCGTCCTCCGCGCGGTCAAAATTCTGTTCAATCTTCATGTAGTCCACAAAGTTCAGATTTATTTTCTGAGGAAAGTTCATGACGGCACGCTTTACAAAATAGGTACTGTCCAGCATGACGTATAAATGTCCCGTAAAACCGAACGACTCGGAGTTGAAAGGGACAAATGTCAAGTCAACACAAGGCTTTCCGGCAACGGTAAGCGTATCCATCAGATAATATTTGTAGAAAGACGGCCCAAGGGAGGATAGCGGACTGACAAACTTATTGGTGAACAAGGTGATGTTGTTCTCATAAAGGTCTACATCGGTCATGGTGACACTGATAGCCTGTTCCATACCCTGCTGCGAAAGCATTTCGTCCACTCCTGCCTGCCTGCGGGCGGTGACCCACTGTTTCCGGCTATGCGGAGACTTGCGGTAATAGTCTGTGGCAAGCAACTCACGGTTGGAGATGGCCAATACCGGCCTGCCGGTAACGGCAGAGGTATCGACATAATCCGTCAGGAACTTGAACTTACGGTAAAGCCACTTCTGTTGCTTCAAGCTGTCGAAGTTATTGATAGCAAAAGTCATCTTTTCATAGCGGTCACGTTTCCAGAAGTCGCGTTCGTCGGGCGAGTAGTCATCCCGATGCTCTATCATCTTGCGTACAAACTCCACTGCGGGATTATCCTTTTTCTTATACCGTTCACGTTTCGGCTTCACCACCACCTCATCCAGTGCATAAGTGGCTGGCGAAAGGGCAATATTGAACTTAGAAGACTTTGCAGGATGAATCAGCCGGACATATTCATTATATCCCACGGCCGAAATGACCAGCGTGGCCTCCGGGCGATAGGTCTTGAAGGAAAAACGGCCGTTATTGTCCGTCATCCCTCCCTCCGTAGTTCCTTTCAGATAAACTGACGTATAAGGCAACGGCTCCTTCGTCAACGAATCGGTGACAACGCCTTGCACCATATATTGTGCTCTCAATGGAAGAGTAACCAGCTGGATAAGCAGAAATACCCTAAAAAACAACTTCATACCTTGTTTTACCTAATTTGGATGGCAAAGGTACGGAAGAAAACTTTTTCTTAAAGTTCGGTTTTACGGAATAAATGTTCTAAAAAACTCCTTTTGTACAAAACACTTCCCGTTAAAAGCCGTTGTATAGCGAAACGACGCTCCAGAAAGCATCGGAACAACCAATATATAACCTAAACAACTTGATTATGGAATGGATTTTCAACCAGCTCAGGGAACGCCCCGAACTTGCCATTTTCCTCACTATATTCCTGGGATTCTGGCTGGGGAAACTGCGTATCGGTAAGTTTACGCTGGGCACAGTGACCAGTGTACTGCTTGTAGGCGTACTGGTAGGGCAACTGAATATAGCCGTACCGGGTCCGATAAAGTCGGTATTTTTTCTGCTTTTCCTTTTTGCCGTGGGCTATAAAGTGGGTCCCCAGTTCTTCCGCGGACTGAAAAAGGACGGATTGCCCCAAGTGGGCTTTGCCGTACTGATGTGTGTATCCGTACTGTTAGTGACCTGGCTGCTGGCCCTGATGATGGGCTACAATGCCGGTGAAGCTGCCGGACTGCTGGCCGGTTCGCAAACCATCTCCGCCGTCATCGGAGTGGCAGAAGACACCATGGCCAATATGGGACTGGACGAGGCCCAACGACAAAGTTACGTCAACATCATTCCCGTATCCTACGCCGTCACCTACATTTTCGGTACGGCAGGCTCGGCATGGGTCCTATCATCCATCGGTCCCAAGATGCTGGGCGGGCTGGAAAAGGTGAAAGCCGCCTGCAAGGAGCTGGAGGCGAAAATGGGCAGCTCTCTGGCTGACGAACCGGGATTCATGCCGGCGGCACGCCCCGTCACTTTCCGTGCCTACCGGGTCGAAAACGAATGGTTCAAGAATGGAAAGCGGGTGATTGACCTGGAAGTCTACTTCCGGCAGCACGACAAACGTCTATTTGTGGAACGCCTCCGCAAATCCGGAGTTGTGGTGGAAGTCAGCATGAACATACAGATAGAGCCGGGAGACGAAGTAGTGCTAAGCGGACGCCGCGAATACATCATAGGCGAAGAAAGCTGGATAGGGCCGGAAGTACAAGATGCCCAGCTCCTGGATTTTCCTGCCGAAAAGTTACCGGTTACAATCACACGCAAGACGGTTGCCGGCAAGACGGTTGCAGTTATCCGAAGGGAAAAGTTCATGCACGGTGTCAGTATCCGGAGCATCAAGCGCGCCGGAATATCCATTCCCGTGCTGGCACAAACGGTAGTAGATGCCGGCGACGTCATCGAAGTGGTAGGTACCAGGCAGGAAGTGGAAGCAGCAGCCAAACGTCTGGGGTATATAGACCGCCCTACCAACCAGACGGATATGATATTCGTAGGCCTTGGTATCCTTGTCGGAGGTTTGTTCGGAGCACTTTCCGTCCATATCGGCGGCATCCCCATCAGCTTGAGCACAAGCGGCGGCGCATTGATTGCGGGCTTGTTCTTCGGCTGGCTCCGCAGTAAGCACCCCACCTTCGGGCGCATTCCCGAACCTTCACAATGGGTGTTGAACAATGTCGGTCTGAACATGTTCATTGCGGTAGTGGGCATTTCGGCAGGTCCCAGTTTCGTGCAGGGCTTCCACGACGTAGGTATCAGCCTGTTTCTGGTGGGAGCAGCCGCCACCACCCTGCCGCTGATTATCGGCTTGCTGCTGGCAAGGTATGTTTTCAAGTTCCATCCGGCACTGGCTTTGGGCGTCTGCGCGGGGGCACGTACCACTACGGCCGCTTTAGGCGCGGTGCAGGATGCCGTTGAGAGTGAGACACCTGCTCTGGGATACACCGTGACCTATGCCGTGGGCAATACCTTATTAATAATATGGGGTGTAGTCATCGTTTTGCTAATATAAGACGATTCTGTACCAATGCTTACTAATCCGGAGCATTCAAAGAATTATTGCCGGAAATGCAAGCGACTATATACCCATTCACTAATAGCTATTCGTCCGACAGCTGTCGGACGATAATTCAACAGTTGTCGGACGATGATTCAACAACTGTCGGACGAAAAGGAAACATATATCGGACGATTAATTTCAAGCAAGGAAAGAAATAGTATACCGCATGAACAGAGATTATTCGCCGAATGACTGAAAACAATAAATAACGAACCTAAACTTGAGCTTATGGATACAAAACTTTTAGAAAAGAAAATGGAATCTATCAGTCCTTTCGAACTGAAGAACCGCCTGATAGACATGGCAGACGAGAGTCTGAAGAAAACCGCCCGTACCATGCTGAACGCAGGGCGCGGCAACCCCAACTGGATTGCAACCGCTCCACGCGAAGCCTTCTTCCTGTTGGGAAGCTTCGGCCTGGAAGAGTGCCGCCGCATCATGGATTTGCCCGAGGGAATTGCAGGCATCCCCGAAAAAAAAGGCATTGCCTCTCGCTTCGAAGCCTTCCTGAAAAAGAACAATAACGTACCGGGCGCCAAATTGCTGGAACAAACCTACAACTACCTGCTGATGCAGCATGCCGCCGACCCCGACAGCCTTGTACACGAATGGGCCGAAAGCATTGTAGGCGACCAGTATCCCGTGCCCGACCGCATCCTTCATTTTACGGAAATCCTTGTGCAAGATTACCTTTCGCAAGAGATGTGCGACAACCGTCCTCCCCGGGGTGCCTATGACCTGTTTGCCACCGAAGGTGGAACAGCCGCCATGTGCTACATCTTCGACTCCCTGCAGGAAAACTTCCTGCTGAACAAAGGGGACGGCATCGTCCTCATGGTTCCTGCCTTTACCCCCTATATTGAAATCCCACAACTCAGCCGCTACCAGTTTCGAGTGACCAAAATACATGCCAACCGCATGAATAACGAAGGGATGCACCTCTGGCAGTACAGCGACGAAGACATAGACCGCTTGAAAAGCCCTAAAATCAAGGCCCTCTTTGTCACCAATCCCAGTAATCCGCCCAGCTACACACTCAGTCCGGATACAATGGCGCGCATCGTGAGTATCGTCAGAAATGACAACCCTAATCTGATGATTATTACAGACGACGTATACGGTACATTCAGTCCGCACTTCCGTTCGTTCATGGCAGAAATTCCCTACAATACGCTTTGCGTCTATTCATTCTCCAAATACTTCGGTGCCACCGGATGGCGCAATGCGGTCATCGCCCTGCACGAATTCAATCTGTTCGACAAGCTGATAGCCAAACTGCCGAAAGAGAAACGGGAGATTCTGCACCGCCGCTACTCCACCCTCACTCTGGAACCTGAAAAACTGAAGTTTATCGACCGTATGGTTGCCGACAGTCGCCAGGTGGCACTGAACCATACCGCCGGACTGTCATTGCCACAACAGATGCAGATGGGCCTTTTCGCCGCCTTTGCCCTGCTGGACAAGGAAAACAAATACAAGCAAAAGATGCAGGAGATTATCCGCCGCCGATTGCATGCCCTTTGGGAGAATACCGGTTTCACGCTGACGGAAGACCCGTTGCGTGTAGGTTATTATACAGAAATCGACATGCTGGTTTGGGCAAAGAAGTTCTATGGGGACGACTTTGTAGAATATCTGAAACGCACCTACAGCCCGCTGAACGTAGTCTTCCGCCTTGCCAAAGAAACCTCTCTGGTGCTGCTGAACGGCGGTGGTTTTGACGGCCCCGAATGGAGCGTGCGCGCCTCACTCGCCAATCTGGACGAGAAAGACTATGCGACCATCGGCCAAGGCATTAAAAGGATATTGGACGAATATGCAAAAGAATTCTTTAAAAGCAGAAATTGAAAGGTGAAAGGTAAAACTTTCAAATTTCAATTAAATAGTATACGGAAGCGGGTCAATCCATCGTTGTAGGTACGTAGGGAGAACGTGCAACCATGACGGCTCAAAACTTCCCGGATAAACACCAGGCCAATTCCCTGCCCGTTCGGCTTGGTGGAAAAGAAGGG
>ERZ835051.4165-NODE-4165-length-10324-cov-3.803291_pt1 | contig 10324 bp, 8 predicted proteins | sample MGYA00519575_ERZ835051 | MGnify/ENA primary metagenome ERZ835051 (study PRJEB31850, sample SAMEA3708769) | human gut metagenome | biome: human gut; feature: human-associated habitat; material: faeces | place: China | collected 2014 ... | reverse complement strand
CGCAGGTTCATCTTCTCAGGCAGGCCGCCGACGTTGTGGTGCGACTTGATCGTAGCCGAGGGACCGTTCACCGACACCGATTCGATCACGTCGGGATAGATCGTCCCCTGCGCCAGCCAGCGCACGTCCTTGATCTGGACAGCCTCTTCGTTGAACACTTCGACGAAGTCGCGGCCGATGATCTTGCGTTTGGTTTCGGGATCGCTGACGCCCGCCAGATCGCCGAGGAACTTCGCGCCGGCTTTGACACCCTTGACGTTCAGGCCCATGTTCTTGTAGGATTCGAGCACGTCCTCGAACTCGTTCTTGCGCAGCAGGCCCGAATCCACGAAAATACAATAGAGGTTCTTGCCGATGGCTTTGTGCAGCAGCACGGCTGCCACCGAAGAATCGACGCCGCCCGAAAGTCCGAGCACGACCTTGTCGTCGCCCAGCTTTTCGCGCAGTTCGCGCACGGTGGCTTCCACGAAACTCTCCGATGTCCACTCCTGCTTGCAGCCGCAGATGCCTGCGACGAAGTTTTTCAGCAGCTGCGTGCCGTCGGTCGAATGGTACACTTCGGGGTGGAACTGGATGCCCCACGTCTGCTCGCCCTCGACGTGGAACGCCGCGACGCGCACGTCTTCCGTGCTGGCGACGATCTTATAGTTCGCCGGAACCGACGTGATCGTATCGCCGTGCGACATCCATACCTGCGTGGTTTTGGGCAGGCCGCGCATCAGCGCGTCGTCAGCATCGCCCACCGTGAGCATGGCGCGGCCGTATTCGCGGCTGGGGGCGGGCTGCACCTCGCCGCCGAAGGCCGATGCGAGGAACTGCGCGCCGTAGCAGACGCCCAGCAGGGGTAGTTTGCCCTTAATGGCCGAAAGATCGGGTGTCGGAGCGTTCTCGTCCCGTACGGAGAAGGGGCTGCCCGACAGAATCACACCCCGCACCGAAGCGTCGAGCGCCGGAATCTTGTTGAAGGGGTGGATTTCGCAATAGACGCTCAACTCGCGCACACGCCGCGCGATGAGCTGCGTGTACTGCGAACCGAAGTCGAGAATCAGGATTTTTTCCATAATATAACGTAAGTCCGACGAATCTGGGTTCATCAATTTCGGAAGGTTTACAAGCCATGAAACTCGTCGGACTCACGTTACGGCGTCTCAGGCGCCGGTTTCATGCTTAAAATCCCTCTTGATCTCCCTTTGTCAAGGAAGACTTCGAATCCTTTAATTACTATTTCTTTACCGGACGGTTGTAGCTTCCCGAAAGACGCATTTCCGCGGCGAAAGCCTCCTGCCCCACTTCGCGGATACGTTCGACGCATCCCCGGCGGTCGGAACGGAAAACGACCTGAAAGACCTTGGCGATAAAGTTGTCGAACTTTTTGCAGGTCTGAGGCGGCATCAGCGTACATTCGGCGCAGCTCTGCCAGCCGTGTTCGATGCAGCATGCCCGCACCTTGCACCACGACGCCTTTTCGTTCGGGCGGCACCCCGGACAGCTTCCTTTGCCGAATTTGCGGCAGTTTCCACAAAAAAGCCCGCAGGCCGCGATTTCGGGATTCATAACTAACGTTCGCTGCTGTAGTTGGGCGCTTCGCTGGTAATGGCCACATCGTGCGGATGGCTCTCGTGCATACCCGAAGAGGTGATGCGGACGAAGCGCGCGCGCTGCAGGGTCTCGATGTCCTTCGCGCCGCAGTAGAACATGCCGGCGCGAACGCCGCCGACCAACTGATAGACCGTCTCGCTCAGCGTCCCCTTGAACGGCACACGGGCCGCAATGCCTTCGGGAACGAGTTTGCTGAAGTTGTTTTCGCACCCTTTCTGGAAATAACGGTCGGCCGATCCGGCCTTCATGGCGTCGATCGACCCCATGCCGCGGTAGGATTTGAATTTACGGCCGTTGTAGATGATCGTTTCGCCCGGAGCCTCCTCCGTGCCGGCGAACATAGAGCCGATCATCACGCAGTCGCCGCCCGCAGCCAGTGCCTTCACCAGATCGCCCGAATAGCGCAGACCGCCGTCGGCGATGACGGGCACGCCGGTTCCGGCCGCCGCCGAAGCCGCGTCGAAGATCGCGGAAAGCTGGGGAACGCCCACGCCCGCGATGATGCGCGTCGTGCAGATCGAACCCGGACCGATGCCGACCTTCACGCCGTCGGCCCCGTTTTCGATCAGGAACCGGGCGGCTTCGGCCGTAGCCACGTTGCCTGCGATCACCTCCAGCGAAGGATAAACCTCCTTGATCTCCCGCAGCTTGCGCACCATGGCGATCGAATGCCCGTGCGCGGAGTCGAGCACCACGGCATCGACGTCTTCGGCGACCAGCGCCTTGACACGCTCCAGCACATCGGGCGTAATGCCCACGCCAGCGGCCACGCGCAGGCGGCCCTTGGCGTCCTTGCAGGCATTGGGATGGTCCTGCACCTTGGTAATGTCCTTATAAGTAATAAGCCCCACCAGATGGCCCTTGTCGTCCACCACGGGGAGCTTTTCGATCTTGCTGTTGAGCAGCACCTCCGACGCGTGCGACAATTCGGTGCTATGGGTCGTAATCAGCCGGTCGCCCGGAGTCATCACCTCTTCGATGCGGCGCATCATGTCGCGCTGGAACCGCAGGTCGCGGTTGGTGACGATGCCGATCAGGATGTTGTCGTCGTCCACGACCGGAATGCCGCCGATCTTGTTCTCACGCATCAGGTTCAGGGCGTCGCCGACGGTATTCTCCTTGGAGATGGTCACCGGATCGTAGATCATGCCGTTCTCGGCGCGTTTCACCCGGCGGACCTGCGCAGCCTGCTCGGCGATCGACATATTCTTGTGAATCACGCCGATTCCGCCTTCACGGGCCAGCGCGATAGCCAGCGGCGCTTCCGTAACGGTGTCCATGGCAGCGGACACAATGGGGATGTTGAGTTTGATATTTCGCGAGAAACGGGTCTGAATATTGACCTCTCGCGGCAACACTTCCGAATAGGCGGGTACGAGCAGCACATCGTCGAACGTAAGTCCTTCGGGCTGAACCCTTTCATTGATAAAAGACATAATGAACGTGGATTTTTGTTGCATGCAAAAGTAATCATTTTTTTTGAAACGGCCTAAATTCCGGGCCTTCCCTTCGATTTTTTTATCAACAATTTATGATAAACGCAACAGCCTGCCGTATCTCAACGCGATACGGACCGCAGGCATCGCCACCGCCTTTGCGGTCGGACTGCGGGCAACAGCCCGGCGATCCGCCGCTGCAAAAAAAACGGGACGCCGTTCCGCGCCCCGCAATTCACTTCAAATTATTGTCGTCATCTCCTAATACTGCTCCTTCTCGCTGGGGAAGTCGCACTCCTTCACATCCTTGATATATTGCTGTACAGCCCCCGTCATCAACTCGTGCAGGTCGGCGTAGCGGCGCAGGAAACGGGGCGAAAATCCCTTGTTGATGCCCAGCATGTCGTGAATTACCAGCACCTGACCGTCGCAGGCACCGCCGGCGCCGATGCCGATCGTCGGGGTGGGAATTTCACCCGTCACACGGGCGGCCAGCGCGGCGGGAATCTTTTCGAGCACGATGCCGAAACAGCCCGCTTCGCTCAGCAGATGGGCGTCGCGCACCAGCTTCTCGGCCTCGGCCTCCTCCTTCGCACGTACATTGTAGGTGCCGAACTTGTGGATCGACTGCGGCGTAAGTCCGAGGTGTCCCATCACCGGAATACCGGCCGAGAGGATGCGGTTGACCGATTCGAGAATCTCCTCGCCGCCCTCGATCTTCACGGCGTCGGCTTCGGTCTCCTTCATGATGCGGATGGCCGAATCGAGCGCCACCTTCGAATTGCCCTGATAGGTGCCGAACGGCAGATCGACGACCACCAGCGCGCGATTGACGGCGCGCACGACCGAGCAGGCGTGATAGATCATCATATCGAGGGTGATGGGAAGCGTCGTTTCATAACCGGCCATCACATTGGCCGCCGAATCGCCGACAAGAATCACGTCGATACCCGCGGCATCGACGATCTTCGCCATCGAATAGTCGTACGAGGTCAGCATGGCGATCTTTTCGCCGCGCTGTTTCATCTCCGTCAGCCGGTAGGTCGTAACGGCCCTGACAGTACTTTCTACAGACATAGTTTACTGCGAATCCGATGGAGCATTCTACATTTCACTCGTTCGCAAGGTTCCGACATGGAATCCATCGGATTCGTATTACGGCGCAAAACGCCTATTCCATATCGACAATCCCTCCCGAACCTCCCTTTGCAAAGGAAGACTTACTGTTATCTCCTGTAAATCGGGGCAAATATAGCGCAAGCCGGGCGCAATGCCAAATTTATTTGAACCCGGCCGTCCGCCGGCCATTCTCCCGGCCCGGTCAGCGTCCCGGCCCGATCAGCGTCCCGGCCCGATCCGGCAGAAAAAACTCCACAAAACGACGCCGCCCGAAACTGCGACGTTGATCGAATGTTTGGTCCCGGCCTGCGGGATTTCGATCGCGCCGTCGCACCGGTCCACGGCCGACTGCCCCACGCCCATCACTTCGTTGCCGAAGACCAGCGCATACTTCACGCCGGGCGCGGCGCGGAAGGCATCGAGCATCACGGCGCCCTCGACCTGCTCGACGGCCAGCACCTCGTAGCCGTCGGCGTGCAGGCGGTCGATACACGCTTCGGTGGTCTCGTAATAGCTCCACGGCACGGTCAGCTCGGCCCCCAGCGCCGTTTTATGAATGTCGCGGTTGGGCGGCACGGCCGTAATCCCGCACAGGGCGATATGCTCCACGGCGAAAGCGTCCCCCGTGCGGAAGAACGCCCCCACGTTCTGCAGCGAACGGACGTTGTCGAGCACGACCGTAACGGGCATTTTCGCCATCGCGGCGAACTCTCCGGCCGTGGGACGCCCCAGCTCCTCGTTGGTGATTTTTCGCATAACGTGTTCAAATAAATGATTTCGGGGTCAAAAGTAGTCAAATAAAAAATATTTTACCTATTTTTGGGGTCCTAATCAACACAACACTATGTCTCTGAAAAAAGTCTTGACATTCGCGCTCGCCCTCTTCATTACGGGGGGGGGTCTCCAAGCGCAGAAGCTGATCGTCGGCGCCGACTTCACGACCCGCTTCGACAACCGGGAGTACGCCAACAACGATTTCAACGAATCGCAGACGCTCTTCAGCGCCCGGCTCACACCCCGGATCGGCGTGGAATGGATGGACAAAAACCGGCTGATCGTCGGCGTGGACCTCTTGCAGAACTTCGGCGACGACACCAAATTCCTGAGCAAGGCGCGCCCCTTGGCCTACTACCAGTTCAACAGCAGGAACGTGCAGGCCAACGCCGGAATCTTCGACCGCAAAGAGCTGCTGGGCGACTACTCGCTGGCTTTCTTCGGGGATTCGACGGCGTTCTACCACAACCGCCTTTCGGGTTTTCTGGGGCACTACAAATCCACGGAACGCAGGAACACCTATGTGGAAATGGCCATCGACTGGGAGGGCATGTACTCCGAGGAGTCGCGCGAAATGTTCCGCATCATCTCGGCAGGCCGCTACACGCTCGACAAAGGGTTCTACTTCGGCTACGCCTTCTCGATGTTCCATTTCGCCGGGAAGATCGGCAACGAGAACGTGACGGACAACCTGCTGGTCAATCCCTATGCGGGCTGGGAGTTCAACGCCTACTTCGACTTCGACATCAAGGCGGGCTTTCTGTTCGCCCCCCAGCGGGCGCGCAGCATCGAGTCGGGATGGAAAAAGCAGAAGGGCGCCCAGATCGACTTCGTCATGACCAAATGGGGCGTGAAACTCGAAAACAACCTCTATCTGGGTGAAAACCTCCAGCCGTTCCGGTACGCCTATGTCGGCGAACCGCTCTATGCCGGCGAACAGTTCTACTCGACCACCGACCATATCTACAACCGCACGTGGATCGGTTACGACCGCCGGTTCTTCAAGGGAACGATGGGCGTCGAGGCGGGCATGATCTTCCATTACGACGGCTCAGGCATGGGCACGCAGCAGATGGTCAAGCTCTCGGTAGACATCCAGAAGCTGTTCAACATCGGCCCCAAGGCTAAAAAATAAAAATACAACAAGCGAAACATATGGCAAGCGAAACAAACGAAACACGGGAGAAGTCGCTGAACTTCCTCGAAGAGATCATCGAAGAGTCGATCGCCAAGGGCGAAACGCGCGTACAGACCCGTTTCCCGCCCGAACCGAACGGCTACCTGCATATCGGCCACGCCAAGAGCATCTGCATCAACTTCGGACTGGCGAAGAAATACGGCGGCAAGTGCAACCTGCGCTTCGACGACACGAACCCCGTCAAGGAGGACGTCGAATACGTCGATTCGATCAAGCGCGACATCCACTGGCTCGGCTTCGACTGGGCCGTAGAGCGCTATGCGTCGGACTATTTCGACCAGCTCTACGATTGGGCCGTGGTCCTCATCAAGAAGGGGCTGGCCTACGTGGACGACCAGACGCAGGAGCAGATCCGCGAAAACCGCGGCACGGTATCCGTTCCGGGTACGCCGTCACCGTGGCGCGACCGCTCCGTCGAGGAGAACCTCGACCTGTTCGAGCGCATGAAGAAAGGCGAATTCGCCGACGGCGAAAAGGTCCTGCGCGCCAAGATCGACATGGCCCACCCCAACATGCTGTTCCGCGACCCGATCATGTACCGCATCATCCACGCCGAGCATCACCGCACGGGCGACAAGTGGTGCATCTACCCGATGTACGACTACGCCCACGGCCAGAGCGACTCGATCGAGCAGATCACCCACTCGATCTGCACGCTCGAATTCGACGTACACCGTCCGCTCTACGACTGGTTCATCCAAGCGCTGGAGATCTTCCCCTCGCATCAGTACGAATTCGCACGTCTGAACCTCACCTATACGATGATGTCGAAGCGCAAACTGCTCAAATTAGTGCAGGAAGGCGCCGTGATGGGCTGGGACGACCCCCGCATGCCGACCATCTGCGCCCTGCGCCGCAAGGGTTACACCCCGGCTTCGGTGCGCAACTTCGCTGAAATGGTAGGCGTTGCCAAACGCGACAACGTCATCGACCTCGGCAAGCTGGAATACTGCGTCCGCGAAGACCTGAACAAGGTCGCCCAGCGTCGCATGGCCGTACTCAACCCGCTGAAAGTGGTCATCACCAACTACGACGAGAACAAGACGGAACTCTTCACGGCGATCAACAATCCTGAGGACGAAACGGCCGGAACGCGTCAGGTTCCCTTCTCGAAGGTGATCTACATCGAACGCGACGATTTCATGGAGGAGCCTCCCAAGAAGTTCTTCCGTCTCTCGCCGGGCGGCGAAGTGCGTCTGCGCTACTCGTACCTCATCAAATGCGAGGAGGTGGTTAAGGATGCCGAAGGCAACGTCACCGAACTGCGCTGCACCTACGACCCGATGTCGGGCCAAGGCTCGTCGAGCGACGGCCGCCGCGTAAAAGGCGTCATCCACTGGGTGTCGGCCAAAGACGCTGTCGAAGCCGAAATCCGCCTGTTCAACCCGCTCTTCACCAAGGAGAACCCCGACGACGTCGAGGAGGGGCAGACTTGGGAGGACAATCTCAACCCCGAATCGATGGTCCGAATCAAAGGCTATCTCGAACCGTCGCTGCGCGACGTTCCGGTCGGTCAGGCCGTTCAGTTCGAGCGCGTGGGCTACTTCTGCCCCGACACCGACTCGACCCCCGGTCATCTGGTGTTCAACCGCACGGTGACGCTCAAGGACTCGTGGGCCAAGATCAACAAATAGAAAGATCCCCCACCGACAAAAAAAGACATCCGGACGATTCCGGATGTCTTTTTTTATCATTTACCCTCCTATTTCACCGGATTTTACCTACCTTTGGGATCGGAAACGAAAACGGAATAATCGGATGCAGTTGTTATACGTAATAGGAACAGGGGTGCTGGCGGCGTTTTGCGTCCTCCTGGCCGTCCGTATCTGCTACCAGCGCCGGTACATCCGAACAAGCGACCGGATCAACGACTGCATATTCCGCAACGTAGCCGCCTACCTGCTGCTGATCGACCCCGATTTCAACGTTCTGCAAACCAACTACCGCTCCACGACGGGAACCGCTCCGAAAGCCGCACCGCCCAAGGTGGGCAACCAGCTGCGCTGCAAGAACGGCGAGGACGCCGGCATCTGCGGCACACACGAATTGTGCGCCGACTGTCCCGTCCGCGCGGCCATCACCGGGGTGTTCCGGACGAAGAAAGGCTTCTCGGGACTGGAGGTCCCGATGGTGCTCTACACCTCCGACGACCACACGGAGACCGTCGACTGCGACGTAAGCGTGGCGGGCAATTTCCTCACCGTCGCAGGACAGCCCCGGGTGGTGCTGACCGTGAGCGACATCTCGGCCCAGAAACGCACCCAGCGCGAACTGGAGAAAGCCCGCGTTCGCGCCGAGGAGTCGGACCGCATGAAATCACGCTTCCTGGCCAACATGAGCCACGAACTGCGCACGCCGCTGAACGCCATCATCGGATTCTCGGAACTGCTCATGGACGACCCCGCCCCGACCGAGAAACAGGAGTACATGCGCATCATCCGCTCCAACGGCGAGGTACTGATGCAGCAACTCAGCGACATCCTCGATCTCTCGAAGATCGAAGCCGGAACCCTCGGCTACGAATATACCGACGTGGAACTCAATGCCGTCATGGAAGAGCTGGAAGGCGGTTTCTGCATGCAGCAGCCCAAGAACAGCCCGGTGCGGATCACCTTCCACAGGAAATATCCCGTCCGCTACATCCGCACGGACCGCAAGCGGCTGATTCAGGTGATCGCCAACTTTTTGAGCAACGCCGTGAAATTCACCTCCGAAGGCTCCGTCGATTTCGGATTCGAAATCCGCGGCGGGGAACTCTACGTCTACGTCGCCGACACGGGAGCCGGCATCCCCGAAGAACACCGGGAACAGCTTTTCCAACGTTTCGTCAAGGCGGGATCGTTCAGGCAGGGCATCGGCATCGGACTGGCGATCTCGAAGTCGATCGTCGAAACGATGGGCGGCCGCATCGGCGTCGAATCCCAACCGGGCAAAGGCTCGACCTTCTGGTTCACGCTTCCCTGCAAGCCGGAGCAATAAGCATCGTTATCCTCTTCGCGGTTTCCAAACCATTCCGGCCCTGCGCAGCGGAATAAAATACGCCTGTTCCTTCCAGACCCCTCCGACCCACCAGGTATCCCAGCGCGACACCGAGCGAAACGCCCGCAGAGCTGCCTGCAACAGCGGGTCAGCCGGATCGCTGACAACAGGACTTCCCTTTTCCGACAACAGTCGCGCCCGGTCGATCCGAACCACCCGCCCTGTGGAATCATTCGCGTTCGAGATTCCGCATAAATCCGTCGTGTTGGTAATACACCAGATTCCCCGTGCCATAGCGGATCTCTCCGCTGAACCAGCCGGCCCGGGCGCGTGATCCCGCTGCAAATTCGGGAACCAGCTCCGCTCCGGAAAATACGACGTCGCCGTCCTCGGTGTTCACGCACTCAAGCCACAAGATGCCCTCGTCGTCCAGCCGCCAGACACCGATACAGCGACGCCAGCAAGCCGTAGAGCCGGAGGCATCGAGTTCGTCCAGCCGTTTTTCGAGCCGGGCGAGCACGGCGGAATCCGCCGTCGCCAGCGGCAGTGCGAACAACTGCATCGTATCGCGCCTGACGACAAGCCGTTCGGCAGCCTGCCCTGTCGCCGACGCGCGAAAAGGCTGCAAAAAACACACGACTGCCGACAACAGAAGAGCCGCACGTATCATAAGCGAGGGTATTTTTCAGAAAGATACGCAAAAAACGAAGATCGCACAAGTCCCGTTGCGAAAACGACGACATCGGCTCCGCGTCAGCGCATCATGCCGCCGAAGGTCCGCCGGCCGAAAAGGTAGCGCAGCACCACCGAGCCGCGGTAGATGTTTTCCGCGGCGGAACCCTTGCGGTTCGCGCGGATCTCACGCCGTTTGCGGGCCAGCGCCCCGTGCCAGCGGATGAAGTCGCCCCAGGCGCGGAACACGGCGCGGAAGTTGTCCCGGCGGCCCTGCATGAGGTAGGACAGCGCGGCGAGCAGGTCGAGCGCCGGGCGCGCAACGGCCACGCAAAGCCGCTGTGCGGGCGAGGCGCACTTGTAAAGCATGGCGAGATTGTTCCGGTGATTGTAGAAGACCTTGGCCGGAGAATCGGTCTGGAGCGTGCCGCCGCCCAGGTGGTAGACCCTGCTCCGGGGCACGATCCGCACCCGGTAACCCGCCAGCTGCATCCGCCAGCAGAGGTCGATCTCCTCCATGTGGGCGAAGAAATCGCCGTCGAAGCCG
>ERZ835051.4158-NODE-4158-length-10345-cov-3.440330_pt1 | contig 10345 bp, 6 predicted proteins | sample MGYA00519575_ERZ835051 | MGnify/ENA primary metagenome ERZ835051 (study PRJEB31850, sample SAMEA3708769) | human gut metagenome | biome: human gut; feature: human-associated habitat; material: faeces | place: China | collected 2014 ... | reverse complement strand
CTGAATTATGTAGAGATCCTAAAGATATTAATAAACCTTTTCGTTTAGGAAAAGCTTTAGACGAAGATGATTGCTCTTATATTCCTATTTCTGTTAAATATATTCCTAAGTTAGTTTCACCTTTCACTTCATTAACTTCTGAGAATTTTGACGAAGCTATGATTGGTGCAATTATGAATAAAAATGATGCTCCAACTCCATTGGAAAGAGTACTTACAGGCTGATTTTTTATACTCTGAGATACCCTCTCAGTATAAACATATCATTAATTACAATGATTTTACAATTGTATATGAAAAATAATCCAAAAAGGAGGAACTATATATGCAGTATCCAGGCACTATTGATAAGTGGTTTGATCACTCTGGTATTCAGCCACATGAAATAGTAGAAGTAACGCCTCGGCCTCTGATGCTCCATGCTGCTGCATTTGAGCGTGGACCTGAAAAGATGATGAGAGTTCATGGCGAAGACTTTTATAAATTATTTGGTTACTACATCGACGTCGAGAAATATGGTCAGGCTGGAATCCAGGCTGCTAATATCATTGACAACGGTGGTGAATTATTACTTAAGAGAGTAGTTGCTGATGATGCAACTCTTGGAAATATTGTAGTTGTTGCTAATGTATCTCAGGATAGAGTACAGAAGACTAACTCTTTAGGTCAGCCTCTGTATCTTGATCCTTCTACAGGAAAAGAGACAACTGAAGCTGGAGATAATAACGAGGCTGTTATGATTAATGTAGCAAAAATTAAGCATGAACTCGTTACTGTTCCGAATGCAAAAAATATGAATGATGTTGTCGATGCGGCTCTTGATTGTTTCATAGAAGACGAAGATGAGCAGAAGTTTGCTTATCCATTATTCGTTATCACAGATAACGGACGTGGAGAGACAACAAAACGTTTTGGTATTGAGCCAATGTATTCTGTTTCTAAAAACAGTAAATATATGCTCTATAGACTTAAATATTTAGGATCCCAGGATCTTGATGCTGAGCAGGTATACTTTGCATTAGCACCTGGAATTATATATCTTGATGAGTCTATGGATATTACTATGGCATGTGATAACATGCTTCAGTGCAATGCTAAATCTATTGAGGATGCTGTAGAAGCATTCTACGCAAAAATAAGTGAAATTTCTGGTATTGAGCCAGAAGATTTATTTGCTTCTGACGTAATCTTCTGCAAGAATAGTAAAGGTGCTGCTATGACAGGATTATCTCTGGATGATTCTGGTGAGGATCTTAGCGTATCTATGGGATTTGCTCTTCAGTCTGGTTCTAATGGTGCTTTCGGTGATTGCCCAATTGAAACAGATGAATACGAGCAAGCATTACTTGATTTCTTCGGCGGTAAGTTCGATTCCGATATCTATAATCTTGACAGATTTAAGATTGATGTTTGTGTAGATGCAAACTATCCTTATGCTGTTAAGAAAGAAATCGTAAGACTTGCTAACTTCAGAAAAGATTTCTTCTTCTTTGGTGATTTAGGTCTGGAAGTTGAAACTTATGAGAATTCAATGAATAAGTTATACGAAATGCCCAAGAGCTTCTATACTGCATGGTATGGACAATCTTATGCTATTAAGAACCCATTCAATAAAAAGAGTGTTCGTGTAACAATTGGATATTCTATTGCAAGATTAGTAATTCCGCAGCTTAACAATAACACAAATGCACCATATTGTGGAATTCTTTACAATTTCATTATTCCTGAAGCAATTGAAGGAACTATTAACTGGACACCAAAGATTACTCCTGATGTAAACCAGAAGACTCTTTGTGATGATGCAAGACTGAACTATGCTTCTATTCTTCAGGACAAGCTTACTCTTGAAACAGAGTTTTCTTCTCAGGAAGATCTTACTCAGCTTAGTTTCATCAACAACGTTATTGCTATTCAGTACATCGTTAAAGATTGTAGAGAACAGTGCCCTGCATATCGTTACAGCTTTATCTCTGCTAACGATCTTTCTAAGTACAAGGAAAACGTTGGTAATATTATTAGTAAATACAATACTTGGTTTGAGTCTCTTGAGTTTGTTTATGTTCAGGATAATGTCATGAAAGCAAATAAAATCTTCGAGGCTGATATTAAATTTAAACATAAAGACTTTGTACAGAGTGAGCTCTTTAATCTTTATGTACTTGGTATAGATACTCCTCAAGAGGTATCTACTGACACAAGTGCTACAGAGATCTCTAATCCATATGTATAAGTAGAGGAGGTAAATTAATATGGTAAAATATACTAAGAAAGCCTACTCTACAGCTAACTTTGCATGCATGCGTGGAGTTACCGACTTTACGAATGCTGCACAGTTTAACCTGTTTGAGTCTGGTTATGCTCATCTTTATGTAATCAGTATGCCTGCATGGATTGAAAAATTCTATGATAAGGATAAGCAAGTACAGCAAATGGCTGAGACTTTTAAATATATCCTCGAATACGAGTTTAAAGGTCTTGATGGTATTGATGATATCACAACAGATAAACTTGAGGTTACTGATGGTGTATCCACAATGAACGTAATCGGAAAAGTAACTAAACAGTCTTCTGCTGAGGTTACTATGTCCTTTACCGAAAAATCTGGATCTGTTATCACTAACTTTATCAAGTTCTATCTTGAAGGTATCAAAGATCCACGTACACAGGCTAAGACTTATCACGGTCTTATCAGAAGTGGTGATATTTGGGGTGGCTTCGAGAATGAAGTATTTACACTTCTGTATGTAGTTACAGATAATACCATGCTTCAGCTTGAAAAAGCTTACCTGCTTTGCAATGCTTGGCCTACAACCGCAAGAACAAATATCTATAACGTAACTAAAGGAGAAATCGATAAGAAAGATATTGATGTTGTATTCGAATGCTTTGTTCTTGATGGACCTGACGTTGATAAACGTGCTAGAGATATTCTTGCATATACTAATGAAGCTGATGCAGTTTACAATACATACAAAACACATGATGGTAAGGACTTTAGTGGTGCCGAAAGTCTTAATACTATTGGTACTATCGGTACAGGTGGAGTTGATGGACAAAAAATCGATAGAGTTATTCATCTTGGATCTCAAGAGATGGGTAATGCTACCGGTGGTATTACAGAAAACTTCCAGTATGTTGCAACAAACGATAATAGCAATGTTGCAAAATATGTTAAACCTAAATCTACAACCTGATAAAAATTATCCCTGTAGGCAATTTCGCCTACAGGGATTTCTTTTCTTAATATCCACCACCAGCATCCGCGCTATCATCTTTTGGCTTTTGCTGCATGTTGAAATCAAAATCAGCTTGAGCTTTAATAATATCTAACTCATTCTGTTTTACATATGTACCAAGTTTATACTTGATATATTTTTGTTTATAAATATTTCTCTTAAGAGTAATATTCTCATCATTCTCATCTGGATATTCCAATTGAGAAAATGTATCAGCTTGCTGATTAATAATATCCATTATTTGATTCAAATTATTAATATTTAAAGTAATTGGTGATGGAAGAACACAATTAATTTTGATAGGATTTTCTTTACCTTCACTATTATATTCACAATTGTAAATAATAGTAGCAATTTCTCCAAGATCTTTCTCTGTCTTAGCTTGATACTTAAAAGTCATTCTCATAACTTTAGTATTTGTCATAGTTAACTGACTAGCAAAATCTACTGTATTACGAGCATTAATATACTCTAATGGGTATCCAGTAGCATTAATAGTCTGCTCTTCAAGTTTCTCCAAGAAATCAGATTGTGGATTAATATCCTGGCCTTGCATAACTTCCATCTGAACTGGATAATCTCCAGATGGACCAACAGGAATAACAAAGTCGTTATATTTACCAATGATTCCTAAAATAGAGTTCATACTTTCAATCTGCATGATGTTAAAGTTTTGTTTCTTAATCTGATTAATTACATTGATCAATGTCTGAGCAATATTCTGTTCAACATTCTGTCTTACATAATATACTCTATGATCTTGTCCTCTTGTAAGCATAGCAATAGTATCTGCTACAGTTAAACAAATCCATAACTTAGCAGGAATCAATGCATATAATAATCTAGATAATCCACGATGAGTATCAGGGTCTTGTTCTAAGAACATATGCTGCATATCATCTGGTGCAATATAAGTGATTCTAATTCTATCCAAAGAAGCAGCATTCAGGACCTCATTATATTTTAAAACAGCATAAATCTCTTCTCTAAGATCTGTATTATTATTAATAAATTTCTGATCGAGATTACTTGCAATAGTATAAGATAAATATTTAAGTAAGTTATCTACAGAACGAACTTGATTTTGCATATCTTGTACTCTTGATCCAGTTGCATAAGATGGATTGGTTTTGAAAGAGTTATTAGTAAAGATAGAACTTGTTAAAGTAGATTCGTCTTCTTTATTAATAAACTCGATATAATAATATCCTAGGCAAACATCATCCATATAGAGAAGAATTACATCACTACGTTTAATATCTTTAAGTAAACATCCGGGAGTATGAATATCTTCCGGTTTAGTGAACTGCATGGTATCAATAAAACCATCTTGAGCTCCATCTTCTTTTTTTCTTTTCTTATTTTTAGGCATATCAAACATAGACTGCATGATCTCGGCTTCTTCTTTAGCAGCTTCATCTAAGAATTTATAAGCTTCTTGTACAGAAGCTGTTTCTGCAATAGCAATAGCTTTTCTCATCTTAGATGATTCATTGATAGCAGATTCAAGTAAACTATCATTTCGAATCTCAAGTTTTATATTCATATCTTTTCCAATAGATTTAATATCTGTAAGATATGGAGTTACATTAGGATCATTCATCATAGATTTTGGAATATTTCCTGATTCTAATAATGATACTTCTGTAGACTCATGATATCCAGTTGGATATTTAGATCTATTATTTAAAAGAATAGATAATGCTTTTTTGTATGGAACTCGATAAATAAACTGCTCTCCATATTTAATAGTATTATTTACCCAAATTTCTGCTCTCTTGTAAAGTTTATATTTTTCGATTGCAGTTTGCATCTTAGCATTGAATGTAGGTAATTCTGAAGATGGAAGATCTTTTGTAGTAAATGTAAGATAATCTTTCTCCAAGTTATCTGCAGTAAGAATACTGTCTTTAATACAGTTTACACACTCTGTTAACTTAGGCATGTATTTACATACTACATCGATCTCATTATCTAATTCAATAATCCATTTATTTTGCATATAAGAATCCATTAACTTATTTACAAGTGTTGGATCATTAAAGAAATCTTCTATGCTATCTTCCATTTTACTATCCATGGAAGTTCTTAATTTTGCAGCAGAATATAATCGAGATAAATTAGCAACATCAGAAGAATTATTTCGTGTTAATGCATTATTAATTCTATCCTCAATATTATTACTAATTCTTTCAAGATCATTTTTTACTGTTGGATTTGTGCTATACGTGTCTTTATAAATTCCTGTCATTTGACGTCTTAATGAATTTAAACTTCGATTAAGTTTTATGTTCTGGCGAAAGGAATTCTTATCATCTTTATTTTTATTTGGCACGATAATTACCTCCTTTATAAGATTACTCTAATGTTTTCCGTGTTAAAAGTGTGTAGGTATAACCCTACACACCCATATCTATTAAACTATATTTGATCAATTTACGAATCTTAAAGTATTCTTTTACTACATATTTTTTCTTATCTATTATAAATTCGTACATATATGAAAAATGATCATAATCATATATATTTAAAGATACTTTATCAGATTTAGTTACACAATGCATCTTAGTAAAACAGTCTAAGTAGTATCCATCTAATATAAATCTTCTATACCCATCATCAGTCTTTATTCCGTATATATTTTTCATAAAGTCAGGATTAGTTTCTAATCCCGATACAGAATATAATAATCGAGTATTTCGATTTGTATTATAATATAACGCATTATATGCATTCATAATATCTGATATTATACCAGGTTCATCCCAAAAATTAATATAAAATCCTGGTTCTAATTCCTTATATTCGTTTAAAAAAGTTGTTGTGTTCTTTTTTAAAAATGCGTCTCTTTTCTTCTCATCTAATATTGCAACTACTTCACCTGCAAAACTTTTATCTAAATCTGTAACAATATCAATTGTACTTAATGCACATTTACCGACATCCAACCCATACATACGGGTTGGAGTGACGTAAACATAATTTCTCTTCATTGTTTTTGCTATTTTTAAAGCTTCTTCACAATTCATAATAATCTCCTTATAAAGATGCCAAAGCACTATCTACTATTTCTTTTTCATTTCCAAGAAACAGAACAGGTTTAATCTTTTCACCTTTATCTAATATTTGTATTGGCTTAATTAATTTTCTGTCATTAACTTTGTTAAGATCTAAAGGCATAAAACATGAATGAGTATCTTGATATTCTTTAATATCTTCAATTACATCATGTACTCCACCAAGAGATAACCATCTCTTTCCAAATTCTAACGAATTCTCTGTGATCAAATCTTCCATAAACTGTCCACCTCTATCATATTTATCATCATGATAAGGATTTTCATATTTATGAACTTTTTGATCAATAATTACTTTACCAATAATATTATCCGGTGCTAAGTTATATTCTCTATCTATAGATGGATACATTGACTTAGCATCAAAATCATCACAATTATCAGCTACATTTAAAACTTGACCATCTTGATTTAATTTTGCATAATTACTATTATGCTCTGGATCTCCGACCATTGCTCCTGCAAATTTATCATTATCTGTTTTTTCTTCTTCATCACCAAATGCTCGTGTATAATCAATATTAGCATTATTTCCTAATATACCGCCATGTTCGTATTCATAAAACATTTTTCGTGTCATATTACTTCCAAGATATACTGTCTGTCTATGTGCTTTAGAATATCTTGTATCACTACTTAATGCTGTCTTAAATACATATCCAATGTCGTTAACTGATTCCTCGATACATTTCTGAGAAACAACATCGACGATATTATAAAATACAAATGTTTTATAATCTACATATGGAAGATCTCCTAAATTACTCACAATATTAGAATAATTTAATTTCCTTACTGCACCTTTTGTGATAACGTCTGCAGCGGTATCCAATTTAAAGTTAGGGAATGCAGATTGACCTTTTCTTCTCGATGCAAACTGAATCAACTGATCAATAAAAGTTACATTAGAAGCAATGTCGTAATAATCACCTCTTGCTTCATATGAATTTTTATGTCTTTTATCGATAAAATAATTAGCATATTTCTTTTCATAATTTTCATCAGATATAATTTCCGCTGGATCAAATCCTAAAACTCTACATCTTTCAATTAGATATGGAATATCGAACGCCATATTCCATGCCAATAAAAAATCTGGAGAGTTATAATTTATTTCTCTAAACAAATTGAATATTAACTCTATATCGTTATTAAAGAAATAAAAGTTGAATTTTAAATTATCAACTTTAAATTTCTTTGCGTTATCAATTCCTCCAACCGCATATATAATAAATTCTTGAAGCTCTTTAAAAAACGCTTTTTGTTTTTCACTATCACTAAAATACATCTGTTCAAATTGAGGAATTAATGGATTATCATGTCTAATATCTCGTAATAAAAACACATTACAAGAATTAGTTCTATCATCAATATAAGTTACAGCATTAACAGGAACCTCTCCAGGATCCGGAAATCTATTATTAATGACTTTAATATCAGTCTCAATATCCATGTATCCTAACTGCAAAGGTGATGCTTCATTTGTGTATTCTTGTGCAAACCTCATACGATAATGATCTTCAATATCCATATCACTACCAAAAATATTTGTACATTTATGAAGAGATTTATTATTTCTATAATTTCCATTTCTGATATTATCAAAAAAGAAATCAAGATTATTTGTTTCCTCTGCAATAGATTTTAATAATTCTCTGTATTTACATGTAATAGGTCTTACTGCATTCTTTGGGACATAAAACTGAGTGTAATCTGTTATATGAACACCATCTTTTAATTTATAATATATATAATCAGGTTCATAAATAATCTGATGATCTTTTTTACCTGTTTTATTATCTTTATAAACAATATTTATATAATCTTTATTCCATTTCTGAGTTAATTCATCTTTAACCGATTTATGATATGATGCATTCATAATAGTAATATCTGATCCTAACGGATATTTTTTAATGATTGCCATTACAATTACCTCCCAAATATATCATTTCTGGTCATTTTAAGTCATTATATACATGTGATAATCACTGTAATATTCTATTTAATCCAGATGACATTAGAATAATAAAAATATGTTAGTATAGGAGGAATTAAATATGGGAATTAAGCCAATTACAATTGGTGAAAAATATAGAAATATTATTCCAGAACCAGAAAAAGCTAATCCTTTACCAATTCAACCAAAAAAGAAAACAAATGTTTCCAGTTCTAAATCAGCACCAGTTAAAAAAGAAGAAGCACCACCTAGCCCGTTAGTTAAAAATGCAGATGGAAGTATGAGATTAGATTTTAGCAAAATGCAAAATTCTAATATATCTGTTAGGGACTCTTATGAAGATGAACCACAACCAACACAGCAAAAAAGAAAAAGAAAATCTTCCAACACTGTAGAAATTGCAGATTTTGATGTAAATAATAATAAATCCGATAGACCATTAAATCTTATTGAATCTAATGAACCCATTGAAAAGAAATATACAGAAACTAATAATATTTTGAGATCTGCTATTATAGAAATAGATAGATCTTTAAATGATTTACAAGAAGATATTAGAGATATCAGATCTTCAAAAACAATGAGATCTAAATATACTTATCTCTCCAATATGCAAGCAGGAGTTGCATCTTTAATCGGAAACAAGATTGCAGCTGCACGAGAATTAAATAATACTATAGGTAAATGTAATGACTTCGAACTTAAACGTTATAAAGAAGTTCAAGCTGCCAATGCAGCATCAGGTGATGAAGATGCAAATGTAATGAAAATGTATCAAGCATTTATGGCTACACCAGTTTCATCAAATCCGTTGCCAAATATTAGTGCTGCCGCTATTAATAGTGGTATTCAAACAAATGGAATTAACTTAGCATCTGGTGGGCAAGATATGGGATTTAATTCTTATATGAATAACTTAACACCACAACAAAATATGATGCAATTAGAAAGAGATCCAAATATTAAAGAAGTTGTTGTGTATAATCAAGAAAATGGATCTCGATATTTCGATATTATAGATATGAGAACAGGCCAACATGTTCCAAATACAGAACCAATGGATCCAATGTTCTTAGAAGATATAACAATTGATTTAAAAAATAAAATAGCTCGTAATATTAACTTAGGAGAATCATATCCATTGATTGTAGTTGGACAACCTATTATGTCTGAATTCTAATAACATTATCAGTAATAGCAATAAAAATAATGCACCTCCTTGAAGTATGGTTTCTTTGTGCGTGATTTTTGATTTTCCTTATTACTATTTTGGCTTTTTTCTTTTCATCTACATTGTTGCTGCATTTTATTGCTAAAATCCCCAGTAGGCATGAGCGGGCCTACTGGGGATGTTTTTGTTTTTATAACTGGAATATTACATTACCTTTCATTGTTTCATGAGAAACAGGAGTTAAACTAATAATATCTACATCTGACATATCAGATTCAGATGCATGTGATACTATAATACATTGGTCAATATTCAAAATACCCATAATATTATTCAAAATTTGTGGAAAGATAGATCTATTATACTGATCCAATCCACCATCAATTTCATCTAATCTTACTATATTATAAATATTTGATCCTTGGAATGCTAAAATAAAACTCATTATCATTGCAACCATACATTTTTCAGATGTTGAGCAGTTACTAATATCATCGGTAATTAAATTGGTTGATAAATTCTGTACTGGAATCCTAAATTCATTCTCATTAATTACATATGGGAGTAATTGAAGTTCTCCACCAAACATCATTTGGAGTAATTGATTTGACATATTTAAAGTCTTATCCATATATAATTGCATAAAAATAGTTTGAATACCACCTTTAGTTGGGGATGAATATTTCTTAAGCATCTCTATTATAGAATATTGTTGATTGTACTGTTCCCATTCAGTTTGATATTCATACAATTTATTACATTGATACTTAATCTTTTCTTGTTCATCTATTAAAGGATTAAGTTCTGATACAATAGCATTCAATCTAGAATTCAATTTATTAATATTATCAATCTCTACAGAAATCTTAATAAATTGAATTCTAGATTGAATGCTATTGTAT
>ERZ835051.4156-NODE-4156-length-10349-cov-3.280649_pt1 | contig 10349 bp, 6 predicted proteins | sample MGYA00519575_ERZ835051 | MGnify/ENA primary metagenome ERZ835051 (study PRJEB31850, sample SAMEA3708769) | human gut metagenome | biome: human gut; feature: human-associated habitat; material: faeces | place: China | collected 2014 ... | reverse complement strand
CAAAGAAGGAGAAGTGGATGAAGCGGTTTATGCAGAATACCGCCGTAAATTCGAAGATGCACTTTGCAATGACTTAAATACCTCAATGGCAATTACCGTACTATATGATCTCTTAAAGGCAGACTGCAATGATGTAACGAAGCGTAAGCTGGCAGCAAGCTTCGATGAGGTTCTTTCCTTAGGACTTTTTGATGGTGAAAAGGCAGAAGAGAAAGCAGATGATGTGGATGCAGAGCTGGTAAGCTACATCGAGGCAAAGATTGCAGAGCGTAAGGAAGCAAAGAAGGCAAAGGACTTCGCAAAGGCAGATGCCATTCGTGAAGAACTGTTACAAAAGGGCATCGTTCTGGAAGATACACGTGAGGGCGTAAAATGGAAAATGGCTTAACCTTTATACAAAGGATAAGAGAAGCATTTGAGGGTAAAGAGGTGGATATTCGGACATATTCACCTCTTACGCTTGCTTATATCGGAGATTCTATATATGATCTGGTGATCCGGACGGTGGTTGTGATGCGTGGAAATGCACCTGCCAATAAGCTTCACCATTATACGATCCGCTATGTAAATGCGACCGCACAGGCGCTCCTTTTGGACGCTTTGTTACCAGAGCTTACAGAGGAAGAACAGGTAATCCTGAAACGGGGGCGCAATGCGAAGCCGTACACGAAAGCTAAGCATGCAACTATGGCAGAGTATAAAAAGGCAACGGCATTGGAAGCACTGATGGGATACCTGTATCTTACCGGACAGGAGGAGAGGGTGCTTTTGCTGATCCAAAAGGGCATGGATATCCTGGAAACACAGAAAATGAATTAAGCAGACAGAGCAGGGATACCAATTTGGAAAGAACTGGAAAAACATAGAAAGATATAGAAAGACATATAAATACATAGAAATACTGTACACTGAAAAAGAAACATACATAGCAACGCTATGCGTGATTGGATTGTGTTCCACAAAGAAACGGAGAAAGGATTAAGGCATGGAAGAATTCAGAAAAGAAAAAAATGAATCCATTATAGAGGGAAGAAATGTGGTGATTGAAGCATTTCGTTCCGGACAGTCCGTTGACCGGCTTTATATTCTGGATGGCTGTCAGGACGGACCGATTATGACGATTAAGCGGGAAGCGAGAAAGCATGATGTGGTTATAAAATATGTATCAAAGGAACGTCTGGATCAGATTTCAGAAACAGGGCGGCATCAGGGCGTTATAGCAACGATTGCGGCCTATGAATATTCAGAGGTAGAGGACATGCTTGCACTTGCTAAAGAAAAGAATGAACCTCCGTTTTTGTTCCTGCTTGATAATATTGAGGATCCGCATAACCTGGGAGCAATTATCCGTACAGCGAATCTTGCCGGGGCACATGGAGTGATTATTCCGAAGAATCGTGCAGTAGGACTTACTGCAACGGTAGCGAGAACCTCTGCAGGAGCATTAAACTATACGAAGGTGGCGCGTGTGACCAATATGGCACAGACCATAGAAGAACTGAAGCAGCAGGGCTTATGGTTTGTGTGTGCGGATATGGGTGGAGAAACGATGTATGACTTAAACCTGACAGGACCGATCGGACTGGTAATTGGAAATGAAGGATCCGGAGTAGGCCGTCTTGTGAAGGAAAAGTGTGATATGACAGCTTCTATCCCTATGCATGGCGATATTGATTCCCTGAATGCTTCCGTTGCGGCCGGGGTTCTGGCTTATGAGATTGTCCGGCAAAGAACCTGCGCCGGCTGCAGATGAGTGATTAGATTTGTAATGAACAGGATGCTGTAAAGCAGATTAGGAAGGTATTATGAAGACAGCCGGAAGAGTCCTGGCAACCATGATTGCAATGGTGGCAATTTTGCTGATTGCAGTGGGTGCAGATAAAGGATTAAACTATTTGGAAAGAATAAAATACGAAAAGGAATGTGAAGAGCTGTATGCAGAAAGTCATGCACAGGCAGAGCAGCTGCGGACACAGCTTGAAGAGCTTTCGCAGGACGAAGCGGCGGTAGAGACCTTTCTCCATGAATATGCAGTGGATGATCTGGAAGATGAGGATGAGGATGTGCTGCAGGAGTTTCTGACCGCATCACCTTCAGGGAATGGGTCTGAGGGGAGTGTTTCAGATGGGGAATCTGTCTCGGGAGATATGCTCACCGCAGAGGATCAGCTTACAGATGTGTCTGAAAATGCTCATGCCTTTGCATCCGGTAATGACAGTTCAGACCGTGACTTTTCCGATCATATGATTTCCGGCAATGCAGTTTCCGGGGGAGGCGTCTCTGATAATGCTATTTCAGGAAACGGCGTCTTCGGTAATGCCGTTTCCGGGAACAGTGTTTTTGACAATACCGTTTCAGGCAATACCGTTTCGGAAAACCAGGTTTCCGGGAATCGTGTTTCCGGGGGAGGCATTTCTTTAACTACGGTATCCGGTAATATTCTGGTACGCCCGACGCTGCGGGATCGCAGACTGGAACAAAGTTCTTATATGGAAACAGTTGAGTGGAATGAAGCAGATGAGGTGGTGATTGGTCAAAGTACCCTGGACTTTTCAGACAAAAAGATTGCCTGTCTGGGTGACAGTATCACACAGGCGGCAAACCTTGAAAGCATGGAGGACTATCAGCAGTATTCCTACCCGACGAAGCTGGCAGAAATTCTGGGAGCAGAGGAAGTGGTAAATCTTGGAATCGGAGGATCCTCGATCGGAAGATACTGGCAGGATGCCTTTGTGGACCGTTACATGGACATTCCGGAGGATACAGACCTTATTCTGGTTATGGGAGGAACGAATGACGGGTTCTGTCTGCACCGGGAAAATGTGGGAAATTTTGAAGAGCGTTCTCCCCGTACCCTGATCGGGGATCTGGATGAACTGATGCGGGGCTTAAAGGAGAATTATCCCGATGCGGAGGTTGTTTTCGTCACACCGCTTCCCAATGTCCTGCATGATATTCTGCGTAAGGATCGTCCGGAGCTGATGTCGCAGCGTGTCATTGTGGACAGTATGATTGCTCTTGCCAGGGAATATGAATTTGATGTGATTGACCTGTATGATTCGAATTTACTGGACAGCCACGATGCCGCAGTGATTTCGAATTATATGCCGGATGGCGTACATTGCAATCCGGACGGCTACCGGATTCTGGCAGAGCACATTGCAGCCGATCTGATCCGGCTGCAGGATTCACAGGATGTGGAAGATGGTGAAGAGTTCCGGGAAGCAGAAGGGATGGAAATGGAAGCAGCTTCAGAGCAGGGGATGGAAAGTGAATTAGATGCCGGTCAGAACATGAAAAGCGAAGCCATCTTCGATCAGAACATAGAGAGCGAATCAGATTCAGCTCAGAATATGGAAAGTGTCGAAACGTCTGAAAGTGCAGAAAATACCGGATATAAGGAAGTGCCGGATAACATAGGGAAGGATGAAAATCTGGAAGATATAGCAGATTCCCAAGATATAGTAGATTCGGAAAATATAGTAGATTCGGAAAACATAGAAGCTGCAGAAAATATAGATGATTCAGAAGACATGACAGATTCCAGGGATATAACAGAACTGGAAGCTGAAGAAGAATTTAAGTCCAGGATTCCAACAGATATTCTGAAATTCCGGGAAAGAGATACCGCACAGGACAGGGATCCTATTGATATGGAAGCGAAGAAAATGAATGAGGAAGCAGCAGACGCGCAGATCCAAAAGGATATGACGATGGAGGTGGGCTCCTATGGTTAATGAGTATGCAAAATACAGCGATGAAGAATTGATCGTGCAGCTTCGGGATGGAGACCATGCCATTACGGATTACATTATGGAAAAGTATAAGAATCTGGTGCGCAGCAAGGCACAGTCGATGTACATTCTGGGTGCGGACCGGGAAGATCTGATACAGGAAGGAATGATCGGGCTTTTTAAGGCTATCCGTGATTATGATACGGGAAGGGATGCCAGCTTTTTTACCTTTGCGGATCTGTGTGTGTCCAGACAGATGTATACAGCGATTCAGGCAGCAGGGCGGCTGAAGAATGCACCGCTTAATTCCTATATTTCCATTTATGCAGACTATTCCCGGCAGGAGGAGGGAGAGTCCTCAGAGGAGGTAAAGCTGATTAACAGTCTGATTTCCCCATTAGAGAAGAACCCGGAGGAGCTGCTGATTGACCGTGAAAATGTGGAACGCATTGAGCAGATGATTGAGAGGGAATTAAGTCCTTTTGAAAAGCAGGTGCTCGATCTGTATCTTACCGGAATGTCTTATGGGCAGATTGCGAAGGTTCTGGGCAGGGATGATAAATCAACAGACAATGCCCTGCAGCGCGTGAAAGCCAAAATCCGCAGGGAATTGAAGGGAAACAATTAAATTTTTATAAACTTTAAGAGGGGTGTATTGACGAAGATTTTTGGACGCAATATACTCTTTTTATTGTGACATAATTGGAAATATCTGTAGTTTCAAAGTATATATCCCATTTTGCGTAACAGTTTTATAGGAAAGCAGGCAATTATTCAGTACAATCCGAAGCACTTATTGCTGAGGATATAGAGAAAGGTGAAGAAAGAATGTTTGGAAAATTCAGTGTCAGGAAACCGTATACCGTTCTGGTGGCAGTAGTGCTTGTAATTGTTTTGGGTATTGTGTCATTTACCAAAATGACCTCGGATCTGCTGCCGAATATCAGCTTTCCTTACGTACTGGTCATGACGACTTATCCGGGGGCAAGTCCGGAAACCGTAGAAATGGTCGTAACGAAGCCGGTGGAGTCTTCTATGGCTACCGTAAGTAATATTGAAGAAATCAGTTCTGTTTCAAATGAAAATTATTCCATGGTAATTCTGCAGTTTGCCCAGTCGGCAGATATGAATGCCGTTTCGCTTGAGATTCGTGAAAATCTGGATCAGATCAGGAGCTACTGGGACGATTCTGTCGGGAATCCGATTATTATGAAAATAAATCCTGATATGCTGCCGGTTATGATTGCGGCAGTCGGTGGAAAGGACATGTCTGCAGCAGAAATTACGGATCTGACAAATGATACCATTGTGCCGGAGCTGGAGAGTATCGAGGGCGTGGCTTCTGTTAGCGGTATGGGACTTTTAGAAGAGAGCGTGAATGTTATTATCCGTCAGGAAAAGATTGATGCAGTCAATGAGCAGGTGTTCGGCTCTATTGATAAAGAAATCGATGAAAACCTGGCAGAATTGCAGGAAAACAAGCAGGATATTTATGACGGACAGGCAGAACTGGAAAATGCGAAGAAGGAGCTTGCCGATTCTGAGGCAGAGCTTGCCCAAAAGCAGCAGGAGTTGAATGATTCCAAAGCAGAGCTTGAAAATTCGAAAAAAGAGCTTACTGACGGACGGAACGAGCTGGCAGATAAAAAGAGCCAGCTGGAAAGCGGAAAAACTGAATTAAACAGTAAAAAGGATGCGACCACGAAGCAGCTTGCCGAGGCAGAAACAAAGCTTCTTACCGCAAAGGCGGATGCCGAGGCGGCAAAGACGCACTTACAGCTTGAAATCCAGACTGCAGAAGCGACGGTGAAGGGACTGGACAGCGGTATCGAGCAGGCCCAGTCCGGAGTGCAGATGCTTGAACAGGCAATTACGGCGGTGAATGGGATTAATGCTGCGATTACAATGCTTGATCAATTGGGAGATGGAACAACATTTGGAAATCTGACTTCCGATCAACAGGAGAATATTAGCCAACTGTGTATTTCGGCAGGAATTTCAGCTCCAACTGCCGACACGACTATGGGAGAGATTAAGGCCTCCCTAAGTCAGGTAAAAGCAGGAATTCTTGGTTCTGCAAATGTAAATGATGTAGGTGAACTCCAGACTAAAAGGACGGATCTGGAAAAGAAAATTGCCGATCTTGAGTCCCAGAAGGCCATGGCTGCGGCACCGATCGACCAGTATAAGTCCGCACTTTCTGAAGTCGAAGGAAATATCGGTAAGCTGGACAGTGCGTTAACAGAATTGTATCAGGGAAACCTGCAGGCGGCAATTGAGTTTGCCAATGCACAGACCACAATCAGCTTAGGAGAAATGCAGATAGCTTCTGCAGAGTCCGGGCTGGATTCGGCGCAGAAGCAGCTTGAAGCCGGGGAAGAACAGATAAAGTCCGGACAGGAGCAGTTAGATGCCGGAGTGGATCAGATTAAGGAAGGCTATGATCAGATTAATGACAATGCAGAACAGCTTGCGGATGCATTGCAGCAGATTCTGGACGGCGAAGAGCAGATCGAGGAAGCGAGGGAGGATGCGTACGACCAGGCAGATATGAATGGCATTCTTACGGTAGATACCGTGGAACAGCTTCTGGCTGCGCAGAATTTCTCAATGCCTGCCGGCTACGTTACTGAGGATGGTATTTCTTACCTGATCCGCGTGGGAGATAAACCGGATACGGTTGAAGAGCTAAAGGCGATGCCGATTTTAAATGTGGATATGGATGGCGTCGATGTGATTACCCTGGGGGATGTTGCCGATGTTTTCATGACAGACAACTCTGCAGATATTTATACGAATGTAAACGGAGAACCGGGGATTCTTTTAACCATGCAGAAGCAGACCGGCTATTCGACCGGAGAAGTATCGGACAAGATCCTTGCCAGGTTTGATGAGCTGTTAGAGCAGAACGAAAATCTGATGCTGATTACCCTTATGGATCAGGGAATCTACATTGATATGGTCACGGATTCCATCTTTAACAATATTATTTTCGGAGCAGGACTTGCGATCCTTATCCTGCTGCTGTTCCTTAGAGACATCCGGCCGACCGCAGTGATTGCATGCTCCATTCCGATCAGTATAGTGGCAGCGGTAGTCTGCATGTATTTCAGCGGAGTAACCCTTAATGTGATTTCTCTTTCCGGACTGGCGCTTGGGATTGGTATGCTTGTGGATAACTCTATCGTGGTAATTGAGAATATTTACCGGCTTCGCAGCGAGGGGGCTTCGGTAACGGAAGCAGCGATTGAAGGAACCAGGGAAGTGGCGGGAGCGATTGCAGCATCGACCCTGACGACAGTCTGCGTTTTCCTTCCGATAGTCTTTACAGAAGGAATTACACGTCAGTTGTTCGTGGATATGGGACTGACGATCGGATATTCCCTTGGCGCAAGTCTCATCGTGGCCCTTACGGTAGTTCCGGCAATGTCCTCAAAGATTCTGGTGAAAACAAAGGAACAGAAGGAGAGCCGGTTCTTTAATGGACTGATGAATGGCTATGGAAAGGTTCTTGACTGGTCTTTAAAGCATAAAGCAGTGATCTTTATCGGAGTTCTGGTGCTGCTCGTAGGAAGTGCCCTGGTTTCGCTTTCCAAAGGAACCGCGTTTATGCCAACCATGGAAAGCACACAGATGACCATTACCTTAGAGCTTCCGGATACCACGCCGTTAAGCGAAACCGCAGAGGTAACGGATCGTGTAGTGGAGATCTTAAGAAATATGGAGGATGTTGAGGATGTGGGAGCCATGGCAAGCACCTCTTCCATGGGTTCGTTGATGGGAGGATCCGCAGACAGTTCAACGCATGAGACGAGCATCTATCTGACCACAGTAGAAAAGCCCAAATTAAACAACAAAGAGCTTTCCAATGCAATTGAGGAACAGACTGCACAGCTCTGTGAAGAGACAGGAGCAGAATTGAGTATTGAAACCTCCATGATGGATATGAGTGCGCTGGGCGGAGATGGTATTTCGATTCAGGTGCGGGGGCGCGATCTGGATACTCTTCAGCAGATTGCCAAAGAAGTAGCTGCTATTGTGGAGGCTACGGAAGGAACAGCGAAGGTTTCTGATGGTCTGGAGGAGGCAACCGGCGAGATGCGGATACTCATCGACCGCGATAAGGCAATGGATCAGGGACTCACGGTAGCTGAAGTTTATCAGCAGATTGCAGCAAAGCTAAAGGATGCATCCAGTGCGACAACCTTTGAAACAACGGCGAAGGAATATGAAGTCTATGTAAAGAACGCCAATGACATGGAACTTACCCGGAAGCTGGTACAGGATCTTATTATTGAAAAGACAGATAAAGACAATAAGAAGGTGGAAATTCCACTTAAGGATATTGCAGCGTTTGAGAATACTATTTCTCCAAAATCAGTAAGCAGAACAGAACAGAACCGCTATATTGCAGTATCTGCTTCCATTGCAGACGGATATAACGTGGGTCTGGTATCCCGGAAGCTGGAACAGAACCTTGCAGATTATGAAGTGCCGGAGGGCTATTCTCTCGTGATGGAGGGTGAAAATGAGATGATTGTGGATGCCATGCAGCAGCTGATGCTGATGCTGCTTCTGGCGGTCATTTTCATGTATCTGATTATGGTTGCCCAGTTCCAGTCCCTGAAATCTCCGTTTATCATTATGTTTACGATTCCGTTGGCATTTACGGGGGGCTTCCTGGGACTGTTCCTTGGAAACTGTGAGGTCAGTGTCGTTGCGGTCATCGGCTTTGTCATGCTGGCAGGTATTATCGTAAATAACGGTATTGTGATTGTAGATTATATGAACCAGCTGATTGAACAGGGAATGGAAAAGCATGAGGCGATTTTACAGGCAGGCAGGACAAGACTTCGTCCGGTACTGATGACGGCGTTAACAACGATCCTCGGACTGTTACCTATGGTATTTGGTACAGATATGGGAGCAGCGATGGGCAAGCCGATGGCAATCGTTACGGTAGGAGGTCTGCTTTATGGAACTCTGCTGACCCTGCTTGTGGTTCCCTGCATTTATGATCTGATGAACAGCAGGAAAACCAGAGGACTGCAAAGCAGATAAACACGGAAGTAAAGAAAACCGGTAATTGCGCGTATCGTGTGTAGTTACCGGTAAATAGCCAGTGACGGAAACTGTGCCTGTGATCGGAATGCCAGGAGCAATAGTGATAAAATAGTAATACGAAATAAGACAGTATAAGCTGAGAATGATAAGGTGGGGGAGAAAATAATGGTCATCAGACAGCTAAAGCAGGAAGAAAAATTTATGGCAGGCCGGATATCCGGAATCTGCTTCCATGAGAGGATCGATGATCTTGCGAAGAAAAGACAGGAGTGTGAAGAGGCAAAAGAGGAGGACTGGGGAGCCTTTGATGAGAAAGGAACTCTCATGGCAAGGATCATCAATAACCGTTACACCTCGTACGTGGATGGGCAGGAGATACAGAATGGAGGAATCGGCGCCGTATCTACTCTGCCGGAATACAGGAATACCGGAGCTGTCCGGAATATTTTTGAGAAGCTCCTGCCTTATGCCTATGAAAACGGGGAAGTGATTTCGACATTGTATCCGTTCAGCCATCAGTTCTACCGGAAATTCGGTTATGAGACGGTGTGTTATAGGAATCAATACAGGTTTAAACCTGAAGTCTTAAAGGGGTATCACTTTGACGGAGAAGCTGTCATGTGGGAGGAAGGAGAGGATATTTCGGACTATTTCAGTCTTTACCGGCAGTTTGCACCGAAATATAACCTTGCGGTGAAGCGTGAGGAAGCTCTTATGAAGAGAGAGCATATGAAAGGCAATATTTATAAGGAGCGGAAGTTTTCCTATCTGCTTCGTGAAAAGGGACAGAATGTTGCTTATCTGCTGATTGAGGATGTATATCAGAAGGAAGCGGCGTTCATGTGGGTTGAGGAAGCAGTATGGAACTCTCCGGAAGGGTTTCGGGCGATTCTTGGATTTCTGGCAAGATTCAGTGCGGATTATGGAGAAATTGAGTTAACACTGCCTTATGATCTGGAATTATATTCTGTGATCAGATCAGCGAAGGCATACGAGATCCAAAAGACAACAAGGCAGGATTATATGGTGCGTGTTATCAATGTGAAAAGGATGCTGGAGATCCTTTCAAAGCCGGAAGGAACGGATTGCAGGATCCGAGTCTGTGATCCGCAGATTGAGCAGAATAACCGGATTTGGCATGTGACAGAGAATGCAGTAGAGGTGGCCGCAGATGGAACAGAAACAGATATGGAAGTGAGCATTCAGGCATTTTCCCAGCTTGCAGTCGGTGCAATCTCTCTGGATGAAGCCCTGTTGCGTGAGGATATTGCTATCAGTGCAAAGAAGGAAAAATTACGCAGTCTGTTCAGAAGAAAATCAATTTTTATAAATGAACATTTTTGAAATATCCAAAGTGTTGCAAACATATCTATTTTAGCAGATTTTATTGTGAAATTGCACACTATAGTTTATAATAAAGCAAACACGAAAATAAAGAAAAACCAGTAAATACGCGCATTCCACATACTTACCGGTTGAAATAAAAAAAGCTGATGACGGGAATCGAACCCGTGACCTCCGCCTTACCAAGGCGACGCTCTACCGACTGAG
>ERZ835051.4148-NODE-4148-length-10366-cov-3.300068_pt1 | contig 10366 bp, 9 predicted proteins | sample MGYA00519575_ERZ835051 | MGnify/ENA primary metagenome ERZ835051 (study PRJEB31850, sample SAMEA3708769) | human gut metagenome | biome: human gut; feature: human-associated habitat; material: faeces | place: China | collected 2014 ... | reverse complement strand
TGCATATCCCACTTGGGTAACTTCTACACCTTCTATTTGCTTCAGGAAATGTTCGGTTCCCCAGAAACATCCGCCTGCCAGATAAATTTCTTTCATTGACTTCATATCGTTTCTCCTTTCCGCCTGACCGGTCGATTTACCGACACAGGACAGACAACTTATTAGCATTACAAAAATAAAGATTATTTGCTTCATACCATTTACCATATATGAAGTAAAAAACAAAAAAGTCAACGCAATGGTTGACTTTTTCAAATAATATTGTTTATTATCAGAAGCTGAATTTCTCCAGTTTCATAGAAGCAAGGCTTTGTATTTTAGGAACCAAAGTCACAAAATGCGCCGCCTTTTCGTGTGCAGCCAAAGACTCCTCATCTTTCCATGTTTCGCAAATCATAAGGACATCTTCACGGGTTGCACTTTCAAAAATGTCATAAGCAATGCAACCGTTATCCTTCAGGGAACAAGCTACCAGTTCTTTTGCAGCTTCCATCACAGCAGCACGGTTATCCGCACTCACTTGAATAAAAACATTCAGTCTAAGCATATTCATATCTATTTTAAGTATGGCGCAAATTTATATAGAATAAATAAGAAGTCCGTTAAGATTCTGTGTAATTATTCCTCAAATGTGTTACCCGTTTCTACAACACTCTACATATTTCTACATTGGACTTTTTGGGATAACTTCGCACAATACATCTGTGAATCAAGCATATACCGACAACCAATACAGTTTGGCATTCTATTTGTCCTATGATAAGTGTTAGAGATGATAACCCCAAATATTCACTAAAAATCAGAAAGTTATGAAAAAGGTATTAGTAGCATTAGTAATGGTTTTAGGAACAGGAAGTTCTGTAGTATTCGCACAGGAAGTAAGCAACTCATCAGCAATCGTGGCAGAAGCACAAGTTCCGCAAGACGAATTTGTGAAAATCGACCCGACAGAATTGCCACAGGCTGTTATGCAGACATTAGCCAAAGATTATGAAGGTGCATCTGTAAAAGAAGCCTACGTAAAAGAAACGGAAGAGACCACACTCTACAAAATCATCATCGTCACCCAAGACGGTCAGGAAGCGGAAACGCTTTTAAACGAAAAAGGCGAAATTGTCAAAGAATAGTCTTTTCTAAATGTAAATCTCATTAAAGAAAGAATTCCGGTTCGTGACGAATCGGAATTTTTTTATCCGCAAAACACATACGTACCCACAGAGATTATTTGTACATTTGTTGCATCGTATTTAGATGCAGTATCCTATGAAAGTCAAGATAGAAGAGAGTTGGCGGCAACGTTTACAAGAAGAATTCGACAAGCCCTACTTTGAAAGATTGGTATCATTTGTGAAAAGCGAATACGGACGTGCCAACGTGCTGCCGCCGGGACACCTTATCTTTCATGTTTTCAACTCATGCCCTTTTGAAAAAATAAAAGTGGTTATCTTAGGACAAGATCCCTACCCCAACCCCGGACAATATTACGGGATATGCTTTTCCGTACCGGAAGGAGTAGCCATACCGGGATCACTCGCCAATATATTCAAGGAGATACATCGAGACTTGGGCAAACCGATTCCTACTTCCGGCAATCTAGACCGCTGGGTGGCTCAGGGAGTATTCTCCATGAACTCTGTCCTTACGGTACGCGCCCACGAAACCGGTTCGCACCGCAACATGGGCTGGGAAACTTTCACAGATGCGGTAATCAAGAAATTAAGTGATGAACGGGAACATCTCGTATTCATGCTTTGGGGAGCTTATGCCAAAGAAAAGGCAGCCTTGATAGACAGCAGCAAGCATCTTATTCTGACAACCGTCCATCCTTCACCCCGTTCCGCCGAATACGGTTTCTTCGGTTGCAGGCACTTCAGCAAGGCCAACGATTATTTACGGAGCAAAGGCATTGAGGAGATAGACTGGTAAGACAAAGCCCAATCTTACAGCACTCCGTTTACCCCGCTGCCGAACAATGCGAAATCTCCCAAACAGGGGTCGTCCGGAAAGACTTCCGCCAAAGCCTCGGTTATGTTCCGCGCATTCTTCAGAGAGAATGTTTCCGTATCGGTAAGCCCCAAAAGATAAGCCACCCTGCAAACGTGCGTATCCAAAGGAATCAGCAAATCGCGACGGTCAAAGCTCTTCCAAATGCCGAAATCCACTTCCGACTCTTTCCGTATCATCCACCGCAGAAACATATTCAGTTTCTTTTGAGGGCTCTTGACTGAAACTTCCAGAAATGCGCACAGCTTCTCCATCGGTGTACCCGGATAAACCGACAAGGCATCTTCCAAACTATCAAAACGGGTATAGGCAGCGTACAGCCGGGCAAAGTAAGTATAAAAATCCGCATGGGAAAGCATACGGTAAAAGCTACTCCTATCTGTAGGCAGGAAATCTTCTTTCCACCTGCAGGACAAGACATACCGGTAGGGTGAAGCTCCCATTAAGCCATGCAGTCCGTTCGCTTTCTTTAATATCTGCCTGCGGTTGCCAAAACTCATTATAGCTGTGAGCAAGCCGCTAACCTCAATATCCTGTTTCTGCGTATACCGATGCGGAAACTGAACAGGATCACCTTGTATAAAGGCTGCACAATGATATTCTCTTGCCCACGCCAAGAGCTGCAATCGGGTTTTCTCGGTCATACTTTGTAATATTCAGCAATTTTCAGTTTCTATTTCTATTTTTCCATCCGGCCCTGCACCCTGCCACTATCCATACAACAACAACGAACGGTGCGGTGAGGGTTGTTATTCCCCACTTCATACCGCCTATTTGGAGTAAGACGGACAGCAATACAGCCACTGTGGCCCACGCGCCGCCTTTCCATGTTTTATCTCCCAAAGCAATGGCGCACAACACTCCGTTATATCCCATCAATCCGGCATTCAAAACAGCATCATCCACTCCCAACAGCAGAGCGAACGGAATGGGAAGCCCCGCTCCCAATACAGCATAAAAGCCATTGATACGGGAATTAACCATGATACCCAGCAGAAAGAGCACTCCTGCCAATACTGTATTCCCCTGAAACATCACCTGACCGATGTTCAGACAAAAAGCCTGCAAAAAAGAGAGTGACTGGGCTGTCACTGCATTCCCGGAAGGCAATAGCAAAGACGGCATCATCCCTCTGCAAGCAGCCAACAATATCCACACCGAAAGGATGAAAGGAGCGGTAAATCCCGGCACCCGCCGCTGCAAGCTGAAAAGACGGGCTATCCAAGCGGATAAGCACGCACCTGCAACCAACAATGAGAAAGAAGCTACGGAAACCGGCATAAATACTCCGATTGCTATTCCCACCAAAGTACCGTTAAACCCGTAAAGTCCGTTCCTTATATCTTCGCGACTGTAACCGGAAAGACAAGCCGTTAGTGTACTTACAACATTACCCGCAATCGCCAGCAAGGCCATTTGCCAGGAATTCAGAAGGATACCTGCCAGCATCAATACCCCCGACAGCGCATTGTTCTGAAACATCACCTGGCCTACACCACGCCCTAAAGTAAGAAATGCTTCTTTCATATACTCTTTCAAAAGCTATTTATATAATATAATCCGCTGCAAAATTACATATGTTTTGTCTTTTCAGATTAAACAAACAATGATTATTAACGAACTTCCGTCCAACAAATATGCGGCAAACCACATTTATAGCAACATCGGACAAGTCCCCTATCCCTTTTTCCCCTTATTTTTGCATCGTGAACAAACCGATAGAATATATGGAAACCAAAAAGACAACCCGGGAAGAGTATCAGAAGTGTGTGAATGCAGTGGTGGATTACATCAATCTCCACCTCGGAGAAGAAATCGACCTGAAATCGCTGGCCAAGATTTCCCATTTCTCTCCGTTCTACTTCCACCGCATCATGAAAGCTTTTTTGGGCGAACCCGTAGGTACGTTTATCGTCCGGACACGTACCGAAACGGCAGCACGGTTATTGCGCTACACCGATTTGCCGATAGCCGACATTGCTTATCGCATCGGTTATTCGTCTTCCTCATCATTGTCTAAAGTGTTCAAGCAGTTCTACGGTATTTCACCTTTAGAATATCGTAACAATAAAAACTTTGTAATTATGAAACCAGCTATTATCCGTCCGGAACTCAAACTGAAACGGGAAATCAAAGAACTTCCGGTCCGAAACATGATTTATATCCGATTGTTCGGAGACTATAAACTAAATGATTATTGCGGCACGTGGATGCGCCTTCAACAATTTGTCCAAGAGGAAAAGCTGCCAATGGGAGAAGTGATGCCTTACTGTATTTTTCATGACGACCCTAAAGTGACCCCGATAGAGAAACTGCGTACCGATGTATGTATGGTTATGCCTGCCGCCGTAACTCCGAAAGGCAATATCGGCTTCAAGCAACTTCCGGCAGGACGCTATGCCATATTCCTGTATAAGGGTTCGTACGAACACCTGCAAAGTGTGTACGACACAATCTATGGAAAATACATCCCTGAAATGGAATGTACATTCAGAGATGAAGCCAGTGCCGAACGATACCTGAATAATCCGGCTGATACTGCACCGGATGAGTTACTGACAGAAATCTATATTCCGATAGAATAAATTAAAATATGTAAGGTATGGGTTCGTCATTCTTCATTATGTCCGGAATGAGAAACCATACCTTATGAAACAGACAAACACCCCTACTTCATCTGCTTATAGTCCGCAATGAATCCTTCCGTCATCCACTTTGCCAGAGCCTGGCGGTTGGAACTGATAACGAAACGGCGCTGGTCGAACGTATTCTGGATATTGCCCAGTTCAACGAAGACCGAAACCGGAGCGGCTTGCAGCAACACGTAGAGGTTACGCGAACTGACAGTCCCTTCAAATCCGCGATTGGGCTGATGTTTGTCATATTTCGATTCGAAAGTTTCTTTCATGGTAACCGCCAGTTTCTTTCCCGACACGCTTTTCGGAGCATGGTAAAAGAATACGTCCGTCTGCGCACTCCTGCTGCGGCTGTCCACATGCAAGAATATAGCCCGGCAATACTTATACTTCCTACGGTCTTTCCGGTAGAGTTCATTGATTTTGGTGCAACGCTGTTGCAGGCGGGCTACCTGATTCAGCGGAATGGCATCGCCCATGCACGTTTCCCGCTTACTGTTGGAAAGGTAGCGGCTGTCGCGGATTCCGTCTTTGGCATCCTGAATGATGATATGCACTTCCGCCCCTTCCTGCATCAGGTTACGGGCAAGGCGCAAGGCAACATCATAGGCATATTCATCCTCGTGCAATTCCACCTTTCCTATTTTTCCGATAGCTCCGGGATCGGGACCGCCATGCCCGCTGACCACATAGAAGCAAGCACCCTGCAAGCGGTTGGACGTCACTGGCACATCGGCCAGCTTCTTCCCGAACAGCCGTTCGCGAACCACTCTCTTTTTACCGGCAACAGCTTTGGGCGAAACGGAGGCAGAAGTCCCTTTCTTCAAGGGCGGCAACACATATTTCACACCCAATCGCAGTTCCTCTTTTCCACGCAGACGTTTTTCGTTCAGCTTCATAAACTCATTATAGTAGGCTTTTCCCGGACGTTTGTTCCGTTCCAGAAAAGACGAAAGACCCTCGCCCGATTTGGGTGTGGCATATTCTCCCTGAGCAGAGACATCCAAAAGAAGAAAAGTACAGAAGAGAACAGCAAGCAAGCAAAATATACGTTTCATATTCCCGTTATTCGTCATTTATTTCGTATCGGCAGCAGATTTTCAACTGCTAAATTATAGCATTTTACCATTCGCGCGCACAAAATTATATTTTTTTCCCTACTTTTGCGACAACTTACGTGTTTTAAAGAAAAGAAACTCTAAATACAGATAGCATTATGGCAAAGCAATTCAAGCCGGAGACACTGTGCGTACAGGCAGGGTGGACTCCTAAAAAGGGAGAACCCCGCGTACTCCCCATTTATCAAAGTACAACTTTCAAATACGATACCAGCGAGCAAATGGCGCGTCTGTTCGACCTCGAAGACAGCGGTTACTTCTACACCCGTCTGCAGAATCCTACGAACGATGCCGTTGCAGCCAAGATAGCCGCCCTCGAAGGCGGTGTAGCCGCCATGCTGACATCGAGCGGACAGGCAGCGAATTTTTATGCTATCTTCAACATCTGCCAGGCAGGCGACCACTTCGTATGCTCATCCACTATCTATGGCGGAACGTTCAACCTGTTTGGCGTGACAATGAAAAAGCTGGGTGTCGATGTAACGTTTGTCAACCCCGATGCGCCCGAAGAGGAAATCTCCGCCGCTTTCCGTCCGAACACCAAAGCCCTGTTCGGCGAAACAATCTCCAACCCTACACTGGAAGTGCTCGACATTGAGAAGTTCGCACGTATCGCCCATAAACACGGCGTTCCCCTGATTATAGACAACACCTTCCCCACTCCCATCAACTGCCGCCCGTTTGAATGGGGCGCAGACATCGTGGTACACTCTACCACCAAATACATGGACGGCCATGCCACCAGTGTAGGAGGAGCCATAGTAGATAGCGGCAACTTCGATTGGGATGCACATGCCGACAAGTTCCCCGGCCTGTGCACTCCGGACGAATCATACCACGGGCTGACTTACACGAAAGCCTTTGGAAAAATGGCTTATATCACCAAAGCCACCGCACAGCTGATGCGCGACCTCGGCAGCATCCAGTCACCGCAAAACGCATTTTTGCTGAATCTTGGTCTGGAAACCCTGCACCTGCGCATGCCCCAACACTGCAAGAATGCCCAGGCTGTTGCCGAATACCTTTCCAAGAATGATAAAGTAGCTTGGGTAAACTATTGTGGCCTGCCGGGTGACAAATACCATGAACTGGCACAGAAATACATGCCGAACGGTTCATGCGGCGTTGTCACTTTCGGCCTGAAAGGAGGACGGGACGTAGCCATCAAATTCATGGATTCACTGAAACTGGCCGCTATCGTAACCCATGTAGCCGATGCACGTACTTGTGTGCTGCATCCTGCCAGTCATACACACCGCCAGCTCACGGACGAACAACTGATGGAAGCCGGTGTACGTCCCGACTTGATTCGCTTTTCAGTAGGCATAGAAAATGCGGATGACATCATTGCTGATATTGAACAGGCACTGAATGCATAACAGGCACTGAATGCAGGAGAGATAGTGCCGCTGCCGAAAGATACTATATCCCCCAGCCGTCAGATGTCTATTGAAAACTTCACGGAAAGCTAAAGAAAAGACTTTTGAAGCCAAGACTAAAAAGCCGCGGAGTTAAGTGAGATCTCTGTTCGCAGTGCGCGAACGGATATTCAAAGCCTGCGAATATATATTCAAAGCTTGTGAACGGATATTCACAAGCTTTGAATAAACTTCTAAGAAGAATTCAGCCAATGGGCCCCTTTACCGCCCGACAGCCAACGTTATCGGCAAACTCTCTTTCCCTTGATAGAAAGTCTTTGCCTTAACGGCTGAAGCTTCACATTTCACCGGCGCCTTCCACAATGCAGATTGCGCGCCAGGTTCCGTTCCATCCGTCGTGTAACGTATTTCACCGCCTTGAATGGCCACATTGGCGTAAAGGTTGCCGTCTTTCACCATCAGACCCGGTTGCGGCAGACGGAAATTAATGCCGTTCTTTGCCCAATAAGGCATTTCCTCCTTGCTGATTTTCTCATAATAAAGCGCCAACGCTTGATTGAAAGCTTGTTGTTCCTGCGCACCCGACAAAGATTCCCATGCCGGATGGGCATTCCAACCGCGTTCTGCCAACCCCATCAGCTTCGGGAAAAGAAGATATTCCACCCCTTCAAAGCTACGGATGGTTTCGGCAAACAGCTGCCCCTGCACACCTACTATATTCCGCCTGCCCGCTTCAGTCAAAGCAGTCTTTCCTTTCTCCGCTTTATCCAAGTCAACGGGATTGCCCGCCATATCCACACGCAACGAGCGGTAAATGCTGTAAGGAAGCATCGAAAAGGATATGGACTCATCAACATACCCTCCCCAATCAAGGCCACGTTCATCAGGATGGCCGTTATATGCCATATCCATATAGAAATTACCCACATTGCAAAGAATGACAGGATAACCGTTGTTCGCCGTGTGATAGACCACTTCATCAGATCCCGGAACGGTATTCCAGCAATATACACCTTCAGTCTGTTGTCTCAACTGCCGGTGAGCTTCTTCCGTATGCCCCAAGGCAACTTCTTGCCAGCCGCTGACCTTCAAGCCGTTCTTTTGCAGGATGCCCGCCATCCGTGTAATGAAATACTCCGACAGATCATGGGCTTTTTCCATCCCCTTTTCTTTCATCAGTTTCCGGCATTCGGGAGACCCCATCCATACACCGCGCGGAACTTCGTCACCGCCCAGATGCACGGTAGTCAGCGGCACACCCGCTTCCTTATACATGGCATTAAGTTCCTGAATCACTTTTTCCATAAAACGGTAAGTGGAAGGCAAGGCCACATTGATGACATTATCCGTATAGTATTGTACAGAAGTATAACGGGAAGTATCTTCCGGTTCGCTCAACAGATACTCGGTCGCCTTCTCAGGGTCGGTCCCGATGTATTTGTCATAACGGGCCTTCATGGAAACGATGGCCGCACGGGCATGTCCCGGAGATTCTATTTCCGGTATCACGCGGACATGCCTTTCAGCCGCATACCGCAGCAGGCCGATAAATGCCTCACGGGTATAATACCCGTTGCCGGGAGTCTTCGCATCGGGATCATATCCACCGTCATAGCATGGATAGAGACATTGGCTCTCGTCCGTAGTATGTCCCCGGCGGCTTCCTACGGCAGTCAGCTCCTCCAGACCGGGAATTTCCAGGCGCCAACCTTCATCATCGCAAAAATGAAAATGAAGGACATTCATTTTATAGGAAGCCAAGACATCAATCAGCTTCTTCATGTTTTCCGGTGTGGTATAGTCGCGGGCTATGTCTATCATTTGTCCGCGATAAGACAGGTCCGGATAATCCTGAATAGAAACCGCTTCCAGCTGATAAGGAGCCTGCTTTCCTTTCAACATGGCCAGTAAAGTCTGGATACCGTTGAAAATGCCATGAGAGGCAGCAGCGCTTATCTTTATCCGGTTATTGTCTATATCCAGGGTATAGTATTCATCGTTGACGGCTTCTTCCTTGTCAGCCAAAGGCTCCAGAACGATAGTCACAGGGGCCTTTTCAGTCACTTCCATTCCATAAACACCCGCCAACTTTTCTTTCAGCAGACTGGCTTCGACCGAAAAATCATCAGGATAAGCCACCGCAACTTTACCTTCCAGAACAAGACTACCCTCAACCCGCACGGCTTTCTTTACAGAAGGCAGGAGATCCGACTCTTTCAATGCAGGCGCATCTGCCAGGCGAAGGTTGGCTTCATAGATTCGGGAAGCGTCCGGATAGCCGCCGACAGATTCGGGAGAAGGCAATGGAAGTGCATTCAATGCCACGGGAAGCGGTTTCCCTTCTTTACCGTCCATAGTCTCCACCCAGTATGTCCCTTCCGGGACATGGGAATTTCTGTCCAGTTTATAGGTACAGCGGAAAGTAATCCGCATTGAATCTCCCGGAGCCAAAGGGGTAAAGTTCTCCGTGGGAGACATTCTGAAGAAATTACCGTTCACCGCCTCGACCTTGACGGCCGGGGCACCCTCCTGCTTTATGACGCGCGGCAGTTGGGAATAGTAGATGGTCCAGCCTTTTCCCAAGAGTTCATCAGAGATATTCTTGAGAATAAAAGTATTCTCATAATATCCGGGTTCAACGTTGTTTGCACCCATTTCCCAAGTCAAGGCAACCGGTGCTTTCCGGTCCTTGCCCGCCTTGCATCCTGCAAACAGGGTCATTGCCAACAGTAACAATCCCGCTAAAGGGAGTTTCAAAAATCTCATGTCATTGATGTATTAAGTTAATAAATGGGGGATAATATCTCATTACGGTGCCAAAAATAAGCATTTTTAGCTTATCCGCTGATAATTATAATAGAAATTATCAGCTACAGAAAACAATTTAGAACTTTTATCCCTACATTTGCAGCAAAATTATAATCTATTTAACTAATCTACCATGGCTAAGATAACCAAAGAAGCTGCTTTGCTTTACCACTCGCAAGGCAAGCCAGGAAAAATTGAAGTAGTGCCTACCAAGCCCTACAGTACGCAAACCGACCTTTCACTGGCATACTCTCCAGGTGTTGCAGAACCTTGTCTCGAAATCGAAAAGAATCCGCAGGATGCATACAAATATACCGCCAAAGGAAATCTGGTGGCTGTCATTTCCAACGGGACAGCCGTATTAGGCCTCGGTGACTTCGATGGTGCCGGCGGCAAAGGCGGGCATTGCACAGCAGACCGT
>ERZ835051.4142-NODE-4142-length-10392-cov-2.842894_pt1 | contig 10392 bp, 6 predicted proteins | sample MGYA00519575_ERZ835051 | MGnify/ENA primary metagenome ERZ835051 (study PRJEB31850, sample SAMEA3708769) | human gut metagenome | biome: human gut; feature: human-associated habitat; material: faeces | place: China | collected 2014 ... | reverse complement strand
CACCGGCCCCAACTGGTCCATCGCTGTCGGCAAGCGCGCTCTGAACGCTGGCCTGGCTGACGGCCTGTCCGGCGACTTCAACGGCGTCAAGGCTGTCACCCGTGAAGAGGCCTGCCTGTATGCCTTCAACATGCTGCAGGCTGACATGGTCGAGTACGAGAAGAACTCCACCGTCATCGTCGGCAACATCACCATCAAGGACACCTCCGACGCTAAGTCCAAGCGTTGGGGCAGTTCTGCCATCAACGATGGCAACATCGACGGCAAGAAGGGCGGCGACGGCTATGTCCAGTTCGCTGAGGAGTACTTCAACAAGCTGGTCAAGTCCGAGACCACCGATGATATGGGCCGTCCCGCTACCAAGTGGACCAACAAGGGCGACAAGATCGGCACCTATGCTGATAAGGCCAACCAGACCTACTACAAGAACGTCAAGCTGGGCAACATCTACTCCGATCTGGGCATGACCCAGAAGGACGAGCACGCCACCGTGATCGTCAACGGTGTCGAGGCGACCGACGTTGTTGTTTCCAAGAACAACGATCGTAAGATCTCCTCTTCCTCTGCTAATGACGGTCTGGTGGGCGATGGCTCCATCGTTGAGGTCTACTATAACGAGGATGACAACCATGTCACCATCGTTGTTGCTGACGTGTATGTCGGCGAGATCACCTCTAAGGAGACCAAGGCTGCCGATCCCTATGTTGTGGTTGATAGCAAGCTTCAGATGAAGACGGTTGACGGCACCAACTACACTGGCTACACTGGCAACGCCACTCACTTCGAGTGCGACACCTCCGCTTTCGCTGAGGACGACATCGTTCTGTTCACCTATTCTCAGGCTGAAAAGTCCATCCAGACTGTTGTCAAGGCTGAGTCCACCGAGGGCATTGTCTCTGAGTACACCCTCACCAAGAGCCTGACCCTGGCTGACAAGGAGTACAAGTACGCCAAGAACATCGTGTTTGATTTCGGTGCCGAGAACACGATGCGCACCAAGAACACCTACACCATCTACACCGATGCCAACGGTCTGGTGATCTTTGTCACTGAGTCTGAGTTCAAGCCCACCGACTATGCCTTCGTTCTGGATGCCGAGGCCTCTTCTCAGACTGGCTTCAAGTTCGACCGTGCGAAGCTGGTTCTGGCTGACGGCTCTGTCAAGACCGTCTACACCGACGACAACTACGCCGGTTACAAGGGTTACATTGTGACCTATCGCGCCAACGGTGACAACGAGTATGTCCTGCGCAAGGCTCCCAACACCACCTTCAACGGCGGTACCATCAGCGATTCTATGTTCAACGCCGATAGCGCTATCCCGACCCAGGGCGTTCTGACCGGCGGCAAGACTCCCGTGCGGACCAACGCCACCACCTCTGATTTCTTCATGCAGAACGGCAACGCCAAGGTCTACCCCGGTAACGACAAGACCCTGTATGCCAACAGCGAGACCGTGTTCGTGGTTGCTGAGTCCGACAGAACCGGCACCACTTACACTTCCTACACCGGCATCAAGAACGCTCCCTCCATCGATCCCAAGAACAGCGCTGTGGCTGAGATGGTCTACTATGTCCGCGGCAACAACCTGCTGGGCTTCGTCTTCGTCGACGCCACTGGCTGCGATGTGGTCAATGGCCGCAACGACATCACCTTCCTGGCTGGTAAGGAAGGCATGAGCAAGCTGAAGACCGACTCCGACAACAACAGCTACTACGTGTACAACGCTGTGGTGGACGGCAAGATCACCACTGTGAAGGTCAGCTATGACGCCACCACTCTGGACGCTGGCGTTGAGACCAACCGCGTGTACCAGAACGTGAAGTACAACAACAAGGGCACCATCGCCACTGGCGGCGCCGAGGTCACTGGCTATGATGTTGTTGAGAACAACACCACCGGTATCTGGAAGCTCAGCGGTGAGTACACCATCGGTCTGCACAGCAGCACCACCGCTTCTGCCTCCACTCGTTACACCGTGGCTTCCGACGCTAAGATGTACCTGATCAACACCGACGGTGTCATCACCAAGGTCGACGACGTGAAGGACTTCAAGTCTGACGCCACCGCTAAGGTCATCGCTCTGCTGGATAAGGCCGACGGTGACATCGCTTACCTGTTCGTTCAGGAGACTGACAACGGCAAGAAGGAAGACGCTGGCGCGGCCGCTACTCCCGTCACCAGCCTGGTTCTGGGCAAGGACGGCAGCAAGCTGAAGGCTACCGTGACTGGCACCACCGAGGGCAAGGAGTACGAGATCAAGGTTTCCATGATCGTTAGCGGTGTGGAGAAGGCAATCGGGACTTATGAGTTCACCGGTGCTGACGGTAACACTGTTGTGACCCTGCCCATCGCTTGGGGTGCGGGTGTGACCTACACTGCTACCTGCGGTGACCAGTTTGCGACCTACACCGCGACTGTCTGATATCTCCCGCTAAACGTATATAGACCCTAAGGTTTACGTTACGTCTGTTCCCCCCGGACTTCGGTCCGGGGGGACTTTTTATGTCTCGCCCTTTGCGTTGTACGAGTGTCAGATCCCGCTGCGTTGTACAAACAACAAGCCCCTTCGTTGTACAACTAACAAACCCCGCACCGAACGGTGCGGGGTTCTTGTGTTGATTGGGGCCGTCCCGCTCCGTCCAGAGAGTATGCCCCTCGCCCTTGTCCCCCTGAAAACCACCCTTCTTTCCCCGAAAAAACACGGGAAAAACGTTGAAAACCCTTGTATTATCAGTCATATAGGACTATAATGAAAAATATCTATGACCAGACGGGCCTTGCGCCTGTGTCCGTTTCCATCCGCGGGGGAGCGCCCCGCCTGATTTTGAAAATTCCCCACCTGCCCCGGGATAACAACTTGAGAACACTGTGGCGGTTGTAACAGACCGCTTTTTTAGCGGCTGTGCCCCGCTATTGACCGTGAACTCTCATATAGGAGGCTTTTGCTTTGAGCGCGAAAAAATCAAGAAGAGACAACATTTCCGTCCCGGCGGCCCAACCCTCCGCCCCGGCTGAACATACGGAAAAGCCCCCCGTTCCCGCCGCTCCCTGGCAGGGCTGCTGCGGAGAGGGCGTGTTCTCCCGGAAGGATACCCTCATGGTGGTGCTCTATTCCGTTCTGCTCTTGCTCTCCATGACCGTCCAGACCGGCACCGTGAGCATGATCCTCTGTGTTCTGGCCCTCCTGAGTTTACTTGGCAAAAAGCCGCTGTCACGCTTTGAGCAGCGGCTGTCCGTGCCTGTATTGGGCCTTTTGGCCTTCGCCATCGTCTACGGCGCGTCGGCCATCTATTCTCCCTTCGGAGCCAACGCCCAGTCCGAGTTCTATAAATTCATCGCCGCCTTCTCTCTGGCAGTTATTCTGCTGGCCCGCTTTGACCGGAAGCACGTTCCCGGCCTGCTGTGGGGCGGCGCGTCCGTTTCCACCGTCATTGCCCTGATTTCTCTGGACATGAGCTGCGGTCAGGGGCTGTTCGGGCCTTTCAACGCTCTGATGAACGCCTTGGGCACGGATTATACCGGTGCTTTGCAGGAAAGTGTCGCCGCCCGTGTCGGCGGCCTGTATAGCGATGCCAACGTAACGGCCTGCCTGTTTTCTCTGGCGCTGTTCATGGCGCTGTACCTGCTGAAAAATTCCACCTGCATCTGGCGTCGCTTGGCCGCGTCCCTGCTGGCGGGCGTCAACGCTGTGAGTCTGCTGCTCACTGGCAGCCGCGGCGCTCTGCTCTGCTTCGCCGTCGCCTGCCTTGTGTGGCTGCTGTTGGAGCGGGCGGATCGGGTTGGCTTGCTGCTTCTGCTGCTGGAAACGGCGGTGACCATGCTGGCAGCCGGTATTCCTGCTTCCTCCATGGTCAGCAGCGCCGATGAAACGGTGGTCTTGCTGTGCCTGTTCAGCGGCTTGATACTCTTTGCGCTGGACGCGGTGGCCGGACGGCGGCTGGATTCGGTGCTGTCCACCCACAAAAAGGCGGCGCTGGTATCTGTGGGCGCACTCTGTGCCGTGCTCGTAGTCGGCTGCGCCGCTGTGTTTCTCCATACCGGCCCCTACACCTTTAAAACGGATGATTCTTACGTTACGTATCTTCTTCCGGAGGGCACTACGGGCGAAGTGACGATCACCGGTGATCTGGATGCCGACCCCAGAACCGAAATATATTCGCAATCGAAATTGGATGGTATTTACGGCAATATAACATATCTGTATGAAGGGCCCTTTTCCAAGTGCACCTTTACCGTGCCGGAGGATGCTGTAAATGTTTATGTCACGATCGGCGGACAGGCGGGGGAGACCATCCGGAGCCTTTCGGTCAACGGTGGAGACTCCATCACCCTCAGCTATCCTTGGCTGCCGGAGGTCATTTCCACTCGTTTATTGCGGGACAGCCTGCTGAGAAGCAAAAGCTTCACGCTGCGGGCGGAGTATGATAAGGACGCATGGAAGATCTTCTCCACAGCGCCGCTGCTGGGCCGGGGACTGGGTTCTACGGAAAACGTGACCCGCTCCGTCCAGTCCTTCCAGTATGAGTCCAGGTACACCCATAACCACCTGCTGCAAACCATGGCCGACACCGGCTTGGTTGGGACGGTATTCGCGCTGGCCTTTGTGCTGGGGGCGGCGTGGCTGTGCCTGTGCGCCGTCCGGAAGGAGAAGGACAGCCTGGCCGCCGCACTGCTGGCGGCGTGGGTCATGATGAACCTCCACAGCCTGATGGAGATCAATTTCTCCGTTCGGGGCTTCAAGTGCTTCGCCTATGGGCTGCTTGCCCTGCCGATCCTGCTTTATGCCAAACCGTTGGCAGCAGGGGGGACTGTCAAGGCACGGAAGCAGACGAGAACAGCAGGAGTTGTCCTGTTGGCCAGCTTTGCCGTGTATCTGGCCGTGTTCGGCGGCCTGCTGGAAAGCGCCCGCATGACGGACCGGAAGGCGGAGCGGTTTGAGACCAGCGACGTGTATGAATATCTGGATTTCCTCCGGGGCTGTGTCCGGGGCGATGTGTTCGACCATGACAGCTATCAGCGGAATTATGTGGCCACTGCCGTGCAGATGGATGACTGGAAGTACAACGGCGATATGCTGAAATATGTGAAGCAGCTGCGTGCCTCCGGCACCTATGAGAATGACAGTGCGCTAGCCCGGTATTACTACCTGCCCCGGCAGGAGTGGAGTGAGCTGTTTGACTGCTCTCTGAAGGGCATCTATCAGGTGCGCTCCAGCCCGGACGGCTGGAATCTGCAAATGGATTTCTACCGCGAGGAAGTTCTCCCCGCCATGGGAGCGGACAATGCGGACGTCTTTGTGGACGGCGTTCTGGAGCTCGGCGACGCGCTGGACGCCATGAACGCCGAGGGCCGTCTGGAAACGGTGGAGCTGAATGAAACGAATCAGTCGTTTTTGACGCTGTGCCGCTCCGTGAAGGAGCAAGAGCTATCTGGTCAGGACGCTTACACCGTGCTGTCCCTGTTGGCCCGGAGCGAAGAAGGGGAGGCGGAGGAAGCCGCCCAATAAAAAGAGACACCGGTTCGCCGGTGAAGGAGTACCTATATGAGCCGATTTCGGAAACAGCTGCTGTTCCTCTGCGATGCGCTTTTGTTCGCAGTGGCAGTGGCAGGTTACAAGTTCATCACAGTACTGCTGCCTTATACCGAGGTCGGCGCCAAAGGCAGCTTCCCGAAAAATGTGCTGCTGCTGTATGGGTGCACCGTCATTGCTCAGCTTTTGTTCAAGACCTATGACAGTCTGTGGCGCTACGCCGAGAGCCGGGAGTATCTGGTGCTGATGTGTGCAGCCGTCTGTGGATTCGGCGCCTATGAGATTTTCAGCCGGGCGCTGCTCCATGAGACCATTTCCTTCGTCCTGCTGGCAGCCATCGCCAGCCTGTGGGTGCTGGAAATGCTGGCTGTCCGGTTTGGCTACCGGATGTACCGTACCTTCAGCATCCAACGGGATCAGCCGGGAGCGGTGCCTGTGGCTATTATCGGCGCAGGATCGGCCGGCGTACAGCTGCTCAACGAGATCCAGCACAACCCTAACAGCCGCTACCACGTCCAGTGCTTTTTTGACGATGACCCTGCCAAGGTCAATAAACGCATCCGGGGCGTGCCCATCAGTGGATTTATTAGTCAGGCATTACCCCGGATGCGGGCCATGGATATTCACGAGGCCATTTTCGCCATTCCCTCCATGGATGAGCTGCACCGGAAGGAAATTCTGCGGCAGTTGGCGGACCGGAGCATCAGAGTTTCCACGCTGCCCAGCACGCTGGAGCTGATCGACCAGAAGCCTATCCGCCAACAGCTGCGGGAGGTGCGGATCGAGGATCTGCTGGGCCGGGATACCATCGAGCTGGATATTTCCGCCGTGGAGGGGCTGCTGTCCGGACGCACCGTGCTGGTCACCGGTGGCGGCGGCTCCATCGGCAGCGAGTTATGCCGCCAGATCGTCAAGCACCGTCCCAAACGGCTTGTCATCTTCGATATTTACGAGAATAACGCCTACGACATCCAGCAGGAGCTGCTGTACCAGTACGGCAGGGAGCTACCCCTCAGCGTGGAGATCGGCTCCGTCCGGGACCCCCGGCGGCTGGAACTGCTGTTTGATACCTACAAGCCCGACGTGGTGTTCCACGCCGCCGCCCATAAGCATGTCCCTCTGATGGAGACCAGTCCCCAGGAGGCCATCCGCAACAACGTGTTCGGCACGCTGAACACCGTCCGGGCGGCGGACGCTCACGGCGTCAAAAAATTCATCCTGATCTCTACGGATAAGGCCGTCAACCCCACCTCCGTCATGGGCGCCAGCAAGCGCCTGTGCGAAATGGTGGTGCAGTCCATGGCCGGCTGCTCCCAGACCACCTTCGCTGCGGTGCGCTTCGGCAATGTGCTGGGCTCCAACGGCTCCGTGGTTCCGCTGTTCCGCCGTCAGATCGCGGCGGGCGGCCCTGTCACCGTGACGGACAAGCGCATCATCCGCTATTTTATGACGATCCCCGAGGCCGCCCAGCTGGTGCTGGAAGCGGGAGCCATGGCCAAGCAGAACGAGCTGTTCGTGCTGGACATGGGTCGTCCGGTGAAGATCATCGAGCTGGCGGAGAATATGATCCGCCTCTCCGGCTACGAGCCGTACCGGGATATTGAGATCGTGGAGACCGGTCTGCGCCCCGGCGAGAAGCTCTACGAAGAGCTGCTGATCGCCAGCCGGGATCTGGAAAAGACCGGCAACGGCATGATCTTCGTGGAGCACCAGCCACCGGTGACGCCGGAGGAGCTGGAACGAAAGCTGACGCTGTTGAATGACGCGCTGGAAAAAACCATGCGGACGGAGGACGTCTCCTGCATCCGGGAGGTGCTGCACCGGGTCGTGCCCACCTTCCACGAGCCGGAGGAGGTCAACGCTGCGCAGGGCGAGGAAGTAAAAGCGCCCGTCCCTGCGGTATCCTGACCGCCTGAAGTCCGAATTATCTGAAAAAAGGAAGTGTCCGTATGTTTTCCCCTGAAAAAATCGCGTTCAAACCCTTCACACAGAAGGCCTTTCTCGCCACTCCCACCATGCACGGCGAGGAATTGGACTATATCCGTCTCGCCTATGATACCAACTGGATGAGCACCGTGGGCGAGAATATCAACGAGGTCGAGCGCATCGCCGCCGAAAAAGCGGAGGTCGGTTATGCGGTCGGCCTTGCCTGCTGCACCGCCGCGCTGCATTTGTGCGTGAAGCTGGCGGGGGAGCGGCTCTACGGCAAGCCTGCCATCAGTCACGGTGCTCTTGAGGGACGGCGTGTGTTCTGCTCGGACATGACCTTTGACGCTACGCTGAACCCCGTGGTCTACGAAGGCGGCATCCCCGTCTTTATCGACACCGAGGCGGACAGCTGGAACATGGACCCCGTCGCACTGGAACAGGCGTTCACCCTGTATCCGGAGGTAAAGCTGGTAGTCATGGCCCATCTCTACGGCTTCCCCGCCAAGGTGGACGAGATCAAGCGCATCTGCGAGGCTCACGGTGCGCTGCTCATCGAGGACGCCGCCGAGGCCATGGGCGCCACGGTGAACGGCAAGCAGTGCGGCAGCTTCGGAGACTACGCTGCCATCTCCTACAACGGCAACAAGATCATCACCGGCTCTGCCGGCGGGTGTCTCCTGACCAACTCCCTTGAGGACGCCAACCGCGCCCGCAAATGGGCGACCCAGGCCCGGGAGAACGCCGCGTGGTATCAGCACGAGGAAGTCGGCTACAACTACCGCATGAGCAATGTGGTGGCGGGCGTGGTGCGGGGCCAGTACCCCCATTTGGAGGAGCACATCGCCCAGAAAAAGGCGGTCTACGAGCGCTATTGCGAGGGCCTGCGGGATCTGCCGGTGACGATGAATCCCATTGTTGACGGCACCGAGCCAAACTACTGGCTCTCCGCCCTCATCATCGACGAGGACGCCATGTGCGCCCAGCTTCGAGATGACAGCCGCGCCCTTTATTATCCGAAGGCGGGGAAGTCCTGCCCCACGGAGATTTTGGAGGTCTTGGCGAAGTACAACGCCGAGGGCCGCCCCATCTGGAAGCCCATGCACATGCAGCCTATGTACCGTCTGCACGAGTGCATTGGCCGGGAGGGCAGCCTCCGCTGCCGCACCAACGCCTATATCGCCGGCGGCGTTCCCGACGTGGGCGCGGACATTTTCCAGCGGGGTCTGTGCCTGCCCAGCGACAATAAGCTGACGGAGGAGCAGGTGGACGGCATCATCGCGCTGATCCACGCCTGCTTCGCGTAAAAAAGAGCATAGGAAGTTATTTTTGTGAAACAGGGAAAGCCGGGCGTCTACGCCCGTTATATCAAGCGAATATTGGACGTTCTTCTCTCCGGCTGCGCCCTTGTGGTGCTGACGCCGGTGCTGCTGATCGTGGCCGTTCTGGTGCGGACAAAGCTGGGCAGCCCCGTCATTTTCTGTCAGGAGCGCCCCGGTAAGGACGAAAAGATCTTCAAAATGTATAAGTTCCGCTCCATGACGGACGGTGCGGAGCATACCGGCAGCGGTGTTTACAGCGGAAAGGGCGACGCGCGCGTGACAAAGGTGGGAAAGATTATTCGGGCAACCAGCATTGATGAGCTTCCGCAGCTCATCAATATTATTGTCGGCGATATGGCCATTATCGGGCCGCGCCCTCCGCTGACCTATCACCCTTGGCCGGTGGAGCAGTACACGGAAGAACAGTTCCATATGTTTGACGTTCGCCCCGGCATCACCGGCTGGGCGCAGGTGCATGGCCGCAAGGGCGTGGAGTGGCACGAGCGCATTAAAATGAACGTCTGGTATACGCAGCACGTCTCGCTTGCACTGGATATTAAGATCCTTTTCATGACCGTGTTCAAGGTCCTGCGCAACGAGGATAATGTCAATACCGGCGCGACGGTTTGAGGAAAACATATGCTGAAACTTATGTACATCACCAACGACCCGACGGTCGCAAAGATCGCGGCGGACGCAGGCGTTGACCGCATTTTCATTGATATGGAAGTGCTGGGCAAGGTCGAGCGTCAGGGCGGGATGGATACGGTGCAGTCCCACCATACACCGGAGGATATTGCAAAAGTCCGTGCCGCCATCGGCGATCAGGCCGAGATCATGGCGCGCGTCAATCCACTGAATCCCAACTCGCAGACGGAGATCGACGACGCCATCGCAAACGGTGCGGACGTTATTATGCTCCCCATGTGGCGCACGGCGGATGATCTGCGGCAGCTTGTTAGCATGGTGGATGGCCGTGCAAAGGTCATGCCGCTGCTGGAAACCGACACGGCGGCAGACAATCTGCCGGAGGCGCTGGCCATACTGGGCATCGACCAGATGCACATCGGCCTCAATGACCTGCACCTGTGCTATCATCAGAGATTCATGTTCCAGCTCCTGACGGACGGCACGGTGGACAGGCTTTGCGCCGAGCTCCGCGAAGCAAGTATTCCCTATGGCTTTGGCGGCGTGGGCCGCCCCGGCTCGGGGACGCTTCCGGCGGAATATATCATCGGTGAGCATTATCGCCTTGGTTCACAGTATGTGATCCTGTCCCGCAGCTTCTGCAACACGGAGAAGACGACGGACTTGGATGAAATACGGCGCATCTTCACCGAGGGCGTGGCGGATATCCGCCGCGTGGAGAGGAACTGCGCGGCTTGGACGCAGGAACAGTTTGACGAGAATCACCGCAGGGTCTGCGCCTGCGTTGAGAACATTGTGAGAGGTATGAACGCATGAACATTCTGGTGACCGGCGCGTTTCAACTCAATAGCGGCGAGCGCGAGCAGCTGGAAGCTGCCGGGCACAAGGTCTTCGTTCATGGCGACGAACGCGCCCCGGTGGACTGCCCGGAGCGATACGAGGCGGTCGTGTGCAACCGCCTGT
>ERZ835051.4140-NODE-4140-length-10395-cov-5.771857_pt1 | contig 10395 bp, 4 predicted proteins | sample MGYA00519575_ERZ835051 | MGnify/ENA primary metagenome ERZ835051 (study PRJEB31850, sample SAMEA3708769) | human gut metagenome | biome: human gut; feature: human-associated habitat; material: faeces | place: China | collected 2014 ... | reverse complement strand
CTCGTTGGGCTGCCCCTGGAATAACCTCCCCAGACACAGAAATCCTGACACTCCCGCTTGGCGGCGATCTCAATGCTTTCAACGACGCCATCTCCATCACGAACGGTGCCGAAGGCACGACCCTCGTCATGAAGGAAGGTCTTGTGGCCGGTGAAAAGACGGCGCAGCTGACCGAGGAAGGCAAGATCGACGAGACGACGGTGACCGAAAAGACGAACTCGGTCATGGAGTCTTCTCTTGAGATGGCTGCTTCCATGCCGCTTGCGATGAACCGCATTCTCACCAACGACGTGCGTAAGCGCATGGGGGATCTGCGTGCTACGAACGGTACGCACGGTGCCTGGGCGCGTTATGACGGCGGCAAGCTCTCGGGCGAGAATGGCCTTGACAGTGAGTTCCATACGATTCAGGTTGGCGTCGATACGGTAGCCTCTGCTGACGCTCCGCGTGTCGGCGTGGCCTTCGCCTATACGGACGGTGACATGGACTATGTTCGCAACTCGTCCGACATGCAGGCCTACAGCCTGGCGGGCTATGCAACCTGGATGGCTGACAACGGCATGTTCCTCGACACGGTTGTCCGAATGTCGAAGTTCGACAATGACCTGACGGTTGATGGCCGTCTCAAGGGGCAGATGGACAGTCTGGCTGTCGGCGTTTCCGCTGAAGGCGGCTGGCGTTTTGACCTGACCGACATGTTCTATGTCGAGCCGCAGGCCGAAGTCGCGTACACCTACATCAATGGCGACGACTTCACGCTTGGTGAGGCCAGCTACAAGGTCGAAGGTCTGGACAGCCTGACGGGCCGTCTCGGCTTTGCCTCGGGCATCAAGTGCCCGAGCAACAAGGGTGATGTCTATCTCCGCGCATCGGTCGTTCACGAATTCCTTGGCGACAGCAAGATCACGGGTACGGCTTCCGGCAGCACCGGCATTGTTGAAATCGACGGCGAGGACACTTGGGTTGAATACGGTCTTGGTGCCAACTTCAACCTGACCGACACCACGTACTTCTGGGCAGACGTCGAACGCACTGCCGGAGGTGTGCTTGACACCGATTGGCGCGCCACTGTTGGAGTCCGCTATTCCTTCTGATAACAAGATGACCGACCGCATGGCGGGTTGAACCCGCTTCAAATCCGGCACCACAACGACCGCCCGAGCGTGCAAAAACGCCCGGGCGGTTTCTTTTGGTCGAAGGAAAACGCGTTAGGAAATGTCCATCGCCCAATAGATTGGTGAATTTCCGAAGGGAATCCCGGAATCATTCAGGGAAAACCCAAACGGCGAAATAAAAGAGTCTGCCTATCAGGCAGGCGTTTGTAACGGATTGTTGTACGAAAATGACTTCATTGGATTTCGTCGTCCGATTCCGTGAAATGCGCAAGCGCTTTTACAAGAGTTACAAAAAACTGTTGTTATCCGGGACGTGGTGGAAACCCGAAACGACCTAGGAAATTTGATCTAGATCAAGTTGCGGGGGGGGGGCTGGGTAGCCTGTCACCTGCACTTTCTCGTCATTTCGGGAGAGGCAGGACCAAACCCAACCATTTATTTGGAGTTGAATAAATGAATCGCGTATTCAAGACCAAGTGGAGCGTGGCTCATCAGGAGTATGTCGTTACCGACGAAAAGCATACGACCAAGACCAAGGCTGCTAAGAGCGCCGTAGCGCTTGCTGTGGCGGCGCTCATGCTTGGTGCCGGTGCAGCATCGGCAGCTTATGTTGAAAAGGGATTTGTTGCCCAGAATTCGGAGCAGTTCAATGAAGCCGTGGCTTCTTGGGAATCCGAAGAATACAAGTCGGATTGGGGCTTGACGGCGATGAATGCGTCGACGGCTTACGGTCTGGGCTTCCGTGGTCAGGGTGTCAAGGTCGCTGTTATGGATTCCGGGGCTTTGCTTCAAAAGCACTCTGATCTTGCCGGCGACCGTTTCACGGGTACTCATGTGACCGGCCAGTACGGTTCCAGCGGAAACCGTTATCCCCAGTCTGTTTGGAACGGCGGTGAAGGCCAGCCTTACGAAAAGGGTGAAGCCTTTGACGTGACCGGCGAATGGATGCAGGGTGTCAACGACTCGCACGGCACCCATGTCACAGGTACTGTTGGCGGCAATCGCGATGGCAATGTATTCCATGGCGTGGCTTGGGAATCGGACATTGTCGTAGGCAACACGGGTGCTACTGACAGCAATAACTATGGGCCGTTCCAGGACTACGACTTCTTCTATGCTGGTTGGAAGGCACTTGCTGATGATCTGAATGCATCGAACGGCGCTGAGCGCGGCGGCGTCATCAACAACTCTTGGGGCACCAATATCCGCATCATGGCGCTTCAACAGTTGGTCAAGAACGATAAAGGGGAATTGGTGTGGAAAACGGTAACGAAAGATGGACAATCCATCATTCAGAAACCGGGCCAGGCGCTTCCCGATGGCGACAATGATCCTGAAAAGGAAGGTGCATATCGTTGGGCCCCTGTGGAACATATCCCCACCAACAGCGTCCAGCAGGCAGAGTATGAATACTTCCTGTCCAACAAGATGTACGCTGGCAAGTATGAAGGTACGGATCATGAAGGGAAGTCCTTTGTTGACGCAGCATGGGATGCCGTGAAGGGGACCAAGGTTGTCCAGATCTTTACGACGGGCAATCGCAATTCCGCCAATCCCTTCTATCGTCCCCTTTATCCGTATTTCAATCCCGAAGCCGAACAGAACTGGATTGCCGTGGGTGGTCTGACTCAAGCTGGTACGACGGCTGATGGCAAGCAAAAGTACAAGCTCTGGGATACAGTCAACGAAGCCGGTCTTGGCAAGTGGTGGACTGTGGTGGCTCCGGGCACGAATATCTCCTCCAGTATCGTGAACAACGACGGAACGCCGGGTTATTCCAACACGTATAGCGGTACGTCTATGGCAGCGCCCCACGTCGCTGGAGCCATGGGCGTTCTGATGTCCCGCTATCAAGACATGGATGCGATTCAGGTTCGTGACGTCATGTTCACGACTGCCACCCATAAGAATCCTGACGGCTCCATTATGGAAGGTTGGAACAATGCAGACGGTTCCGAAGTGCTCGACGGCCAGGTCTCCGACCGCATGGGGTGGGGTATGCCTGATTTGAACAAGGGCATGTATGGTCCGGGCCAGTTCCTTGGCAAGTTCGACTACAACATGGCGAACACGCCGCTTGATGTTTGGACCAACGACGTTACTCAGGTCGCTTTGGACCAGCGTTATGCTGAGGACATGAAGTGGAAGGCCGATTACGAGAAGAATCTCGCCGCCGATGATTTCGTGCTTGGTGAGGATTGGGTGCTCGGCAACGGTACCGATGACGAATACGACCACTTCGTTGATAAGGAAGACGCCAAGGAATGGCGCAAGGCTTATTACGAAAAGCGCTTGGCCGCCATTGAAGCAAAGATTAAGAATGGCGAATACGACGGTTCTCTCGTCAAGCGCGGCGAAGGCACGCTCGTCATGACCGGCAACAACACCTATCGTGGCGGTACGACGGTTGAAGGCGGCACGCTTCTCGGTTTCGCCGAATCCTTCGGCGTGACGGGTGACAATGCTAAGGCTACGGCTAATGGCAAGGTCACTGTCAACGGCGGCACGTTCGGTCTCCTTGCAACGTACAACGACCAGTTCACTATGAAGGGTGATGAACCGAAGCACAACGAAGCCGCAGGTCATTCCGTCGACGTCGTTGTGAACGCCGGCGGCACGTTCCAGATCACGGCTGGTCAGGACGTGACGATGGGCAAGCTTGAGTTCAAGGAAGGTGCTGGCTTCACGGTCGGTTCCGAAGACGTTGACGTCCTCAAGGAAGCCTATGCCGGTAAGGCTCAGACGGGTACTGTGACGACGACTGGCGTAACTGGTGCCGATCTTGCCGTCGCCAACCCCGACTATGCCTTCTTCAAGACTGAACTCAAGGCTGAAGGCAACAAGCTCACTGGCACGCTCTCTCGCGACGAAACGAAGAGCTTCGCCACCTATGCTCAGAACGCCAACGGTCTGGCCATTGCCGGCGCGCTTGAAGGCGCTGCGGGCGGTGCGCTCTACGACGCTCTCATTGGTGCTTCGAAGGGTGACGTTTCTAAGACCTACAACTCTCTTGGCGACGACTTCATCCTCAATACGCGCAATGCTGGCATTGTCAACGGCATGACGCTCTCTCGTGCCATTAAGGATCAGGCTACGGGCATCGGTGAAGGCCGCAAGGTCGAAATGGCCGACGGCACGGCTCGCCTCTGGGCGACGGGTGTTGGCAGCTGGTCGACGCTTGACTACGGTCAGTCCGACATGGACAGCGACTTCTACGCCGGTCTCTTCGGTGCTGAAGTTGACGTTTGCGCTGCCACGAAGCTCGGTCTCTTCTTTGGTGCCGGTTCGACCGACAACAAGGCGGGCAGCAACAAGGTTGAAAGCGACGACATCCATTTCGGCGCCTATGGCGTGACGAACTTCAGTGACGTCGTCAATGCCACCTACGGCTTCGTCTATAGCCATCAGTCGGCTGATGCCACCCGCGCTCTGCAGGTTGGTTCCCAGCTTGGCATGAACGCCTTCTCGGGCGACACGGACATTACCCAGATCTTTGCTGAAGCCGCCTACACTGGTCTCAACACGGACGCCTACAGCATCGAGCCGTACTTCGCCTTGAGCTGGATCCATGCTGAATCCGACGGCTTCAACGAACAGGTCGGCGCGATGGCCTTCTCGACCACCACTGAAGATCAGGATGTCCAGGTGACGACCCTTGGCGTTCGCGGTGCCATTCCGTTCACCATGGGTGCAACCAAGGTTGCTCTGAAGGGTGACGTGGCTTGGAACCACTTCTTCGGCGACACGGAAGCCGAAGCTTCGATGAATCTCGCCGGCTCCGGTGTGGCTCATCTGAAGGGTGGTGAACTCGCCGACATGGCCTCCGTTGGTCTCGGTGTTGAAGCTCAGGTCGGCAAGATGACGACCATGGGTCTGTCCTACACGGGCGCCTATGACGGCGACATCACGTCGCATGGCATCTCTGCCAATGTCCGCTTCAACTTCTAACCTGAAGCAGAGGACGTGACCCGATTAGTCATCGGGTCGCACGGTACCGACCGAACTCGCAGTCGGTCGGTACCTTTCTCAAGCGTCTTGCCATGAGGATGCTTGAGAAAGCAGTTGGTCCTGCTAGGTTGCTTCGTGCAACCACCTGCCCTGTTGGCTTCGCGTCGACAGGGCGTTTTCTTTTCTTGAGTTGGCAACCGTCCAATGGCGGCTTTCCGGACTCAACTCAGCGTTTTGGCAATTTTTGCCAAAACGACCGCAGTTCTTGCCTGTTCGATTTGGAGAATGAGGTTTGGGCTTGGGAGAAAGCGGTTTCTTCGAAAGGAGCACGATCACAGTTGATCGTCTTTCGAGAATGGAGCCTGGCCTTTGGAGTCGGGACAAGCGGTCGCTTTCCTCTCTCAAGCCTCATTCCTTGCATGGGGGTGCGATTCTTGAAAGCACCCTCTGTAGGATAAGAAACACCCTCAGCTGCAGCTGAAAGGTTTAAGCAAAACCTCCTTTCGAAAGGGTTAAACATGAACAAAAGTTTCAAGGTTGTGTTCAACAAGGCACGTGGTGCCTTGATGGTCGTCAATGAGGTGACGTCTTCCGTGCAGGCCAAGGGCACGAAGACGGTGATCGCGACCGCCGTGGCGCTTGTGGCCGGTGCCGCCGTGGCCGCTCCGGAAATCTCCACGACGCCTGACGTTGCTCCGACCGTCTCCGAATGGATCGAAGTGCCAGCAGAAGGCGTCACCACAACCGACAAGAAGATCGAATGGGCCGACGTTAAGGCTGACGGCCAGTACCACTACACGAATAACGGCGGTCAGAGCGCCTTCACGACCCTCACCAAGGAAAAGGGCGAATTCGCTGGCAAGCTTTGGGTATCCGCCTCTGGTAAGGATGCAGACGCCACCGGTCTTGAAGTCAAGGGCGAAGGCGTTGAACTCACCAACAAGGGCGAGATCTACGTCACGACCGACAAGGATGGCGTCGAGTGGAAAAATGAAGCGATCCTTGCCGAGGACAATGCCAAGGCCGTGAATGCAGGCAAGATCGTCGTCAAGAACGCCTACGGCATGCGCGTTGGCCGCAACGCTCCGGCTACGATTGAAAACGCCGGCACGATCATTGTGGAAGAGCAGGGCGTCGGCATGGAACTCGGCGGCGGTGCTAAGTCCGTGGGTTCCGTTGCGACCAACAACGGCTCCATCATTGTGGGCGACATTGCCGAAGGCAAGTACGGTCACGGCGTTCTCATCAAGGATGCGAAGGACGTCGTCCTCAACAACAACGGTCTGATCCAGGCGGGCGAAGGCGCTACGGCCATTGACGTCCAGCTCGAAGGCGAAACTTCCGCCACGATCAACCTTGGTGAGACGTCCCAGATCGACGGTCTGATCAAGATCGGCGAGGGCACGAAGGTTGCTCTCAACGCCAAGGGCATGACCGGCAAGCTCAAGGTTCAGGCCGCTGACGGCACGACGACCTTCAACGTTGCCGAGGGCTCGACCGTTGAACTCGTGGACGGACAGAAGAGCGTCTACGAAAAGGTCAATGTCGAGAAGGGCACGCTTACTGCTTCCATTCAGAAGGCCGACAACCACATGAAGGATGTCGTCGTGGGTGAAGAGGGTGTCTTCAACATCACGAAGCTCAATTCCGGCGGTAACCAGGATGATCTCGCCGCGAAGCCCCATGACACGCTGCTTCTCTCTGCCATGGACATCACCCTCAATGGCGGTGATCTGCAGGTGGCAGGCCAGACCTACGAAGGCAAGGTCAAGATCGGCACGACCAAGGATCTCAATAAGCTGACCGTCAATGCCGGCGCTTACCGCTTTGACGAAGTGTTCTTCGGCTCCGGCTTCAAGGCCAATGGCGGTCGCTCCGCTCTCAACGTCAACAAGGGCGGCACGCTGTCTGTCGGCACGCTCGACTTCTCCAACGGCGACGTGCAGATCGGCGGCCAGCTGAACGCCGACAAGCTTGTCTGGGAAGACAAGCAGTACGGCAACGAAACGACGCATGTGTCTGGGCCTGAAGGCACGATCACCGTCAATGCCGAAGGTGTTCTCACCACCGTTGCCAAGGACAACCTCGCCAAGCAGGATGAGGCCGGCAAGTGGACGACCACCGAAGTCGTCGAGCACATCACCAACAACGGCACGCTTGAAATCACCGACGCCTTCTCCGCAAAGGCTTCTGATGTCAAGGACTACCTTGCCAAGGCTGAAAGCGCCTTTGGTGGCGAAGTGGTCTTCAAGAACGTGACACTTACCGACGAAAAGGTTGAATGGGCACCGGAACTCGGCATGATCACGCTCAACACGACCGTGGCTCTGCCGGAAGCCGATGATCAGGGTGTTGCTTCCGCCCAGCTCGACGGCAATGATGTCGGCGTTGCCGCGCTCGAAGTGGTCGAAGGCACGAAGTCCGTCAAGGTTGAAGGCACCGGTTCTCTCACCGTTCGCGGCGATGCGGCTTCGGGCAATGTCTTTGAGGGCGTTTCCGCTCTCGAAACGGCTGAAGTCAGCAATCTCGTGCTCGGCTACGAAGATGCCGACACGGGCGTTGTGAACGCCAAGACGCTCAAGGCGGGGGCGCTTGATGTCATCGGCAGCTTCACGGCTCAGAACGTTGAAGTCGGCTCCGTCTACATTGACGGCGCACTTGCCCTCAACAGCCTGACGGTTACGGGTGAGGCCAAGATCGAAAACGGCACGCTCAACTTTCTTGGCGTAACGGAAAAGGATGCCAAGGACATCGCCGGCAAGGTCACCGTGACCGGCGCGGGTCTCCTCACTACGAACAAGGCTGCGGCTGATGCCTACATTGCCAAGCTCGAAGATGAAGAGCAGCCTGCCGTCTTCTACGTTGATCGCGGCGTGAAGCTCGCCGACAGCGCTGAAATCGTCATCGGCAGTGTTGCCACCCAGAAGATTGCGCTTCTCGCAAGCGGTGAGGGTGATGCTGATTCCTCCGCCAACAATGCGACCGTCAAGTTCGTGAACGGCGGCTACGGCCTCGTTGACGTGACGAAGTTCCTCAACACGGAAGAAGCCGTCTTTGGTGAGAACGCCGACGTCGTCGTTGAAAACGGTGCCGCGATTGACCTCGTCAACGTGACGAAGACCGGTGAAGTGAAGCTCGGCGCTTCGGTTAACGTTGCCGAAGGCGGTGAAATCGACACCGACAGCCTCTATCTCGGCGCTCAGGCCGGCGACAAGGGCGTGGTTGCCATCAACTATCGCGACGGCGTTGCCGCTGACGATAAGGTTGATGCCCGCCTGAAGGATCTCTTCACGAAGGGTGCTTCCGAGAAGGAAGTGGCCATTCTGAATGCCCTCGACAACGAGCTCTATCTTGATCCCGAAACGGATACGCTCAATGCGCTCGGCAACAAGGCCCTTGAACAGGCTACGGGCGGCAACGCCACCGCCGGCGTGCTCAACGTTGCCTATGACGCCAACGCTCAGGTGACCGACGCCATCGTTCGCCACCAGCTCTCCGCCCATGCCGGCATGGGCGTGTGGGCCGATGTCTTCTACGCCAAGAACGAAGCCAAGAAGCTCTACGGCGACTTCGGTTACTCCGCCGACATCTATGGCGGCGTGCTCGGCTTTGACTACACGGCTGCTTGTGGCGGCACGCTCGGCGCAGCGCTCACGGTCGGTACGGCTGATGCCGACAGTGAAGGCGGTGCTCTGTCGAACTCTCTGAGCTCCGACTTCGTGGGCTTCTCCATCTACGCCTCGAAGGACTTCTCGGGCCTCAACGTCAAGGCTGACCTCGGCTACATCGACTTCAGCAACGACTTCTCGGGTCTCGGTGATGCGTCCGACGCTTCCACGATCACGTTCGGTGTTCGCGGTGACTTCACGGCTTACCAGAACGGCGCGTTCTCCATCGCGCCGCACTTTGGTCTGCGCTACACCCGCATCGACACGGATGCCGTGGCCTTCAACGACGAACAGAACATGAACGTCTTTGAAGCGCCCGTCGGCGTTAAGTTCGCGGGCACGTTCGAGACCGCCGGCTGGAAGGTCGTGCCGTCCTACGACTTCACGATTGTTCCGCAGTTGGGCGACAAGGATGTTGAAGCCTTCGGCACCGCCGGCGACGTCACCATCCTCTCGGGCGGCCTTTACAACAACGTGATCGGCGTTGAAGCCGTCAACGGCAACCTGTCCTTTGGTCTCAATGCGTCCTACGGCTTCGGTCCGGACGATCGCGCCAACACGCAGGTGAACGCCAACATCCGCTACAACTTCTAAGCGGTTTTCGTTGGAGGTTTGACCCTTGGCAGGAAGGATGAATCTTCTTCCCTGCCGAGGGCAAAACAAGAAGGGGGATTTTGCTCAACGGCGAAATCCCCCTTTTTCTCGATCCGGTCAAAACTCAATTGGCCGGTTTCTCTTCCGGTTCGATGGGCTCAACGCCGTGCTCGGTCAATCGAACCTTCTTCCATTGCTCAACTTCCTCGACCTTCAAGGCTTGCGCTGCTCTGACGAACTCCTCAACCGAGACAACGCGCCAGATGCCCTCAACGAGATCGAGCGCTTCGCGAACAAGATCGAGATTGCGCTGCCCGTTCTCGGTCAACTCCGGCTCCTTGGCAAGGAGATGCATGCCTTCGAGAAGTCGGACGGCAATGGCTTCGCCGTTTTCGACATGCTTGCAAAGCGATTCGCCAAAGCGCAGAACGGAATAGAGCTCGCAGCGATCCTGCCAATTGTCGGAACCCATGTACATGCGCAGAAGCGCCGCGTCGTGTTTCTGCTTCAACTTCTGGATGCGGGATTCCGGGACTTCCAGCTTGTGCATCAGGCCGACGGGAATGCGTCCCGTCGTCGGGCGATATTTCTTGTTCTTGCGGGTAGATTTGGACTTCGGCATGGCTTTGTCGTTTCGGAAGTCTTGGCGCTACTGAGGAGGGGCCTTGCAAAATAGTGCTCAGCTTAGAACGCGCTCATAGGCCAGCCCAACAACAAAATCGCCAAGAGAAACTTGACAACCTTGCCGAGAACTTGCACAATGATGGCGTTGTGATCACAGTTGCACATGATCATCAACTCCTTGAAGCGGCCCGCTCACTGAGTACCACCACAGTGATTGGGCCGTTTTGCTTTTTCAGGTTAACGAGGGATGTTCCCACGACTGCGGCAAGCAAACGAATCCGCAATTGCAATAGCAAAACCTGAAGCGCAGGCATATTCTCCCATGTTTTGGAAGAGCATGCCCGCTTTGTTTTCGCGTCGTCAGAAGTCGACCCGCATCGTCAGCTCAAGGGTATGATTCTGCCGTCCGGCATCGCCCGCAGAGAGGCTGTAGCTCATGCCGAGGT
>ERZ835051.4136-NODE-4136-length-10413-cov-5.000965_pt1 | contig 10413 bp, 11 predicted proteins | sample MGYA00519575_ERZ835051 | MGnify/ENA primary metagenome ERZ835051 (study PRJEB31850, sample SAMEA3708769) | human gut metagenome | biome: human gut; feature: human-associated habitat; material: faeces | place: China | collected 2014 ... | reverse complement strand
TGTCCGGCGCGTTTTTTACCCGAAAGCAGAAAATTTTTCAAACTGTGGCATTTCCAACCTCTTTTGGAAAAAATGGGCGCTCTGATGAAACGGACTGCGGGGACAAAAGCCCGCCCCGGTGCGTTTGACGAGGAGAGAAGGGACTCATATCACGGATCATCATGAACTTCTACACCCCTTCAGCTTTGGATGGAGGGGAAATTTGAACAGGCGGGAGAGATGCAGCCGGCGGAGAGAAATGAGGGGCCGCCACAGCTGCTCCGGTGGCCGGACGGCCCGGCTGCCGTCTTTGCAGCCGCGCTGGAGACGGCCGTGCGTGCCTGCATGGCGCCGCCCGGCGGGGGGAAACTGTTTTTCGCCGACTTGACGAAATTTCCGGCTGTTTTTTCACTCTCCTGCCCAAAACGGGGAATGTGCCAAAATTTTTGTTGTATTGCACCGGCAAAGGTTGTATAATTTCTACATTAGGCATCCCCGGCGGCCGGTGGGACTGGCCGCGGCAACAGCACAACATAAGGAGTGGAACAAACATGAGCTATTCTGTACAAAACATCCGCAACGTCTGTCTGCTGGGCCACAGCGGAAACGGCAAGACCGCCCTGGCAGAGAGCCTGCTGTATATGACCGGGGCCATCGACCGGATGGGCCGGGGCGCGGACGGGAATACGGTCTGCGACTATGATCCGGAGGAGACCAAGCGGCAGATCTCCATCTCCACCGCTGTGGCGCCGCTGGAGTACAAGGGGTGCCGGATCAACGTGCTGGACACGCCGGGCGCGTTCGACTTCGCCGGCGAGGTGATCGAGGCTCTGCGGGCCGCCGACGCCGCCATCATCGTCTGCTCCGCCAAGGACGGCGTGTCCGTGGGCCTGGAGAAGGCGTGGAAATACTGCGAGGAGCGGAATATGCCCCGCTTTATCTATATCTCCAAGACCGACGAGGACAACAGCGACTACAACGCCACCTTCGAGGCTCTGCGGGCCCGGTTCGGCAACAAGATCGCGCCTCTGGTGGTGCCCATCTGGGACGAGGGCAAGAAGGTCACCGGCATCATCGACGTGCTGAACAAGCGCGCCTATGAGATGCAGGACCAAAAGCGGGTGGAGATCGAGATCCCCGAGGGCAAGGACGCCGTCATCGAGGAGTTCAACAACGCCCTGAAGGAGTCCGTGGCCGAAACCAGCGAGGAGTTCATGGACAAGTTCTTCGGCGGCGAGGACTTCACCTACGCCGAGATGATTCAGGGCCTGCGCCAGGGCGTGCGGGAGTTGAGCCTGTTCCCCGTGCTGTGCGGCTCCGCTGTCAACTGCATGGGCAGCCTGATGCTGCTGGACGACATCGTGGACCTGCTGCCCAACCCCATGGAGGGCAACTATCACAAGGCCACCCGCCAGGACGGCGAGACGGAGCCCTTTGTGGTCTCCCCCGGCGGCGTGCCTACGGCCTTCGTGTTCAAGACCGTCTCTGACCAGTACGGCAAGTACAGCTTCGTCAAGGTGCTCTCCGGCACCCTGACGCCGGATCTGCCCATGGTCAACGCCCGCACCGGCGTCTCTGAAAAACTGGGCCGCCTGTACACCATGCGGGGCAAGAAGGCCACCGAGGTGAAGGAGCTGGGCTGCGGCGACATCGGCGCCATCGGCAAGATGGAGAAGGTCAAGACCGGCGATACCCTGTGCGACGCCCGGAAGGTCGTCGCCCTGAAGGAACTGCCCTTCGCAGAGCCCTGCTATTCCGTGGCCATCGTGCCCAAGACCCGGGGCCAGGAGGACAAGATCGCCCAGGGCCTGGCCCGTATGAACGAGGAGGATCCCACCTTCTCCGTCACCAACAACGCCGAGACCCACCAGATGGTGCTCAACGGCTCCGGCGACATGCAGGTGGATGTGCTGGTCAGCAAGCTGAAGAGCCGCTTCAATGTGGAGGCGGATCTGAAGCCCGTGCGGGTGCCCTATCGGGAGAAGATCCGCAAGACTGTCCAGAAGCAGGGCCGCCACAAGAAGCAGACCGGCGGCAGCGGCCAGTTCGGCGACGTGTGGATCCGGTTTGAACCCCAGACGGAGCAGGACGACATGATCTTCGCCGAGGAGGTCTTCGGCGGCAGCGTGCCCAAGAACTTCTTCCCTGCGGTGGAGAAGGGCCTGCGGGAGGCCTGCGCCCACGGTCCCCTGGCGGGCTATCCCGTGGTGAACCTGAAGGCCGTGCTGTACGACGGCTCCTACCATCCGGTGGACTCCTCCGAAATCGCCTTCAAGACCGCGGCGCAGCTGGCCTACAAGGCCGCCCTGCCGGAGGCCAACCCGGTCCTGCTGGAGCCGGTGGGCGAGCTGAAGGTCACTGTGCCCGACAGCTACATGGGCGACGTCATCGGCGATCTGAACAAGCGCCGGGGCCGCGTCATGGGCATGGATCCCACCGGCGACGGCAACCAGGTGATCTCTGCGGAGGTGCCCATGGCTGAGATGGGCAGCTACGCCATCGATCTGCGGTCTATGACGCAGAGCCGCGGCAGCTTCACCTTCCACTTCGTCCGCTACGAGGACTGCCCGCCTGCGGCCCAGGAGAAGGCCATCGCGGAGGCGAAGGCACTCCAGGCGGCGGAGGAGAAGTAAGGAAGAGGCAGTCCGCGTCTCTCCGCCGGGAGTCCGGCGTACAAGTATTTTGCCGGAGGCAAAATCTTGAAATCGGCCGAATTCACTTCGGGCGATTTGCATCCAATGCGGGGTCCCCGCAGGGCGCAAAGCGGCCTGCGGGGCGACTGCCTGCCTGCGGCCCAGGAGAAGGCCATCGCGGAGGCGAAGGCGCTCCAGGCGGCGGAGGAAAGATAACGCACATTTGCAAAAACCAAAACGGCGGGGAGCAAACTCCCCGCCGTTTCTGTAAGCAGAAATGCCACAAGCTGTTAATTTGTATGAAAGGAGCGGGCACATGTATCAATATAAATACATTCCGGTGGATACCGGCGGCGGCTTCCTGTCAGACACCCGGGAACACCGGGAGCTTATCGACGCATACGCCGCAGAAGGCTGGCGGTATGTGGGATTTTTCCCGGTGAGCTTCACGAGTCATGGAGGGATTAGCCGGGTGGACCTGATCTTTGAACGGAGTCGTAAATTGCCGACTTAAAATCTAGGAAAAGTTTTCTATTAGTTGCAAAAGCAACTTCAAAATATTAGAATATCCTGTTATACTCAAACTGTCCCAAGGGGACTGAGGAAAAAAGGCTTTCAAAAAAGATAAGTATAAAAGGAGGACATTTACTATGAAGAAGTGGGTCTGCTCTGTCTGCGGTTATGTTTATGAGGGCGAGAATCCCCCCGAGAAGTGCCCCCAGTGCGGTGTTCCCGCCTCCAAGTTCACCGAGCAGAAGGGTGAGCTGAGCTGGGCTGCCGAGCATGTGGTCGGCGTGGGCAAGTCCTTCGGCGAGTCTGTTCCCGCCGAGGTCCAGAAGGAGATCATCGACGGTCTGAACGCCAACTTCACCGGCGAGTGCACTGAGGTCGGCATGTATCTGGCCATGTCCCGCGTGGCATATCGTGAGGGCTATGCCGAGATTGGTGAGTATTGGCGCCGGGCCGCTCTGGAAGAGGCCGAGCACGCTGCCAAGTTTGCTGAGCTGCTGGGCGATGTGGTGACCGACTCCACCAAGAAGAACCTGGAGATGCGGGTCGAGGCCGAGAACGGCGCCACCCTGGGCAAGTTCGAGCTGGCCAAGCTGGCCAAGCAGTACAACCTGGACGCCATCCACGACACCGTGCATGAGATGGCCCGCGACGAGGCCCGTCACGGCAAGGCTTTCGAGGGCCTGCTGAAGCGGTACTTCGGCTGATTCGAAAAGTCCATACGGCAAATCCCCCCGGCCGCCGGCCGGGGGGATTTTTATAAAAAGAGAGGTAAGACCGTTCGCGCCGCACGAAACTAATCAGAATCTGTAACATCTTTCAAGGCCCTGAGGGGCGCTTGCTTTTCTGCTCCCATATACATGAACTGATGTTGGTTGATCTGGTCATACATCAATTTCGGTTAACATGCAGGCAGAAAGAGAGGCTTGCGTGTGATGATCTCCTATGACAGCCTGCGGGACAAAATGAAGGAAAAAGGCATCTCTCAATACGCCCTGATTAGGCGCTGGCACATCAATCCAGCCCAGATCACCCGCCTGAAGCGGAATGAGAGCGTCAGCCCCCACACCATTGAGATGTTCTGCAAGATCCTGAAGTGTGAGGTGGGGGACATTATGCGGCATATTCCGGACGGGAAAGCGTAACGGCAGAGCAGGCCGCCCGCTCTGCCGTTTTTTGCCGTCCCCGGCCCGATTCTACGCTCCGCAGACAAAATTCAAGGGCGGGGGATGGTCAAACAGCCTGATTTGCGGTATGCTGAGGCCAGAGAGGAGGGAGGCCCATGGATGCCGGAAAGACAGGCGCCTATCTGGCGGCGCTGCGGAAAGCCCGGGGCATGACCCAGCAGGAGGCGGCGGATCAGATGGGTGTCTCCAACAAGACCGTGAGCAAGTGGGAAAACGGCGCGGGGCTGCCGGATATCACCGTGCTGCCTGCCTTGGCGGAGCTGTACGGCGTCACCGCCGATGATATCCTGGCGGGAGAGACCTTGCGGGGCCGGCCAGCGGAGGCCCAGGGACCGGCACGGCGGCGCCTCCTGCTGCTGCGGCTGCGGACCCGGTTCGACCTCTGTTTCATCGGCAGCCTGGCGCTGGGTGTGCTGGCGGCATTCCGGGTGGCCTATGTCAGTCTGGCGGCCTGGCCGCTGTCGGTGGGCCTCTTATGGATCGGCTATGTGCTGGCTGTCCATCCGGCCCGGTACGGTGATATATCGTTGGATGCTAAAATTTGGGAAAACCTGTACCGCAAGCTGCTGGCCGCCTCCGCCGTCCAGTGGTGGGCCCTGCTGCGGCTGGTGCGGCTGGGCAGGCTGGAGGTGGACTTTGCGGAGATGCGGTACTACGACACCATGCAAGCCTGGAAGCCGCTGCTCTTCGCCGTGGGGCTGGCGCTGCTGTGCGCCGTGCTGGAGCGGGCCCTGCGCCGCCGGGCGGGGGCGGATGCCTCTTTGCTGTGGATACCGGAGCGGCTGCGGCCAATGCTCCACCGGAGCGGCGGCTTCCTGCGGCGGACCCGGCGGCTCTGGCTGGTGTGGCTGGCGTGGGCGGTACTTCTGGCGGGGCTGTGGTTCCTGGCGGACGGCCAGCTGGACCGGGTGTTGGCGCCCTGGATCGCCCGATATGGGGAAGAGCTGGTCCAAAGCGGTTTCCCGGAGAGCTGGACCATCCTGCGGGGGCGGCTGGAGGCGGATGTGGCACTCTGGCTCCGGCTGCGGCAGGGGGTGCTGATCGCCGGCGCCGTCTCCGGGGCTGGCGTGCTGGTTTGGACGCTGCTACATTGGAAAAAGCGCCGCCCCCCTCTTGCGGAGGAGGGCGAAACATGATAGAATCTCTCCGGCGAAGAATAAGGGGAGAAGTGTATGTATCACTATATTTTCTTTGATTTGGACGGCACGCTGACAGACTCCAAGGAGGGCATCCTCAACAGCCTGCGGTATGCCTTTGACAAGCTGGGGGAGCCGGTGCCGCCGGAGAGCACCCTCATCAAATTCATCGGCCCGCCCCTGCAGGACTCCTTCGCGGAATTCTGCGGCTTTTCGGCGGAGCGGGCCGCGGAGGCCATCGCCGCCTTCCGGGAGCGGTACGAGCCTGTCGGCAAGTTTGAGAACATGGCCGCCCCCGGCATGGCGGACCTGTGCGCCCGGCTGAAGGCCCGGGGCTATGTGCTGGCTCTGGCCTCCTCCAAGCCGGAGAGCCTGTGTGTGCCCATCTGCGAGAAGTTCGGCTTCACGCCGTCTTTGGCTGTTGTGACGGGCAGCCCGCCCGTGGGGGACTGGAGCAAGGCGGACGTGATCCGGGAGACTATGCGCCGCCTGGAGCTGACGGAGGCCCACAAGCCGGAGATCCTGATGGTGGGGGACCGGAAGTTCGACGTGCTGGGCGCCAAGGCGTGCGGCATCGCCTGCGCGGGCGTGGAGTTCTTCGGCTACGCCGCCCCCGGCGAGCTGGCGGAGAGCGGCGCTGTGGCCGTGGTCCGGACACCGGAGGAGCTGGAGCAGTTGACCCGCGATGTGAGTACGGTCGCCACTGCGCTGGACGCCGAACCCGCCGCAAAGGCGCCCATGGGGCGCCGCCTCTTTCAGGCGCTTCGGTATTCAGCCGACGGTTTCCGCCTCGAGGACTTCCGGCAGGGTCAGGCCCTCACCAGTGAGATCGGCGGTGAGGATGGGGTCGATGGGCACCGCCAGATACATACTATTGCCGTAGACATAGGCGCCGGAGGTAACGGCTACCGCCTGACCGTAGACGTTCAGCAGGGCGCCGCCGCTGCTGCCCTCGGAGATGTCGGCGGTGCTCATGACGCAGGGCAGGGCGTACCGCTCCACATCCCGCTGCGTGGCGCTGACGATGCCGGAGCTGACTGCCAGCCCCAGGCCCAGGGGATTGCCGATGGCGTAGACCGTGTCGCCCGCCCGCAGGTCTCCGGTGCCGGAATCCGCGATGTCCAGCGTGGCAAAAGCAGAGGTGTCGTGTCCCTTTAGGGCGGCGTGGGAGACGCGGATCACCGCGATATCGATGTCCGGATCGTAGTAGATGACCCGCTCCACCTCATATACATCCCCGGTGGAGAGCGTGGCGGTGGCGGAGACCGCGTCCGCGATGGAGTGGTAGTTGGTGATGGCCAGCCCGTCCTCCGTGATGAAGAAGCCGCTGGCCTCGCCGGTGACAAGGCCTTCGTCCCGGTACGCCTCCGTCTCATAGGTGTCCAGACGGAACACGGCGGCCGCGCAGCGGTCCGCCACCTGCCGGGCGGTGAGGGCGGGGGTCAGCAGGCCCAGGGCGTTGGCCGCGGCCCGGGAGACGGTCCCCTGGCTCACCAGGCGCCCGATCACTGTGGCGCTGCCGTCCCGGTAGGAGAAGGACAGAGCGTCCGCCGCCATCTCAAACAGGTCCCCCTGGGTCAGGGTGCCGGTATAGGCGATGGGGAAGAGGCCGATCCGCTGGGCGAAACCCGCGGCGTCGGCAATGGTAAAGTCGCCCGCCTTGTCGGAATACCCCAGCATCCGCAGCAGGAAGGCGCTCCAGGCGTTGGCGGTGAGGGCCGCGTCCGGCCGGAAGGCTGTCGCCGTGACGCCGGTGATCCAGCCCTGCCGGGCGGCGTAGTTCACCTCCTGGGCGATGGAGGCGGGAACATCCCGGAAGCCGGCCAGCCAGTTGTCTGCCGCGGCGGCCTGTTCTGCCCCGGCCAGATGCACCAGCAGCACGGCCGCCTGTGCCCGGGTGGCGGGGGCGTCCAGATTATATGTAGAGTCGATCAGTCCCAGGGTGGAGAGGGTGTCCGCGGCCCGGGCCGCCTCCCCCTCCAGAGCGGAGGCGGCGGGGATCACGCTCACCGTCAGGACAAGGACACAGAGGAGCGAAAGAAGTCGTTTTTTCATGGGGTAGCCTCCAAATCTTGAGAATGGCTCCATTTTAGCACCGGGCAGAGCGCTTGGCAAGGCCCGGTCCCTTTACTGCCCGGGCCGATTTGGACGTTCCCAAGACTCTCTTGGCGGAAAAGACGGAACAGAACGGTATATAAAAGGCCCCGCTGCCGCACATGAGGGCCTTGGTTCCACTATTCTGTATATTGGGATCATGCTCTTCTGCCCTTCAGAAAAGAACGCATCAGCATCGCGATCATGCCAATCATGAGATAGCAGACGCAATACAACAAAAACGCTGTTTCACCCATCGCAAAGAATAGCCACGCCCCTGCCAGAAATAATCCCGCGACAACAATTGGAAGGGGCCACAGCCGCTTGATGTCCTTTCCTGCAAATACGCCGCATACAGCAGAAAATATGGGATTGACCCCAAAGAACAGCAGAAGGCAGACGGCCATTCCCGCGCTGCCTGCAAATGTTGCTGCCAACCACGGACAGCCTATCATCAACAGCATTGCCAATATAGACCAGAAGATCAATGGCTTCATGTGGATGGCCTCCCTTTTATACGGAAATGGTTGCTTTTCTATATGATATCATATACGTCTGGCTGCTTCAAGGTTTGGAAGCGGGCCCCTTCAGCGAAAGCGCCGGAGCTGCCCATCCGTCCGGAGGAGGCGGGGGAGCAAGGCCCGTCTCACTGGACAGGCGGGCCAAAGTCTGCTATACTGAATCTACCTTTTGGAAAGGAAGCGGCCCATGGCGGAGCGATTGGCGGAGGACCTCTGGCGGCTGGACATCCCCTTGGTGGGGAACCCGCTGAAAAACTTGAACAGCTATTTGCTGACCGGAGAGCGGAGCCTGCTGATCGACACGGGCTTCCGCCAGCAGTCCTGCCGCGAGGCCATGGAGCGCCAGCTGGCGGAGACGCACGTGGACCGGGACCGGCTGGACATTTTCTGCACCCACCTCCACAGCGACCACACAGGGCTGGCGCCGGAGCTGATCCGCCCCGGCTGCCGGATCTATATCGGGGAGATCGACAGCCCCGGCGTGAAAAACGCCTCGGATCCGTCCTGTTGGAAGCGGCTTTACGGAGAATATGCGCGGGACGGCTTCACCCAGGCGGAGATGGAGGCCCTGTGGGGAGACAATCCGGCCCAGACGGCGGCCCCGCCCTGGCGGGAAGGGCTCTATACGGAGCTGCAGGACGGCGCGGCGCTCCATTACGGCGGCCGTATGCTGCGGTGCGTGCTGACGCCGGGCCACACGCCGGGGCACCTGTGCCTGTATGACCCGGCCCGCCGGCGGCTGTTCTGCGGCGACCATGTGCTGTTTCACATCACGCCCAACATCTGCCGCTGGCAGGGAGTGGAGGACTCTTTGGGGGACTATCTCAGCAGTCTGGACAGGACGGCCGCTCTGGACACAGCGGAGCTGTATCCCGCCCACCGGGCGGAGACCGGGGACCTGCGGCAGCGGACGGCGGAGCTGAAGGCCCACCACGCCCGCCGGCTGGAGGACACCCTGCGGACCGTGGAGAAGGCGCCGGGCCTCACCGCCTATCAGATCGCAGGCCGGATGCGTTGGAGCATCCGCTGCCGGAACTGGGCGGATTTTCCCCTGGCGCAGAAGTTCTTTGCCGTGGGAGAGGCCCTGGCCCATCTGGACCATCTGGAGGCCCAAGGGCGGGTCTTCCGCCAGGAGATACATGGAAAACGGGTATATTTCGCCGGCGTGGGCGACAAAATATGAATGATAAAGGAGATGCTTCAAATGGAAGTGAAAGAGATTCTGAGCAAGTGCGACCACACTCTGCTGGCCCAAACGGCCACCTGGAAGGAGATCCGGGCCATCTGCGACGATGGTATGAAGTACGGCTGCGCCAGCGTCTGCATCCCTGCCAGCTATGTCAAGCAGGCGGCGGAGTATGTGGCGGGAAAGCTGCCCATCTGCACGGTGATCGGCTTCCCCAACGGGTATGACACCACCGCCGCCAAGTGCTTCATGGCCACGGACGCCGTGGAGAACGGCGCCGAGGAGGTGGACATGGTCATCAACCTGGGCTGGGTGAAGGATCAGAAGTGGGATGACCTGCTCGCCGAGATCAAGGCCGTGAAGGCCGCCTGCAAGGGCAGGCTGCTGAAGGTCATCATCGAGTGCTGCTTCCTCACAGACGAGGAGAAGATCAAGATGTGCGAGATCGTCACCGCCTCCGGCGCGGAGTATATCAAGACCTCCACAGGCTTCGGCACCGGCGGCGCCACCCGGGAGGACGTGGCCCTCTTTGCAAAGCACGTGGGTCCCGATGTGAAGATCAAGGCCGCCGGCGGCATCGCCGACCTGAAGGACGCGGAGGACTTCATCAACCTGGGTGCCTCCCGCCTGGGCACCAGCCGCATCGTCAAGGCCGTGAAGGCCATGGAACAGGAATAAAAGGAGGAACCATCTATGCCTACCCCCCATAATAACGCCGCCCCCGGCGCCTTCGCCAAGACCGTGCTCATGCCCGGCGATCCCCTGCGCTCCAAGTTCATTGCCGAGACGTTTCTGGAAAACCCCGTGCTGGTGAACAACGTCCGTGGCGTGCAGGGCTATACCGGTACGTACAAGGGCGTGCCGGTGTCCGTCATGGCCTCCGGCATGGGAATGCCCTCCATCGGCATCTATGCCCACGAGCTGTACACCCAGTACGGCGTGGAAAACATCATCCGTGTGGGCTCCGCCGGAGCCATGCGGGCCGATCTGGAGCTGGGCAGTGTGGTGGCCGGACAGGGTGCCTGTACCAACTCCAGCTTCGCCGACCAGTATGAGCTGGGCGTCCACTATGCCCCCATTGCCGACTTCGATCTGCTGATGGCCGCCGTGGAGTCGGCCCGTGAACTGGGCGTGAAGATGCCCGTGGGCAACCTCTACTCCTCCGAT
>ERZ835051.4124-NODE-4124-length-10434-cov-13.724540_pt1 | contig 10434 bp, 9 predicted proteins | sample MGYA00519575_ERZ835051 | MGnify/ENA primary metagenome ERZ835051 (study PRJEB31850, sample SAMEA3708769) | human gut metagenome | biome: human gut; feature: human-associated habitat; material: faeces | place: China | collected 2014 ... | reverse complement strand
CGCCCGTCCTCCTTCGGTCGGAGTGTGACAGGAGTGATGATCCCGCGCTCCTTGATGCTCTGAACAAGCTGATCCATGTCCTCATCCAGCTTCACCTTGAAGGGGTGGTCGGGAAAATCGTCGATCTCCGAGAGGGGAATATCATAAATGCGCGGGAGCTTGTTTTCCTTTCGCTCCGCGTCATTCATGAAAAGCTCATCGTACCCGGTCAGGCCCAGATCGATTTTTTGCACGCTCTTCAATCTCTGTCACCTCCTTCGTCAGAGCCTCATACGCTGCTGCGACCTTGCCGTTCCTGTCGTGAGAGAAGATGCTTTCTCCGGAAAGACTGCACTCCGCAGCTCTTACCGAAAAAGGAATTTCGGAACGGAACACGCGGATGTTCTCTCCCACGGTGGAACGAAGCGAGGAAATAATCGCCTTGGCGTTGTTGGTGCGGTTATCCACCATCGTCAGCAATATGCCGTCAATCTTTAATCTCGGGTTGATCTGCCGCTTGATCTTTGAAATGGAGCGCAGAAGCAGGTTAAGACCTTTGGTTGACAGGAAGTTCGGCTGAGACGGGATAATCACACTGTCTGCCGCAACCAGCGCATTGACCGTCATCATGCCCAGAGAGGGCATACAGTCAATCAGAATGTAGTCGTAGCTCTTTCTCATGCCGTCGATGGCGTTCTTCAGAACATACTCACGGCTCATGACATTGAACAGACCTGTTTCCATACCGGAGAGCTCAATGTTCGAGGGGAGCAAATCCACACCTTCCTGGTGCCGGATAATTGCACCCTCCGCAAGCGGCTCATCATCAATGACCGACTGCATAAGGGAAGACAGCGATACATCCAGCTCGTCTGGGTTCTTTATGCCGAGGCTCACGGTTAAGCTGCCCTGCGGATCAGCATCCACCAGCAGGACCCGTTTCCCGGAGCTTGCAAGTCCCACGCCGAGATTGACTGCGGTCGTCGTCTTGCCGACGCCGCCCTTCTGATTCGTGATGGCGATCACCTTACAGTTTTCCATGGGGTTTTCCTCCTTTCTCTGAATTTGAATCATTTCTGATCCACGAAAGCCTCAAAATACCTTTTGGGGCTTTCGTCGCTGCATTTCATTTTTCCTCGAACCCTAAATGCAGAAAAGGAAGTCATCAGACGCCCGATAGCGAATCGGGTCCATGGGAATCTCACCCCCGCCGGGTACTCCGCCGGTTCCGTAGAAAAGTATCATTATACCCTAAGCCTGTCGTGGCCGTATCCGTAGCTGCCAGATATTTCAGAATGGTTTCGGGGTCGCTCTCCACCTTTTGTCCCGCTGATACCGTTAGCGGCAGGTGGGTCTTGGCGTACCTTCATTTGGCTGTTGGCTCAAGGAATGTATCTGATGAATGTATATGAAATTTTCAAGGTTCCCGGAAGGTTTTTCGCCTTCTCACTTTCTCTTTGCCGAATTTTTTTGCGAGATTCCCACACTTTTTCAAAAAAATTTTTTGTGCCGGTTCCAGAAAACAAAAAAGCGCCCACTGCACCTGTTTAGTAGGCGTAGTGAGCGCAAAAAATAAGACCCGGTGATTTCTCACCGAGTCTCATATCTGAATATATAGTTTTCAAAAAAACAGCCCCGCAGAATCACTTCTGCGAGGCTGAAATTCAATCGCACATTTTTCTCGGCATCCGTGGTGCACCCTTGGTGTAAATTGGTGTACGGATTGGTGTACGAGAGGCTTTTTTAACCCGATCAGGGGGGCAATCAATAGAGCTTTGCGCCGGCGGGGATGTGGGGATCAACCATCAGCAAATGGAGCTTTTCCTCGCCGTTTTCGTGATGCACAGCGGAGATCAGCATACCGCAAGAGTCAATGCCCATCATCGCTCTCGGAGGCAGATTGGTGATTGCAATGCAGGTCTTACCAACCAGTTCTTCCGGCTCATAATATTCGTGAATACCACTCAAAATGACCCTATCTGTGCCGGTTCCGTCGTCCAAAACGAACTTTAAGAGCTTTTTGGACTTCTTCACGGCTTCGCATTCCTTAACCTTCACGGCACGGAAATCGCTCTTGGAGAAGGTGTCAAAATCCACCTGATCCTGGAACAGTGGCTCGATCTGAACATTGGAAAAATCAATTTTTTCTTCGACGATAGGAGCCGCTTCAACGGACTTTTCTTCCGCCTTGGTCTCGGCCTTTTCGGTCTTATCCTTGTCCAAAGGTTTCATTGTCGGGAACAGGATCACGTCGCGGATGGAGCTTGCGCCGCACAGCAGCATGGCGCAGCGGTCAATGCCGAATCCCAGGCCGCCGGTGGGTGGCATGCCGTATTCGAGCGCCATGACGAAGTCCTCGTCCATCATGTTGGCCTCTTCGTCGCCGTGGGCGCGCTTTTCGGCCTGCGCCTTGAAACGCTGGTACTGGTCGATGGGGTCGTTGAGCTCGGAGAAAGCGTTGCCCATCTCGCAGCCGCAGATGAACATCTCATAGCGCTCGGTGAGCGCGGGCTGCTCGGGGCTGCGCTTGGCCAGCGGGCTGACCTCCACGGGATACATGGTGATGAACGTCGGCTGGATGAGCGTGGACTCGACCTTCTGGTCGAACGTCTCATAGAGCGCATTGCCCCACGTGTGGGCGACGTTTTCCATGTCCACGCCCACGCTCTTGGCGAGGGCGACCGCCGCGTCCGCGTCGCCGAGGATGGCCATAAAGTCGGCCCCCGTGACGTCCTTGACGGCGTCGGCCATGGTCACGCGGCGCCAGCTCGGCGTGAGGTCGACATCATGGCCCAGCCACTGGAGCTGATACGTGCCGAGAATCTCCTTGGCCGCACCGGAGAGGATGCCCTCGAGGATGTCCATCATGCCGTCGAGGTTGGTGTAGGCCTGATAGAGCTCACAGGTCGTGAACTCCGGGTTGTGCTTGGTGTCCATGCCCTCGTTGCGGAAGATGCGGCCGACCTCATACACGCGCTCAATGCCGCCGACGATCAGGCGCTTGAGGTGCAGCTCGGTCGCGATGCGCATGTACATATCAATGTCAAGCGTGTTGTGGTGCGTGATGAACGGGCGCGCCGTCGCGCCGCCGGCGATGGGGCTGAGCACGGGAGTCTCGACCTCCATGAAGCCCAGGCCGTCCAGATAGCGGCGCAGGTAGGCCACGAACTGGCTGCGGATCTGGAAATTGCGCTTACTCTCCGGATTCATGATGAGATCCACGTAGCGCTGGCGGTAGCGCAGCTCTGTATTCGTCATGCCGTGGAACTTCTCCGGCAGCGGGCGCAAAGATTTACTGAGCAGCGTGACCTGCTGCACATGGATGGAGATCTCCCCCGTCTTGGTCTTGAACGCATAGCCGCTCACGCCGATAATGTCGCCGATGTCATACTTGCGAAAATCGGCAAACTCCTGCTCGGTCACAGCGTCCTTGCGGACGTAGAGCTGGATCTGGCCGCGGTCATCCTGAATGTCGCAGAAAATAGCCTTGCCCATACCGCGCTTGGACATGATGCGGCCGGCGGCCTGCAGCGTTTTGCCGTCATAGGCGTCAAAATCGTTCTTGATGTCAGCCGAATAGGCACTGCGCTCGAAGCGCGTCTGCACAAAGGGGTCGCGTCCGGCATCCTGCAGCGCCTTGAGCTTGTCGCGGCGGATCTGAAGGATCTCGGACAGGGACGGCTCTGCCGCCGCCTGCTGGTTCTTTCTCTCTTCGTTCATGATGGACTCCTCAGTCTTCGTTTTCGACGGCGATGATCTTAAACTGCAGCTCGCCGACCGGGGCTGCGACCGTGACGGTCTCACCGACTTTGTGACCCTTGAGTGCAAAGCCGAACGGGCTGTCGTCTGAAATGCAGCCTTCCATGGGGTTGGCCTCCTGCGAGCCGACGATGGTGTACTCCTCTTCCACGTCCTCATCGACATCGAGCACGCGCACGCGGCTGCCGATGGTCACGACGTCCGCCGCGACCTCGACCTTCTCCACGACCTCGGCGTTCTCGATCAGGTCCGTGATCTCAGCAATGCGGGAATAGAGCTTGCCCTGCTCCGTCTTGGCCTCGTCGTACTCGCTGTTTTCCGACAGGTCGCCGAATGAGCGCGCCTCCTTGATGAGCTCCGCGACTTCCTTCTCGCGGGTCGTCTCGAGGTAGTGCAGTTCTTCCTTGAGCGTGTCCAGACGCTCCTGACTCATCTTATATCTGCTGTCGATCGCCATAATCCGTCTCCTTATATCATTGAAATTTTCGTGTATACTTGTTCATTCAGCGCAGCGCGGCAATGGCCGCCTCAAGCTGCGCATCGACATCGCTGTCCGCGGCCGGGGCCACGACAACGTCCGGCACAAGGCCGCCCTGCTCGGACAGGTCCACGCGGTTGGGCGTGAGATATTTCCGGCTCGAGATGTGCACGGCGCTGCCGTCCGGAAGCGCAATGGTCGTCTGACTGCGGCCCTTGCCGGTCGTGTTCTGGCCGACGATGGTCGCCCAGTCATACTCCTGCAGCGCAGCTGCAAAAAACTCCGCCGCACTGTAGGTGTTGCCGTTGACGATGACCGCCATCGGCACCTTAACACAGACGCTGTCGCTCTGCGTGACGGTCTCTTTCCCGTTGCCGTCAACGCTCACGAACAGATCCCCCTGCGGCAGCAGGTGATCCAGGATCGTAATGAGCTCCGAGAGCAGGCCGCCGGGGTTATCGCGCAGGTCGAACACGAGCGACTTGGCGCCGAGGTCGAGCAGCTTATCGACCGCCTGCACAGCACGGCTGCCGCCGCCGGTCTCAAAGTTGCGGATCTGGATATAGCCGACACCGTTGTCCATGAGCTTATACGTCACAGGGTCGGTGTAGATGACCGTGCAGTCGAGCGTGACCGTCTGGCTCTTGCCGGCAGCGTCCTGAATGGTGAGTTTGAGCGTCTTATTGAGCTTGGCACGAATGGTGCTCTGCACGTCCGAAAGTGTCTTACCCGTGACATCCTCCCCGTCGATTGCCGTGATGATGTCCCCCTGTTTGAGGCCGGCTTTCGCCGCGGGGGAATCGCTCGTCACCGCCGTGATGCGAAAGCCCTTCGTCTTATCGTCGAGCTGGATGGTCACACCGATGCCGGCGTACTCGTTGTTGGAGTACATCTGGTAGGCCTTGTATTCCTCAGCCGTCATGTAATAGCTCCACTTGTCACCGATGGCACTGATGATCGCGCTCGACGAGGCGTCGCTGATGGCCGTGTCGTCCGCGTCTCCGATGTAGTCTTTGTCCACAACCTGTTTGACCTGTGCAAACTTCAGCGCGAGCTTATAGTTGCTGCTGCCGCCGAATTTGCCAACAAAAATCATCGACGTGACCAGTGCAGTCACCAGAATGCAGGTCACACAGGCAAGGATACTCGCCTTCCAGCCGCGCATTCTGCCGCTTTTTCTGCGGGCCGGCACTTTTTCCGGTGCCTGTTCCTGTGGCTTGTGTTCGTCCATGCTATCCCTCCGGATCCAATTGCTGCCCGCACCGGGCAGCCCCCAATGCAGCAGATGAGCCGGGCAGCCATTTTCCGGCCGCCCGGCAGTTTCATTCAATCAAAATATGTCCAATCAGCTCGCATAGTTGAGCGGGTTCTGGCGCACGCCGTTGACCGTGACTTCCCAGTGCAGATGCGGGCCGGTGGAGTTGCCGGTCGAGCCGACATAACCGATCGTCTGGCCCTTGGAGACCTTCTGACCGACGGACACCGCGATGGAGCTCATATGGCCGTAGAGCGTGGTGATGCCGTTGCCATGGTTGATGACAACGCAGTTGCCGTAACCGGACACGGAGCCGGCCGTGATGATTGTACCGCCGTCGGCTGCGACGATGGTCGCGCCATAGCTCGCGCCGATGTCCACACCGGAGTGGTATTTCTGCGTCTGATAGATCGGGTGGTAGCGCCAGCCGAACGGTGAGGTGATGTAGTGGCAGGACGGGCACGGCCACATCATGGTGCCGGTGGAGCCGTTGGCTTTGCCCGGGTCATAGCCGGGGTTGTTGTTCTTGTTTGCTTCCTCCTGGCGGCGCAGCTCCTCGACCTGCTTGTCGATCTGCGACTGCACGTTCTTCTGCTGCTGCTCATACTGATCGTAGACGCTCTTATAGGCGTTGATATCCGATTCCAGGCCGGCGAGCAGCGCATTGGCCTCCGAGACCTTCTGCTGCAGCGCGACCTGCTTGGTCTCGAGCTCGGACTGCTTATCCTGCAGCTCGGTACGGGCATCCTCGAGCTCCGCCTTGACGGTCTCGACCTTTTCGCGGGCGGCCGTCATGTCGGCCTGTACCTGTTTATTATATGCAATGACCTCGCCGACCATGTCCATGCGGGCAAGGAGGTCGGACAGGCTGGTCGCCTCGAGCAGGATGGCGATGTAGGACATCTGGCCGTACTCCTCAAGGTGGCGCACGCAGCTGCGGAAGCGGACCGTCTGGGCCTCTTCTTCCTGCTTGGCGGCCTCGAGCTCGACGCCCTTGTCCTCGATCTGCTGGTCGTAGGCCGTGATCTGCTCCTTGACGAGCTCGATCTCCTGCTGGGCCAGATCGTTTTCCTTATCGAGCGCAGCCTTCTGATCCACCACGCTGGCTTTCTTCGAACGCAGGCTGTTGATGGTCTTCTGCTGTTCTTTCTGCTTGGCCTGCAGCTCTTTGCGCTGCTGCGTGAGCTGGTTGATCTCCGACTGAGACGCCGCGCTGGCATTGGTCGGGATCAGCGCTGTCATGAGCGAGATGACAAAGATCAGCGCAAGCAGCACGCAAATAACGGATCGAACGACTTTGCGGTTCATCTTCATTCGATTTCCTCCTTAGACTTTCAGATAGTTGCGAATGGCCGTGAGGCCGCCGAACACACCGACGAGCACACCCACGCCGAGGAACACCAGCAGCAGCGGCAGCGACACGGATGCAAACGGGAGCACCGTGATGATACCGGCCGCCATGGTGGACATGATCTTGCTGACAATCAGGCTGTAGAGTCCCCACTGGAGCAGGAACGCGATCAGCCCACCGACCAGACCGAGCACAAGGCCCTCGACCACAAACGGCAGGCGGATAAAGCCATTCGTCGCACCGACCATCTTCATGATGGCAATCTCTTCACGCCGGCCGAACGTGGCCAGCTTGATGGTATTGGTCATAATAAACAGGGACACCGCAATGAGGATCACGATCAAAACGACGGAGACCACGCTCACAATGTTCCGGAACGTGATGAAGTTTTCCGCGTAGTCCAAATGCGCCGTGACATCGGCGATGCCGTCCACGTTCTTGAGCGCGGTCTGCGTGTCCTTCATGAGTGACAGGTCGTCGAGCGTCACGACATAGCGGTGACGGAAGACCGACGCGTCAATGTTGTCAAAGAGGTCGGAGTCATACTCGGCCTCGAACGTCTGCATGGCCTGCTCGCGCGTGACGAACTCGACCGAGGCAACATTCGGCACCGCGGCGACCTTGGGCTCAATGGCCCGGGCCTCATCCTCCGTGAGCGTCTCATCGACGTAGGCAATGACCTCGTTCTGGTTTTGCAGGCGGTCGATGTTCGCGTCAATGTTGAGCGTCAGCAGCGAGAAGCTGCCCATGATGAGCAGGCACGCGATGATGATCGTGATCGACGCGAAGGACATGAAACCGTGCGTGAAGATGTTTTTCACGCCCTGCGCCATCAGGTAGTTGAATCTATTCAGCTTCATATCCGTAGTACCCGTCCAATCCGTCACTGATGACTCTTCCGGCGTCGATGGAGATGACGCGCTTGGAAAAAGCGTCGACCAGTTCCTTTTCGTGCGTCACCACGAGGACCGTGGTGCCGAGCTCGTTGATCTTCTCCAGCAGCAGCATCAGCTCCAGGCTGCGCACCGGGTCGAGGTTGCCGGTCGGCTCGTCCGCGATAATCATGCGCGGATTGTTCACGAGCGCGCGGGCGATGGCCACGCGCTGCTGCTCGCCGCCGGAAAGCTCCGCCGGGAAGCGCTTTTCCCGGTCGGCCAGGCCGACCAGCTCGAGCACCTGCGGCACGCGGCGGCGGATCTCCTTATTGGACGCCCCCACCACACGCATGGCAAACGCAACATTTTCATACACCGTCATTTTGTCGATCAGGCGGAAATCCTGAAAAATGACGCCCAGTGTCCGGCGCAGCTTCGGCAGCTTGCGGCGCTTAATGCCCTGCATGTCAAAGCCGTTGACCGTGATCTGTCCGGATGTGGGGCTCAGCTCGCCGGTGATCAGTTTGATGATCGTCGTCTTGCCGGAGCCGGACGGCCCGACCAGAAACACGAACTCGCCCTCATTGATCGTAAATGAGATACCGTTGAGGGCCGCAGCCTCCGTGTTTCCGTAGACCATCTTCACATCGTTCATTTGAACCATAAGATGTCCTCCAATATGTTGGGCTTACGCCCGCCTGGGTGCACGATCAGAACTTGGCAGTGTTCTGAGAGTCGAGGTATTTCTTTACCATGACCGCGACCTTGAAGAGGATCGCATCCTCAAACTCGCGCAGATCCAGGCCCGTGATCTTCTTGACTTTCTCCAACCGGTATACCAAAGTGTTTCGATGGACGTAGAGCTTGCGCGCCGTCTCCGAAACATTGAGGTTGTTCTCAAAGAAGCGATTGATCGTGTCGAGCGTGTCCTCATCGAGTGCCTCGATGGGGTTTTTCTTGAACGCTTCGGACAGGAACATCTCGCACAGCGTTGTCGGCAGCTGATAAATGATGCGGCCGATGCCGAGGTTATCGTAGTGAATGACCGGCTTCTCGTTTTCAAACACCTTGCCGACCTCAATGGCGACCTGCGCCTCCTTGTAGCGGTCAGCCAGCTCGCGCAGGTGATTGGCCGTAGTGCCGATGCCGATGACCGTCTGCACGCGCAGCTCCGTGTGTACGGCGTGCTCAATGCTCTCGGCCAGCGCGCAGATATCCTCCGAGGTCTCGTCCGGCGTCATTTCCTTAATGACGACAATGTCCGACTCGCTCACGCTGAGCACAAAATCATGCTGCCGGTCCGGGAACATATTCTGGATCAGCTCGAGCACAGCGATATCTGTCACGTTCACCTGACGCACCAGCAGCACGGCGCGCGGCACGTCGGTGGTAAAATGCAGCTCCTTGGCGCGCACATATACGTCGCCGGGGAGAATGTTGTCCGAAATGATATTCTTGACGAAAGCGGCTTTGTTGTGCTTTTCCTCAAAGTTTGTGCTGGCCTCCGTCATGCCGACGGCCGCGAGAATGCAGATGCTGCGCGCCGTCTGATCATTGCCCTCGACAAACACGGCATACTCGAAGCGCGCCGTGCTGGCAGACAGGATCTTATACGTGCGCGTGTCCGTTGCAAACAGCTGCTCCTGCACTTCGCCCACTGCGGCCTGAAAGTCATCCAGACGCGAGCCGATCATCGAAAGCTCACTGCAGGCAATGACAAACCCCTGCTCGTCCACAACACCGATGCAGCGCGTGGTGGCATCTTTCATCTGAACGATCACGCCCTGAAAAATTCTGCTCGACATATCTTTTCCTCCTACGAACGGCCGCCGCAGTCTCCCACAGCACCTACCAATTTCCTACTTTACATAATAGCCGATTTATGTGCATTTTTCAATAGAAAAATGGTCGTTTTTTGTGAATAATTTTCGAAATTTCGTGAGATAGTCGGATAATTTCCCGAACTTTTGTAAATTTTCACGAAGTTGGCAGCGAAAAAACAAGCATCGCCTCTTCCGGGCTCAGTTCCCGGTAAGTACCCGGTGACAACGCAGGATCGAGCGTCAGCGCCCCGATCGACAGCCGGTGCAGCTGCAAAACCGGCGTCCCGCAGCCGGCCAGCATCCGCTTGACCATGTGGTATTTCCCCTCATAAACCGTGACGCGGCAGCCCCCCTGCTCCGGCAGGCGCTCGAGTCGGGCCGGCAGGCACTGCGTCCCGTCGCCAAGGACGACACCCTGCGCAAAACGATCCACATCCGCGCTTGTGGGCTGGCCGTCCGTGCGCGCGAAATAGACCTTCGGAACGTGCTTTTTCGGCGTGATGACGCGGTGGACATAGTCGCCATCGTCCGTGATGAGCAGCAGACCGGTCGTGTCCTTATCGAGCCGCCCGGCGGGCACGAGCCCGAAGCGCCGCAGCTCCGGCGGGAACAGATCCAGCACCGTCGGCTGACTGCGGTCGGCCGTCGCGGTGAGAATGCCGGCGGGCTTATGAAGCATATAGTAATGATACGCCTGATAACGCAAGGGCTGTCCGCGCAGACAGACGACCGCCGTTTCCGCGACCTTCTGCTCAGGCGCGCGTGCGGGCACTCCATCGACCGTTACCTCGCCGCGACGGATATACGCCTTGGCTTCGCGCCGGGAAGCGGCGCCGGTATCAGCCAGGTATTTGTCCAGACGGATCACGCGCTCCCCCTCCTTTGCGGGCATTTGGGTTCATTATAACATATCC
>ERZ835051.4119-NODE-4119-length-10441-cov-6.659638_pt1 | contig 10441 bp, 9 predicted proteins | sample MGYA00519575_ERZ835051 | MGnify/ENA primary metagenome ERZ835051 (study PRJEB31850, sample SAMEA3708769) | human gut metagenome | biome: human gut; feature: human-associated habitat; material: faeces | place: China | collected 2014 ... | reverse complement strand
TGTGCAATCCCTGCGGGGGATATGGCTATACGGCCTCGGAAGCGAATGCGCAGGGTTACACGCCGGGCGAGGTGTGCAATTCGTGCGGAACGATGAAATACAAACGCAGCGCCAATGCCTGCGACGGCTTCAAGGAATGCACCTGCGGCGGTGAAAGCGGAGCAACGGTTTGTTACTCTGGAACTGTAAAAAAATACAGCTCATGCAAAAGCTGCTGTAGTTACTATGAATCTTGGAATGGATATGAATGTGTTTTTAGCGGTTATATAACCTCTTGTTGCGGAATGGGCTGCGGTTCAGAATGTAATGCCGGTTGGAGTTGCGACAACATTGAAGAAACCTGCAAAACATTAGGCGGTTCATCAATCAGACTATCCTATTGTCAAAACTCTCCTGGAAATTCGGCAGCAATCGTCATTTGTGAATAATCATAAAAAAAGTCCTCCGTTACCGGAGGACTTTTTAACGATTATTGCGAGAAGTTTTATTTCTAATCAAAAGTTAGCGTGTCAAACCCTTAGAAATAATCTGTGCACCCGTTTCGGCAGCATTTACGGCCGCCCGGGCTTTCTCGGCAGAAACCTGACGATAAGAACCGTCAGCCTGCAATTCCAAACCATTGTTTGCCAAAATTTTATTTGACAACATATTTTTATGAGCATCGGCTTCATGGGATACGGACGATCCCAAACCGTTATATCCTCGCGAAATCAAAATCTGTGCGGCCAGAGAAAGAGCCGGATCCGAAGATTTTTCCTTTCCCCGTGCTATGCTTTTAACGCCGCCTTTCAAAGAAAACTCTTTTCCCTGCGGCAAATTAGCCATGTTAACCATAAAACTTCTCCTAAGATTTTTATTATTCTTATTTATCTCTTTTGTCTATTATCGCAATATAATTGTCTTTTGTCAATATTTAAACTGGCTTTTTCTCAAAATATAAGGCGATAAAACGATTTTTCTGTTCGTAATTTTAATCTTTATACAATATACTGCATACAAATCAATAAAATATCCTTAACAAATAACAGTTTAATGGGAAAAAAATGTCTTTATTTAAGTCAATTGCCACTTTCGGAGGATTCACGCTCGTCAGCCGCATTACCGGATTTGCCCGGGATATGATTCTTGCCAATTTCCTCGGTGCCGGTGCCGTATCCGACGCCTTTTTCGTTGCTTTCAAACTGCCAAATCTGTTTCGCAGCCTGTTTGCCGAAGGCGCTTTCACCACCGCTTTTGTCCCCATGTTGTCCCACAAACTGGTAACCGACGGACGCGAAGAATCCATTCGTTTTGCCTCCCAGGCCATTTCCGTCCTCACTTTCTTTCTTACCCTTTTTGTTATTCTGATGGAATTCTGCATGCCCTGGGTGGTTGAACTGATGGCCCCGGGCTTTGCTTCCGATCCGCAAAAAATGGCTTTGTCGGTCGAACTCTCCCGCATCACTTTTCCGTTTTTGCTGTTTATTTCGATTGTTTCTTTTCAGTCCGGCATTTTAAACTCTTTCGGCAAATTTGCCGGGCCGGCCGCTGCACCGGTTATCCTCAATCTGACAATGATTGTTGCCGTTTTTGCTTTTGTTCCCTTTGGCGAAACCCCTGCCCACGGCATTTCCTGGGGCGTAACCATTGCCGGTCTGCTTGAAATTCTCTGGCTGCACTTTTTTCTCCGGCGGATTGACGTCAGCGTCAAACCGCAGTTCAACATCCGCCGCCTGCTGCATAATGCTGAAATCAAAACCCTGTTCAAACGTATTGCTCCCGGCGTTCTCGGAGCCGGCGTCTATCAGATTAACATGGTGGTTGACACCATTGTTGTTTCGCTGGTCGGAACCGGAGCCATCTCCTGGCTCTACTATGCCAACCGCATTCAGCAGCTGCCGCTCGGCGTGGTTGGCGCAGCTATCAGCGTTGCCTTGCTGCCGATACTCTCCCACCACCTCAAAGCCGGAGAAATCGAAGCAGCCCGTCACAGCCAAAACAAAGCGGTTGAATACGGCGCCCTGCTTTCCATTCCGGCAACGGTTGCTCTGATTGTTCTGGCTTATCCGATTATAGATATTCTTTTCCGCCACGGACGTTTCACCGCCGAAGATTCGGTTATGACCGCCCGGGCAGTTATCGCCTACTCCGTCGGTCTGCCCTCTTACGTTATGGTTAAAGCCCTTGCTCCGAACTTTTTTGCCCGCGGCGATACCAAAACCCCGGTCAAATACAGCATTGTTGTCATGATTGCCAACCTGTCGCTCAGCATAGCTTTGATGATTCCTTTCGGCCACGTCGGCGTGGCTTCGGCAACTTCCGTCGCCTCTTTCGTCTCGCTCTACCAATATCTTCGCGGCCTGAAAAAACGCGGTTATTGGAGCTATTCCGCCGAGCTGAACCGCAAAATTCTCAAAATCACGCTCTGCTCGCTGGTAATGGGCGGAGTTATTTATTTGGGAGAACTCGGCATAATCTGGAAGTTTGACAATTGGCTGCTGCTGTCTTACGGCATAAAAATTCCGCTTTTCGCCGGATTATGCATTTTGGGTGTTGCAACTTTCTGCGTAATGGCTAAACTAACCGGTGTGCTTTGTTTAACCGACATTCTTAAAATGCTTTCGTCACGGGGAAAGAAAAATGCTCAAAAACAAGCTTAAAAACTGGCTTTTGCAACAATACGGCAAACTGCGGCAAATCCGCCTGCCGAAATTTTCTTTTGATGCCATGGTTGACCGGGGAATGAACTTTCTTGCGACCTGGTGGAACACACTGGTTCTTCTGCTTGCCGCGCTGGTTTTTCTTTATTATCCTATCGGCGGACTGCTCATCAGCAACATTGACCGCACCACCGATTATGAAATTGATGAAAAACACCCTGAACAATCCAGCAGCGTGGAAATGATTTCTTTTCTGGTCAACCGTGAAGTAAACGAAAAAATCTGGACGCCGAACCTGCCGTTTTTCTACCCCTCTTATTTCCTTGACAATATGCCTAATTTTCAGCTCGGCATTTTTGACGCCCTAAATAAATTTACTTCTTCTTTTGCCAAAAGAATTGATAAAAAGATTACCGTGGAAGATGAACCTTCCGACCTGCGGGCCGCGGCGGAATTGCTGCGTTACCCCGGAACCGTCTGGATGTTTTCCGCCGAAAACAAACTGTTGCTGGCACCGTCGGCCAACAACCAGTACCGCAAGGCTCGCCGCCACCTGATTAATTACAACAAAAGCCTCAGTGCCGGCCGCGAAGTCTTTTACAAAAGCCCGGCAGACCTCGCTTACCTGCTCCGCAAATCCAAAATAAACCTTGGCAAAAGCAGCGCCGCTCTTGAAACCCGAATCCGGGAGGAAAGTTCTTCCTGGTGGGACACCAAAGCCGATAACATTTTCTATTATCAGCAGGGCAAAGCCTATGCTTATTACCTGCTTTTCAAAGCGCTCGGCAATGATTATAAAAACATCATCGTTTCCGCCGGACAATATCAAAACTGGATAAGCCTGATCAAAGCTCTGGAAGACGCCTCGTCCGTCCAACCGGCCATTGTCCGCAACGGCGAGCTGAACAGCCTGACCGCACCCAACCACCTGAGTTATTTAAACATGTACATCGTGAAAGCCCGCAATCTGCTTGCCCTGATTGCCGAAGCTTTAAACGAACAAGCCCCTGCAAGGAAATAAAATGCTGATTGAAACACAAGAAACCCCTGACCGCAATGTCTTAAACTTTTTTCCGCCGGTTCGGATTCTGAAAAGCGGAACTGCCGAATTCGTTGATGCCAAATCCCTGCGCAAGTCACCGCTGGCCGAGCAGATTTTTGACCTCGGCGGCATAAAATCATTGTTTATGACGGCAGAAATGATCTCCGTCACCAAAGAAGACGAAGCCGACTGGGAAGAACTCAAACCGCAGATTCTCGCCGAAATTATGGACTGCGCCGCTCTTGGCGACGAAGCCGTCATCGAAACGCCGGAAACGGCTGCCGATGAAACAGACGTCGTCAACCGCATCATCGGGCTGATTAATGCGCGCATCCGCCCGGCTGTCAAACAGGACGGAGGCGACATCGTTTTCAAAAACTTCGCAGACGGAATTGTCTATGTCGAAATGCGCGGCAACTGCGCCGGCTGTCCTTACGCCATGATTACCCTTAAAGAAGGGGTCGAAAGGGTTCTCAAATCCTATATCCCTGAAGTCAAAGAAGTCAGAAATTTTGAAAACAGCGAAGCATGAAAACATTAACCGCCGTCACAGCCCTGATTCTGAGCGTCCTTTTTATCTGCGGCGCCAAAGCGCCGGATACTCCCGTTTATGAATACAAGGTTGACGGCATTTATATCCATGACATCACGGTTGCCGAACTGGAAGACTTTTACCGGATATACGGCTATAAAGACTACATTTACATGCGGGACTGGATTTATCCGCCGATTTTTCTCACCCGTCTCCCCCGCGACTTCCGCTCAATTAAAGACCCGCAAAAACGCAACAAGCTCTTCTTGCAAATCGTCGGCCCTCTGGCTCTGAAACTTGGCGAAGAACTCAGTGAAGAGCGGCTGCATATCCGCCTGCTGGAAGACCGCTTCCAAAAACAGCACAACCTCACTGCGGAAGAAGAAAAATTTCTTGAACAGCAGGCGGAAAAATATGACATTTTCACCCGTCTCACGGGAGAACGGCGTTATGCTTACATTTTCAAAGAACTGCTGCTCCGCGTCAACAAACTGCCGCCTTCTCTGCTGATGGGCGCCGCTGCCATTGAAAGCAACTGGGGCACCAACCGCCCGGCCAACGAAGGCAATTCGCTTTACCGCGAACTGTTGTGGTACTCAAACGAACCCGGACTGATTCCCGAAGACGAAACCGAAGACAACAGCTACAAATACAAAATTTTCCCTTCGTTGCTGGCCTCTATGCGCTCATACACCCATAAAATCAACTCCGGCGTAAATTATGAACAGCTGCGTTTTCTGCGCGCCGAAATTGAAAACCGTGACAAACCCGTCACCGGCAAAGCGCTTGCCAATGCCATGATTTTCGACACCAATCTCCGGAATTTTGCCGGTTTGCTTGAATATACCATGACTTTTTACGAGCTGACGAATTTTGATGAGGCAACGCTGGGGGACATTGACTGGCTGGACGCAAAAATTCCGGACGCGGAAAAATAATGGTTGCTCGACAAAATTTTGTAACAAAAGATTAATTACACTTTTCATTTAATTTATTTTATGATAAGAAATAGATAGTTAATTAAAGCGAGTGCAGAAAAAAATGACAAAACTCGGCCTGACAATGCAAGATGTTAACCGCCTGTCTCACGACTTGTCTGTTGAGAACAAAGCAGTTGCGGCCCAAAAAATCTCCGCCTATTATGACGGAACCGACATCAGCGAGCGCGGGCGCAAACTGGCGGAAGACATTTTCCGCATTATGGTTGAAGACGTTCAGGTCAAAGTCAGGGAAGTCCTTTCCGAAAGTTTGAAAAACTGCAAGTCAATTCCCCGCGATATCACCGTCAAACTGATTAACGATCAGGACAGCGTTGCCGTTCCTTTCATCAAATATTACGCCAACCTCACCAAAGAAGACCTGATCAGCATTATCGAAGCGCAGAGCAGCAACAAACAGAAAGCGGTCGCCCAGCGCAAAAATCTGCCGGAAGACGTCTCGCAGTATATTGTTGACAAATGCTCGGAAGATGTCGTCGGCGTTCTCATCTCCAATGAAAGCGCCAATATCGTTGAAAAGACCTACGATTCGATTATTGATAAATATTCCGACAGCGACAATATCAAAAAACACCTGGTTTATCGTTCCGACCTGCCGGTTTCGGTCATTGAAAAGATTGTCAGTTCTCTTTCCGACGAACTGCAGAAACGTTTGATTACCACCCATAATCTGCCCAATAACATTGCCACCGACATTGTTGAACAGGTTAAGGAAAAAACCACGCTGCGCATTTCGGAAGAATACAGCTCCGATAAACAGATTGAAGAACTGGTTCACCAGCTTTACGCCTCCAATCACCTGACGCCGTCACTGGTTGTGCGTTCAATCTGCATGGGCGATTTGAAATTTTTTGAATATGCGCTGGTTTACCTTTCCAACACTCCGCTGCTGGAAGTCCGCAAAATATTGTTTAACCTGCAGGTTGACTTTATGATTCGCAATCTGCTCCGCAAGGCATTTATCCCCAAGAGTATGTTCCCCGCGGTTTTCAGCGCCCTGAACGTCATCCGCGACATTCGCTTCGGCTGCCAGAAGAGCGATCGTGCTTCTTTCATTCACAAAGTGATTGAACGCATTCTTTCGATAAGCTCCACCAGCGAGGAATTAAGCGAAGATGATGTCAATTACCTCATTTCAAAAATCAGTTAATTGATTATTTTTTAACTAAATGCGTATAGACTATACCCTTGTAAAGGGAAGGAGGCGGCCTTTGGTGTCGACGAATACGCGAAATTTAAGTTCCATTCTTGAGCTGAGCGATTTAATGCTGGCAGAGGCCAACCATGCCGAAATCGTCGAAAAAATAATGGATACCGCCGCCGACATGTGTGACGCGGACGGCTGGTTTTTCTACAATGTCAATGATGATAAGTTTCTGACCCTTTCATACAGCGTCAACAAAAGCCTGAAAATCACCCGCCGCGGCTCAGACAATCTGGTCTATGCTCCGACCGTTTTTCTGCCCGAAATCAAAAACCAGCCGCAGAAATCCATTGCCGCCGCCTGTTTTTTCAGCAAAGGCGTCATTAATTCCAATAACATCTACGCCGACAATAAATTTGACAACAGTTTTTTCGCCGAGTTTGACGAAGACAACAATTATGCCACCGTCTCCGTTCTCAGCATTCCGGTAACCACCCGCCGCGGCTACGTTGTCGGCATTGCACAGTTTGTCAATCCGCGGGACGAAAGCGGACGCACCCTGACCTTTACGCTGGACACCCAGAAAAACACCATTTCAATCTGCAAGCTCATCGGTCTTCTGCTGGAAAACAAAATGCTTAATGAGGCCTACGGACAGTTGCTGGAATCTTTCATTGAAGTTCTGGCCCGGGCCATTGACGCCAAATCGCCTTATACCGGAGCCCACTGCCAGCGCGTGCCCGTTATTGCCCGCCTGCTGGCTACCGCCGCCGTTCAGGAAGACAGCGGCCCGCTGCGTGACTTTGAAATGAGCGGCGACGACTGGTACACGCTGCATATTGCCTCCTGGCTGCATGATTGCGGCAAAGTCACAACACCGGAATATATCGTTGACAAAGCCACCAAGCTGGAAACCATCTACAACCGCATTCATGAAATACGCAGCCGCTTTGAGATTCTGCGCCGCGACGCACATATCGACTACCTGAAAAAGCGCCTGGCCAATACGGACACGCCGGAGAACCTGCAGGCCGAATTTGTCGCCAAAGTCAGACAGCTGGAAAAAGATTACGATTTTATCGCCCAGTGCAACATCGGCGATAAAGACATGACCGAACGCGACTTTGCCGAACTGGACAGGATTTCCCGCATCACCTTCACCCGTTACTTCAACCGTATGAAAGGGCTCTCCTGGGCAGAACGCGACCACATCAAAAACCCTGAAATTTACGAACAGCCGGGTGTTGAAAATCTTCTTCAGGACCGGGGCGACCTGCTCTTTGACCAATATAACCGCGGCGAACTCTATAACCTGAAAATCCCGCACGGAACCATCAACAAAGAGGAACGGGAAAAAATCAACGAACACATTGTTGTCACCATCGATATGCTCAAGGCTCTGCCTTTCCCTAAAGAACTCTCAAAAGTCGTTGAATATGCCGGCGCCCACCACGAGCGCATAGACGGCAAAGGCTATCCCAACGGCCTCACCGGCGACCAAATGTCCATTCCTGCCAAAATTATGGCCATTGCCGACATTTTTGAAGCGCTTACCGCCAACGACCGCCCGTATAAAGAACCGAAAAAACTCTCGGAAGTTCTGGCTATTATGCGCGACATGAAAAACAACGGACATATCGACCCCGATCTTTACAAGGTTTTCATCACCAGCAAAGTTTACTTGGACTACGCCGAACAATATATTTCACCGGAACAGATTGATGAAATTAACCCCGATGACTATTTATAAATAAGACACTGACGGAGAAACAAGCATGAGTAACTTAAGAATTGAACCAGTTCTGTGCCGGGCCGGCACCATGGACAATTACGCCTGGCTGCTCACCGATGAAGAAACGGGACAAAGCGCCGTGGTTGACCCCTCCGAAGCGGCGCCGATTATTGCCAGATGCAAAGAATTGGGCATCAAACCGCAATATATCTTCAACACCCATCACCATTACGACCATACCGACGCCAACCTGGAACTGAAAGCGCTTTACGGCGCACAGGTTGTCGGCGGAGCAGCCGACCTCAACCGTATTCCGGGCATAGACATCGGCCTGAATGACGGAGATACGTTCAGCCTCGGCAGCTCCCGCGCCGAAATTATCCGCGCTGACGGTCACACCATCGGCCATATTCTGTGGTATTTTCCTGAAGCTAAAGCCCTCTTCACCGGCGACACGCTGTTTAACCTTTGCGTCGGCGGTCTGTTTGAAGGCAGCGCCGAACAAATGTTTGCCACACTGAATAAAATCAAAGAACTCCCGAACGACGTCAAATTCTATCCCGGTCATGAATATACCATTCACGGCATCGGCTTCGCCCAATACTTCAACCCCAACAGCCAGCTGCTTAAACAATATGTGGAAGAGGCCATGGGCAAAATCAAACAGGGAAAACCGGTCGCACCGGTAACCCTCGGTCTGGAAAAACACTGCAATCCTTATCTTCAGGCCGTCACCCCTGCCAGTCTGAACAAACTCTGCAGCATGTAGAAAAAATTAGACAAAATTATTTTTTTATGATAGTATTATCTCATATCTAACCATCAGGACGATTGGCACATGAAAGTTCTATCCAAAGCCGAAAGGGAAAACCAATATCGCAAACGAGCCGACGCGGCCACCCGCAAAGCTGCCTCGCCGAACACGGACAAGCGGCAGGCAACCCTCCGGAAAATAAAGGAACGGCTGCAACAGCTGAACTACGTCATTAACGACGAAAAAGCTTTGGAAGAAATCATCGGCGATGACAATAAACTGAACCTGGATAAAATCGGCATTCTGAGCGAAAGGGGTATCATTTCGCTCAACGAAAAAGAACTGGAAGCCGAAACGCCGCAGATTGAATTTTCTTTTGACAAGCATAATCCGACTTTTGAAGACGCATACACGGATTCTTTCGCTTCCGGACAGCCGCTCCTGTCCCAAACCGAGGAACTGCGCCCTGCTCCCAAAATCAAAATCTTCAGCATCAGCGAAGAATTGCCCGAACTTCCGCAATCCAGAGAAAGACAAACGCCTGCCTCCCGGACTGCCGAATCAAACGAATCCAATACGCGGCAGGAAAACGACACCGCCCGCAGAATAGATGAGCTGCTTGCCCGTCGCGAGCAAAAAAACAAAACGGCCCCAAAGGAAGACACACCGCCGGCCCCGGCAAAAGAAACCGCTCCCGAAAAGAAAGAAAAACCCGAAGCTTCCGATCACTCCGAAGAACCCTCATGGATTAAGGGATATCCCGCTTCACTGAAAAAATGGTGCGAAACCGCCGTTGATAAAAAAACCGGAGAACCCAAACGCGAAATTAAAGAAGTTCGGGTGCAAACCGATGAAAACCGGGAACCTGCGTCCGTGGAAATCGAAGTCCGCCCGCTGAGCCCGATTGCCCGCAAACGCGGCGATGCCGGCGCCGTCTATATGGTGAAAAAAGCGCCGCAGCCGGATAAAATCGACGTCACCGTCAAAAACCCCGAAGCCGGCAAACCGCTCAGCTACGACTACTTTTACGCCTTGGTCAAAGCCGCCCGCGACAACGGAGCCGACACCATTGAATTCAACAATATTCGTACGCCGGAATTCCGTGACAAACTGCTGGCCGCCGCTCTGCAATTTAAAATGAAATTAAAGAACCCGCCCGGCGTCATCAATTTGGAAGCCGAACATCTGCAAAGCATACCGCCCGGCTGCCGCCAATACCTGACCAAACATAACGAAGCGGCCCAAAAGGCGCTGCAAAAAATGGGCCGGGAAATAGTCCCCGAAAAAGGAACCAAATTCGGCCAAGGGCCCAAAGCAGAAGAACGGACACATACCGAAAAAGTCTTCATCGAATCAACGCAGATGGAAGAAAAACTCGCCAAAACCGAAAGATTTATGCGGCAGCAGGAAAAACGGGTCAATTCCCCTTCAACCGCCGAATATGACCAAAATCCGGAACGCGGCAACCGTGACCCGTCCAAACGCAACAATAAAAGAAACAGAAAAACATTCAGCTATCACAAAGGTAAAGAGATATAAATTGAAAACAAAACCCCGCCGGATGAAAACGGCGGGGTTTCTTAAAGCGGAAGACCAAACC
>ERZ835051.4091-NODE-4091-length-10513-cov-3.451234_pt1 | contig 10513 bp, 10 predicted proteins | sample MGYA00519575_ERZ835051 | MGnify/ENA primary metagenome ERZ835051 (study PRJEB31850, sample SAMEA3708769) | human gut metagenome | biome: human gut; feature: human-associated habitat; material: faeces | place: China | collected 2014 ... | reverse complement strand
GAGGTGTACAGAAATGCCAAAATATAAGATATTATACCACACAGCAATAGAATTTAATGGGCATACTATTTACAGAATCGAAGCCAATAGAAATTTTGCTGATGTTAAAGCAGGTGATTTAGGAGGATACATAGAATCAACAGAAAATCTTTCAGACGAGGGAGACTGTTGGATTTATAATGATGCGATAGTATGTGATTCTGCTAAAGTAAAAGATAATGCTAAAGTATGTGATAAAGCAAAAATCATGGATTTTTCACGAGTAGAAAAAGATGCTAAAGTTTACGGCAATGCGAGAGTGGTTGATGGTGCATTAATATCGGAACGTGCACAAGTATATGGACACGCTTTGATTGAATTATCAGTTATAGCTGGTGATGCTCATGTATGCGGATATGCACATTGTTCTGGATATTCTACAGTAATGAAGGATGCTGAAGTATATGGTAATTCTGTAATTACCAAGAAAGCAACTATAAGCGGTGAAGCTGTAGTATGTGGAAACTCTTATATCGCTAGAGCGACAGTTACTGGTTCTGCAAAAATCAAAGATAAGGAGATTAAAAGTAGTAAAGATTATGTATACAGATGATAAAATCAAATAATAATTAAGAGGGTGAGAAATCACCCTCTTTTATTTTTTTACAACTTTACATTTTTAGTTACATATTATAATAGTGAATAAGGAATAATATATTTTACATATATACCTTATTCAATACAACTGAATATGGAACCCGTTGTTAGAACAAAAGAAAGGAGATTTAATCATGAAAAATCTCAAAAACAACACAAAAAGAAACTTATTGACAAGCCTGTGGAACGCTGCAGGTTCAGTTTTATGGCTTTATAATATTAAAGCCTACAGCAAAAAAGAAAAACTTGTAAACGAACTTGATACCAGCGAAGGAGTTAAAAAGTTCCTTCATGGGTGTTATAAGTTCGATTACGTATTGTTTTTCATTTTCAGCCTTATCTGCGCTTATGGTGCAGGAAAGGCAATTGGTAAGGCTTTCGAGCCAGAGCCAATTGAAGAGGATTCTGAGAAATCAGAGTCTTCTGAAAATGATTTTAGGGAGGTAATCAAATAAAATGAAAACCTCCTACGAAAGAGAGATTGAGGAATTTCTGCGATCCTCAATCGAGAAAACAGCAGATGAAACGTATTTTGAGCAGCAGCGAAATTTAGTAGCTGCTGCTATGGAGCCATCGCAGTTTGATGACGACTCTGCTATCAGATACAAAAGAAGATTCCTTGAAGTATGATAGTTTCTAGATTAATCTAGAACTGCATACTGAAAGGAGGTGAGCGGCATGGATGACAAGGAATGGGTCATCGTAGCCGATTAAGGTACGAATAGGAGGAAAATATGCTTTACAACCTAAATATAACCCCTAAAAAGGGGTTCTTTAAACAATTAGAACTGGCAACATTGTTCATAGCAGCAATTTTCATTTATGGCGCTATGGATCAGCCCCAGTACCTAGAGTATTTCTGCACCCATGCTTTAGTATCACTTGCATGTACATTATTAATCAATTTCGCAGGTGTATGGTACACCCGCGTCCAGTACAAGAAACATCGGATCAAAAGATCCGATGTACTGGATCCGTTGTTATAAATGATATGGGCGGTTTATCCGCCCATATTTATTTTTTGTCTAAATTCCTTATTTTGCTCACATCTAGGTAATATTACAATAAGGAGGTGCTAGTTGTGGTTAGACAACAACAAGTTACTGCTCCTAAAACAGTGTATTACCAGTTTGAGACTTCTAATAAAAGTTTCTTAGAAATGCATTATTATTTGAAAGCTATTGGTATTCAACGTAATGCATTTCATCTTATTTTGTTCGACGCTGACTTAAGGGGAGTAAACCCTAGGGATCCTAACTTAAATCAGATTATGAAAGTTAAAATTCTTAGGGAATGTATGATAAACTATTGGTATTTTATACGAGAAGTAGTTAGAGTTCCTGAACAAGGTGGTGCTATCGGAGATGGTAAACCTTATCAATTACACCGTGGAAATCTAGCTATGAACTTTGGTTTCATAATGAACTGGAACATGTTTGTAGAGTTACCTCGACAGTTCGGTAAGTCTATCGGAGCTTGTATCTATTACTTATGGGTATATAACTTTGGTACTACTAACTCTGAGATTATGTTCATGAATAAGAAACAAGAAGATTCTAAGTTGAACTTGCAACGTGTTAAGGATATACGTTCTGCATTACCAAGATATCTTAGAATGAATGAGATACAAAAAGCGGATGGAACCTACGCTCCGAAGAAGGATGCAGCAGTTTCCATGACTAATGATAATACAAAGAATACTATTAAAGCAATGCCTGGAGCAAGATCTAAAACTAATGCTACATCATTAGGTAGAGGTTGTACACAACCATTACAATGGTATGATGAGTATGCTTTCACATTGCATAATAAGACTATCTACATGAGTGCTACACCTGCATTCTCTACTGCTTCTGCAAATGCTAAGAAGAATGGAAAACCATATGGTATTCTTATTACCACAACACCTGGTGATTTAACAACAGAAGAAGGAGAAAATGCATTTAATACAAAGAACTTAGCAACACCATTTAATGAAGCATTTTATGATTATTCTATAGAGAAGCTGAATGAATTATTACAAGTAAATACTTCTTCATCTTTCTTCTATATACGATTTACATATAAACAATTAGGTCGAGGAAAAGAATACTTTAAAGAAATGGTTACTGCTCTTGAAAAAGATTGGCCTACCATTAGACGAGAAGTATTACTTGAATGGACTACTGCATCTGATAATTCTCCGTTTACTAAGCAAGATCTGGATACAGTAAAAGCTTTAGTAAAAGAACCAATAACTACATTACCATTATTGAATGGAATGTTCTTCATTGATATCTATAAGCCTATGGATGTCGTAACAATGAGATGGCCTCCTATTATAGGAGTCGATGTTGCTGGTGGATATCAACAAGATTCGTCTGCTATCACTATAATAGATTCTAAAACTACTGATGTAATTGCATGTCTAAACTGTAACTATATCTCTCTACCAGACTTAGCAAAAGTTATATATCAATTAGTAATTCAGTATATGCCTAATGCGATAGTAAATATAGAGCGAAATGGTATCGGACATGGAGTATTACAGACTCTGGTTAAGACTAAGATTAAACGAAATCTCTATTATGAATACAAAGAAAAAGTATTGGAAGAGAGATTCAGAGGAAATACTATCAATAAACGTACTGGAACTGTTAAATGCTACGGTTACGATAATACTGCTAAGACTAGAGGAGAAATTCTTATGCCTATTCTTAGAGATAGGATGGATAATTATAAATCTAAATTTATATCTCCAATTATATATGAAGAATTATGTACTCTTGAGATTAAGAAAAATGGTAGAATTGAACACTGCGATAAAGGTCATGATGACCAGATCTTCTCTTATCTTGCTGCTTTATATGTATGGTATGAAGGCAAAGATCTTATGGAGAGATTTGGTTTACAGAAAGAAGCTCTTACTACTGATAAAGATGATACTATTGAAGATGCAATTCAAGAAGATTATGAGCTTGTAGATTGTGATATTTATGAAGAGGAAGATTCAGTATTAGAAGAATCTAAAGAATTCTTTGCTAGCAAAGTAGGATCTAAGTCCTATACTCAATTCTTAGAAGAGCAAATGATGGATAATATGAAAGCAGAAGAGGCTATAAGAAGAAATCCTAGAGGAAGGAAAGCATGGGCTGAATATAATCATTTGGATCCAACTCAATATAATGAAGGGCTATATGAAATTCCGAATGAAATGTTTAATGTAGATTATGATGGCTTTAATGATAATCCTAAGCCGAAAGATAATTTACAAGCTCAATTTGATGCTATTCAAGATTTACGATAATTTATATCTCTAGTGGGGATAATTTCCCACTAGAGATTTATTTTTTATCTATTCTTAAACAAGTCATTAAGAAAATTCATATATTTAATATATAAGGAGGAAACATAATATGGTTAATAGCAATTCTGATTATTCTGTAGTTTCTAATTCTGAAGCTGCTAGTATAATCAACAGATTTACACCAGAGATGATTGAAGATATCATCAATAATGCTATAGCAAATAAGTTTAGAAACTATACTAATCAGTTAGTGAATATCGTAGCAGCAATCGATCAGAATAATAAAGTTGCAATGATATCTTTACCAGATTTTGCCAATGAAATTAAACAAAATGGCGACGAATTATATTGGAGTATCATAAGTAAAATATGCTCTGCACATAATTTAACTTTTATTGGTGATACTAATAGCGATCTATATAGTATAGCATATACAATGTATGATTTCTTTATTTCGCAATTTAATCTTTATATGTATAACTTCTTTACTACATATATAAATAGAGAGAAAAATACATTATATGAAAATCTAGAATTATCAAATAGGAAAAAAGAAACACCTCAGTACAGTAAAAAGATTTATAAAAATGATAGTCCAAAATTAGCAATTATTCATGCTAATTTGGAATATGTAATCGACAATATCTTTTCTTATGATATTGATTTCAATACATTTATAGATTATGCATGTATTCCAGATAGAGTTAAAGGAAATTTCTTAATGAATAATTTAGTAGATAACGGAAATTTCTTTAAAAACTTTGTAGTACCTTATTATCAAGCTAATTATGGTTTAATTACATCAAGTATTAGATTTGAATTACAAGGGTTAGGTACTACAGATATATCTGATGTTATTTAAGGAGGATAAACTATGGACAATGTAGATAAAATATTAGACAAATATGATAAAGAAAAATGGGATGAGAAAACTACTGAAGAACCAAAAACCGCAACTTCATATAGCCATGCATGTGATGAAAATGGAGAGTATATAATGAAGATGCCCAAACCAGAAACAGAAAGATTAACTTTAACTGGAATTTATCTTGTTACTAATAAAGATGGAGTCCATACAGAAAAAGAACTAATTGGATATATTGATCAGCATCCATTTGTAGTATTGCATCAGTTATTATCCAAATATTACGTTTCTGGATATTGGGATAATGATTTATATCCAATCTTTATGGCTGGTTATAAACATTCTTTATTCATTAAGAATGAAGGAGATTCTTATAATTATGCTAATATTAGTAAGATTAAAATAAAAGATATTGATGTATTCTGCAGTAGGTATACTAAAGTTGAATTAGCTAAAGTTGATAATAAATATTCAGAAGAGTATTTAAATCTATTATCTATGGCAACTAATTCTAATCCAGATTTACAAGAAGCTATAGATTTGCAAGATTATGAAATCCTTTGGGGAACAATAGAAGACTATTCAGATATCGATATAAATAATAAAAATAAATTGCTTTTGCAAACCTACAAAATGGTACAAATAATGGATACTTATATTAATGAATAAGGAGAATGGCAAAATGGCTGAAATTATTAATGGAATCTTTGATGAAAATGGTAATGTAAAAGAGAACGTAACACCAAAACAGATTGATGATGCTTACGATAAACTTATGAATGCAACAGACATAACAGCATCAGGGATTAAAGCTGATAAAGTAAATATGCAGATAGATAATCCAGAAAATCTTAAATTATCTGATGAACAGGTAGATGAAATTGCCGACTTTATTGAAGAAAATACTCATGATGATATTCTTAAAAAGGCTAAAGAAGATGCAGAGAATTCTGACTTAACAGATGAAGCTAAAAAAGCATCTGTGGCAATTAATCCTGTTACCGGAACTGCTATGATGGAAGAAGAGTTTGATCCAGATGATGATTCTATTAGAAGTATTGAAGATTTAATTATGAACGATTACGGTATCGATGTCAATGATTTTGATATGGATGTATTTATATCTAAATATGCTATCGCTACATTCTTTGCTATTAATACTGATGCATTAGAATTAAATGGCATTACTGATGAGGTAGTAAAGGAAGTAAATAAAGTTGTAGATAAATTTAAAGTATTTAAAATCACTGGAAAGAAATTTTCATTCTTTAATTCTATGCCACAGCCTATTAAAGATCAGATTATCAAATTGCTTGGCACAAATCAGTTAACTGTAACTGGTAATACAACTAAAGAAGCAAGAAACTATGCATCTGCTTGTTTAATGAATTCAATTATTGACGTTAATGTTGGAGAAGCTATTCAGGATGATCTTAATCAGTCTGTTGCAAAAATGAATAAAGAGTTATCTCAAGATAATATGTGGGGAGAAACTCGAAGATACTTCTCTGATGATCTTAATGAATTAATTGCTAAACTTGAAGAAAGTGAATGTACAGAACAGGCTGAAAGAGGAAGAGCTGTACAGAAATCATTTGTTCAGGCTTGTACATATGAAGAAATGTTTAATGAAATTAAAATGGGTAAACTTAAATACCGTAAGATTGATTTGGAAGACTTTGATAAAACTTGTAAAAAGTTTAATTCCCAGTATGAGGATTCAACTAATGTAATCACTGATGTTGCTCAGGCATGGCCAGCATTATGTAGAAATACTAATATCAACGGCAATCCAGAATTATATAAAGAATTCATCTGCTTATTTATTGCATACTGCAGAAAGCATAATCTTGAAGCAAATAATATTATCGATCATACATTTATGTATTACTTTATTCAGAATATTATTACTTTGGAATTCTATAATCCAGATAACGAAGATGATGTTAAATTCCATGATGATATTGTTGCTAATATCCAGAGAGTTATTGATTATCTTTCTCAGAAAGATTTTGATTCTATTCAAGAAGCATAAATTTAATAGGTCTAGGCAAATACCTAGACCTATTTTTTGTGTTTCACATAATATTAAGACTTACAGAGAAAGGAGGAAAATATATGGCTGATCACCATGTAGACTCGCTTAAAATAAATTACACACAAGCTGCAAAGCATATATTACAATCTCATGGATTATATATTGCTAATGCACCAGATATAAATCATAAACCAGGAAATGATTTTTATAGTGATTGGACTTGGCCATTTCCAACTTATCCAGATAATAGGTTTAGAAATCCAAGCGAAGAAAATTTAGAAATAAAAGACGATTCTAAAGATGATAAAAAACCAGAAAAACAAGATGAAAGAAGAAAATTTCCAGAGAATTTTCAAATTCTTTCTGAAGAATTAAAGAGCTTAAAAAATATAAAAAATCCAATGATAGCTAATCTTGATATACATGACGGAGAATGCTTTATTAAAGATGCTATTCATCCATATACTGGATTAGTTATTCAAGCTCAAGAAAAACGAGCTTATGATATATCATTTGTTAAACCATATTTTGAAGATGGAGAACGTAAAACACGATTAGTGTTTAGAGAACTAGTTGTTGGGCATTTTTATTCTATTGCTACTTTTGATGGATGGAAATATCATATTTACAGAGGATTGTTAGTATGTATGCCATGCACGGTTCCAGTAGAAGAAACATTAAATAGAAAAATCTATTCTCATACTATTCCGTATGGATTAGATGTAATGAAAAGATATCCACAATCTGTAAGAAAGAAATCTGAATCTGAAAAAATTACATCTAAGCATATGCATGTGGTTTTAGATTGTTCAGAATTATTAACAGCCGAATTAGAAAGTATACCATTGAATCAAATTATAGATATAGAACCTTACGATTTCGTGTATAATTTTACTATATATGAAGGTAATTTAAAAATCAATTATGATGATTGGTTTATTACTAGAACTAGTGAAAATATACTAGATAAGAACTTTAAAGAATATGTTTATGTACCATGTGGAGGTATCCCACCTCAAACATTATATCATGAAGTTATCGAACACCAATTCAGAGATAGATGTAAATATTGGAATTGTAACCATAATAAAGATTAAAGGTGGTGAAATATATTGTCTGCAAACACCGTTAAAATAAAAGAATTACCTGTCAAAAAATATGATGATATTGGTTCTGCCGATGTCATGGTTATCGAAGATACTGTTGATACTAAGCAAATTACTATTGAAGATTTACAAATCTTCTTTAGTTCAGATAAAAAAATTACAGCTTTGAAAGATTCGTTAGAAAAACAAATTAATGATTTATCTAACGAATTAGATAAACGAATCAAAGAACTTTCTACAAAAGATTCTGATTTTAAAAAGAAATTAGAAGATTTATATAATGATCACGAAAATACTAAAAAACGTTTAGGAGATTTGATTGAACGAGTTGTTGATATTAGTAATCTTCTCGATAAAACGATTGAAAGAGTTGGTGCAAATGAAACTGCTATTAAAAATCTCCAAACATTTACAAATACAATTAGAAATGATTTAGATAATGCTATTTCTAATATTGATAAACATACTGAACGATTAGCTGTAATTGAAGCAAAGAATAGCGAACAAGATAATCGTTTAAGTAATAATGAGAAAAATATTTCTGATTTAGATAAAAAAGTTACTGAAAATATAAATAGAATAGATAACACTATTGCTAGCAATGCTACAAATTCCAAAGCATATGCTGATCAATTATATGATCAAATTATGATGTATATAGATTTTTACCATCATTATCATACAGATCCACCAAACTTTGATGATCCAAATGGTGGTGATACAAAGATAATGAATCAAGTATTTAAAATAGGATCTATTTATGAAACTATTCGAGATGATTTTGATCCTAAACAATATTTACCTGGAACTTGGGAATATGTTGGTGATACTTATGTATACGATACCGAAGCTAATCCTGTATTACGTAAGCATACTTACGTTAGACGTAAATAAGGGGGTATTGTAATATGAATGAAACTACTGATAGATTATTTTACGATGCCCATGCAAAAAACGTCATTGTTGAATGCAAAGATGGGCGAGATCTTGAAGATCTTATTGATAGTGGTGACTTAAGTGCTCCTGACTTAGCAAAACTAGTCTGTGTCTTATTCATGAGTACAGATCCAGATTTACAAAAGACTTCGGATAATATCTACGTATGGGAAAAATTAGGTAAAATGGAATTAAATATAAGTGGCGTTAAAACCGAATTCTATTTATATTTAAGAAATATCTCCAGGAATAAAAGTATTCCATCTGGTACTGTAGTATTTGCAGAATTTAATAATGTAGATACTATTAAAAAATTAGGTGGAGACTGGGAAGCTCTTGGAGAGGCTGACTTTAATATAAGTGGAAATAAAAAAGTGTTTTATGCATATAAAAAATTATAATATTAAAGGAGAGTGTTTCTAATGGCAAATAGCATTAATTGGCTTGCTAGTCGAATTAAACAAGATAAAGATAATAGATTAGTATCAGATACTCAAATTACTGCTTGGAATAATAAAGCTAATAGTACTCATACACATACTATTGCTAATATTACAAACTTACAAGATACACTTGATGGTAAAGCTGCATCATCTCATACACATACTAAATCACAAATTACTGATTTCCCATCAAGTATTAAGAATCCTACATCTTTAAGTATTCAACTTAATGGTGGTACTGCTACTAGTTATGATGGTAGTAATGCTAAATCTATCAATATTACACCTGCTGGTATTGGTGCTGCTGCATCATCTCATACACATACTATTGCTAATGTGACAGGATTACAAGCAGTTCTTGATGGTAAAGCTGCAAGTTCTCATACACATGGAGATGCTGATATTACTTCTGTTAATGCTTCTAAGATTACTGGAACTATTTCTATCGATCATCTTCCACAGGGAGCATTAGATAGATTAGTTAGAGTAGATGACGATGCTGCAAGATTTAAATTAACAACAGAAAATGTTCAACTTGGTGATACTGTCAAAGTTAAATCAAGTGGACTTATGTATTATGTAGTAGACGAGTCTAAACTTGGAGAAGAAGCTGGATACGAACCATATACAGCAGGTTCTGCAACATCTGTTCCGTGGAGTGGTGTAACAGGTAAACCTTCTACATTTACACCATCTGCTCATACACATACTATTGCTAATATTACTAATTTACAAACAGCTCTTGATGGTAAAGCTGCATCTAGTCATACACATACAAAATCACAGATTACAGATTTCCCGACAAGTATTAAGAATCCTACATCTGTAGTAATCAAATTAAATGGTGGTACTACAGAAGGAACAAATATGTTTACTTATGATGGATCTGCTGCTAAATCTATTAATATTACACCTGCTGGAATTGGTGCTTCTGCAAGTAGTCATACACATACTATTGCTAATGTAACAGGATTACAGAGTGCTTTAGATGGTAAAGCTGCAAGTTCTCATACACATACCAAAGATCAAGTAGGCTTAGGAAATGTAGATAATACAGCAGATAGTGCAAAGAATGTTGCAATGGCAACCAAATTACAAACATATAAAAATGATTCAACTACAGAAACATATGGTGCACAATATCCATTATTCGCACAATGGGATAGTACTGGTAAGATTATTAATATGGTATGTACAGGATAT
>ERZ835051.4088-NODE-4088-length-10521-cov-5.240015_pt1 | contig 10521 bp, 5 predicted proteins | sample MGYA00519575_ERZ835051 | MGnify/ENA primary metagenome ERZ835051 (study PRJEB31850, sample SAMEA3708769) | human gut metagenome | biome: human gut; feature: human-associated habitat; material: faeces | place: China | collected 2014 ... | reverse complement strand
CGCCGTCCTTCAGTGCGAAGGAGTCGCTGGTCAGCTGGCCGTAGACATCGCTGCCGGACAGGTCGAGGCAGTAGTCCTTCCAGTTTGCCAGACCCACAGGGCCGTTGACCTGGAACAGGGTAGGAGCTTCGCTCTTCTCCATCTCGCTCATCAGGGTGGTCTCATACTGGCCGGAAGCGGCGGTCACGACGGTGACAGGCACGCCGGTCTGCTTGGTGTAGGAAGCAGCCAGATCCTGCCAAGCCTGATCCTGCTCGGGCTTGAAGTTCAGGTAGTAGACCTTGCCGGCAGCTGCGGGAGCGGCAGAAGCTGCGGTAGAACTGGCGGTGGAAGCAGCGGTGCTGCTGGAGGAACCGCCGCAGGCAGCCAGACCGAGGGCGGCAGCAGAAGCGCCGGCGACTTTCAGGAAATTACGACGAGAGATCATTTTTTTCATAATTGTTCTCCTTCTTCATCATGTGATATACACATTCCGCCTGGCAGCGGAAATGAGACGAAATAAATCAGACAGCCCTTACGCTCTCACCGACCTGCAGCTCAGGCTGGAGGGTGATCTTCTGGGCCGGGGCGCCATGCTCGATCTGCCGCACCAGCAGCTCGATGCTCTGGAGCGCGATCTGCTCGCCGGGCTGGACGATGGTGGTCATCACCGGCACACAGTAGCGGGACATCGAGATGCCGTCGAAGCCGATGACCGATATATCTTCCGGCACCCGGAACCCGGCGCTCACCAGCGCCCGGATGGCACCGAAAGCGATGACATCGCTCATGGCGAACAGGGCGGTGAACTCGGCCCGGCGGGCCAGCAGGCTGTTCATGGCGTGGTAGGCAGACTCGAAATCGTAGTTGGACAAGCCGTAGAGCCGGTCGTCAAAGGTGAGCCCGGCATCCTCCATGGCATCCTGTGCGCCAAGGCGGCGCATCCGACTGGGGTAGCTGGTGGTCGGACCGCCGAGAACGGCGATCTTCCGGTGGCCCTGCGCGATGAGGTGGGAGACGGCGGTGCGGGCCGCAGCCCGGTCATCCACGCCCACCATCGAGAGGTTCGGGAAATCCAGTTCGTCGGAGACCAGCGTCGTCAGCACCGAGGGGACGGTGATGTTCGCAAAGCCCTGCTGGAAGTTCGCCACGCTGCCGCCGAGGAATATCATGCCTTTGGGCTTTATCTCCCGCAGGATCTTTTGGGCGGCGTCTATCTCGTTGGCATTCTCGTCCAGGTAGGAGACGATGCCGCTGTACCCGTAAAGGGTCGCGGCCCGCTGCAGCTGAACGAGGAAGTCCGAGAAGAAGAGGTTCCGGGTACCCTTGACCACAAAGACGAGGCTGCGGGACTGCTGGATCTTCAGCTGCCGGGCGTTGGTGTTTGGCACGAAGCCCGACTCCCGCATCATCTGAAGCACCTTTTCTTTCGTTTCGGGACGCACATCCGGCCGGTCATTGATGACGCGGGAGATGGTGCTGACGGAACAGCCGCTCAGACGGGCAATGTCTTTGATGGTCATGTTCGGCATTCCGGGAAGCACCTCTCTTTCGGTCGAAGTTCTGGTTTTTACTGAAATCGTGCGGGAACGATGTCGGGAACGGTTTCAGTGACTATAGTATGGCATAATTTGTGGAATAAATCAATAACCTCAAAACACTTTTGGCAGAATTGCATAACAAATCGACCCTCCTTTGTGCAGGTTGATTTGCCCACAGAGCGAAAAGCAAATTGATTTCCGGTAATTCCCGGTACACGTCAGAACCTCCCGGGACGACCGTACTCTTTTGTAACTTTTATAGCAAAAAAGCGCGTTCTCATGCAGGATGGATACAAGCTGAACCGACGGGCCGGAGCAAAAATAAGCCGAAAAAATCCCGGTATCCCTGCCGCCGGAGCGGAAAGGATACCGGGAATGAGATCTCTGGGGTTTACTCGGCGCGCAGGGCTTTGACGGGGTTGCACTTGGCTGCGCCGCGGGCCGGGATGATGCCGGCCAGAATGGTGAGCAGGGTAGCCAGTGCCACGAGGAAGAGGGCTGCATCCACAGGCAGGGAGGCAACGAGGGTCGAAGTGCCGGAGACCTTCTGGATGATGATGTTTCCGGGGATGAGCAGTATCTCGCTGAGGACGATGCCCATGACGCCCGAGCAGAGGCCGATGATGAAGGTCTCTGCGTTGAACACCTCGGAGACGTTCCGCTTGGAAGCGCCGATGGCGCGCAGGATGCCGATCTCCTTCCGGCGCTCGAGGACGCTGATATAGGTGATGACGCCGATCATGATGGAGGAGACGACCAGCGAGATGGAGACGAAGGCCACCATCATGCTGCTGATCATGTCCACGATCTCGGTCACGCTGGTCATCAGGGTACCCACGAGGTCGGTGTACTGCACCATTTTTTCGTCTTCACCCTTTGCAGACATCCCGGCGTTGTAGGCATCCAGCTTTTCCAGGATGGTGGCCTTGCTGGCGAAGTCCTTCGGATAGATCTTGATCTGGCTGGGGGCGGCCTCGTCCGCGTAGCCGAAGGCCGTCAGGTTGGCCTCATAGGTGGCGGAAGAGGAGCGGAGGGTGGAGCGCATCAGCTCGGTCAGCTCGGAGGCGGTCATGTTGAGCTGGATGGCCTTCTGGAAAGCCGACGAGTCGATCTTGATGGCGCTCTCCATCTGGCTGCTCAGCTTGCCGATGTTCTGCTGGATGGCCGTCTTGAGCTGGGACTGTATCTGGTCCTGGAAGGTGACGATGCCCTTCTGGATGGCAGCGTCCAGTTGCGCTTCCAGCGCAGCGGTGATCTGGTCGGAGTAGGTCTCCATCACGGTCTGGATGGTGGTCTGCAGAGCGCTCGAGAGCTGGCCCTGCAGCTTGTCCGGGTCAACGAGGTCTTTCATGGACTCGGCCATCAGCTTCTGAAACCGCTCGGTCTTGAGGTAGGCAGAAAAGCTCCACTTCTTGAAGTTGAGGATGCCGTTGCCGATGATATACTTTTTATAGTCCTTGAAGATCTTTTGCACGAGCTCCTGCAGAGCCTCCGGCGAGACGGAGAGGTCCAGCTCTGCAAAGGCATCGCTGAGGTCGATGTCGGGCAGCTCGTCGATGTCGAGGGAAAAATCCGAGAAGTCGATGAGGCTGCTCAAATCGAAACTGCCGCTGCTGAGGTCGAAGGCACCGTTCAAATCGAAGTCGAGGGCATCGGCATCAAAAGAGAAGGCATTCTTGAGGGCGTTGGTGTCGATGGAGAAGAGGCTGGTCAAATCGAAGTCGCGGAGGCTCTCGGCTTTGCCGAAGCTCTCGCCGGTGAGGACGTTGGTGGCGGGGTCGGCCATCTGCTGCTTCACGATGTCGCTGTCGGCAGCGTCCTTCATGACCTTCTCGGTGAGGGAGGCGGGGTAGGCGATGCCGGAGGTGAGCATGGAAGCGGAGGCGGTGTAGTCCGGCTGGACGATGCCCACGATGGTGATGTCCTCGCCGTTCTCCACCAGCTGCTGCATATAGTCCTTGTCGTCGGCCTTGCTCTTCCAGATGCCGTAGGTGTCGTCGTAGACGTAGGTGTCGGCGCTGTTCACCAGCTTGAACTTCAGGCCCATCAGCTCGTCGTAGCTGTAGGTGCGGAAATCGCTGGGGACATCGACGTTCTGGTTCTGGGCGAACTGCTGTATCATCTTGTCCAGCTCGGCGGAGTCCCGCAGACCCATGGAGTAGAGGGCGTAGTCGGTCACAGTGCCGTATTTGCTCAGCACGGCGACACATTCGGTGGGCTTTTCGGGCCAGCGGCCGGCCTTGACTTCGTACTGGGACTTATAAAGGTCGCTGTTGGCAGGCAGCTGATAGAAAACGCTGGTGTTGCTGCCCATGCTGTTCATCAGGCTGCTGGTGACGGAGGTGGAGCCGGAACCCGAGCTTCCCAGACCCAGCATCGAGAGGGTGGAGTCCGGGTTGACCTGATGCACACTGCCGTCGGCGTCCTGCCGGTAGATCTGGGGCGAGACGCTGTAGGAATACTCGATGGAGGTGGCGTCATCCGCAATGGTGGACTCGTCGCTGTCGAGATATTTCTTTAAGGAAGTGAGGTCGTTGGACGTCAGGCCCGACACCATCTTGGTGATGAGCTGGCGGACCGAGACCATTCCCTCCACGCCGCCGGAGGTGTCCTTTTTGCCGTCCTCGTCGGTGGGCAGGCCGGTGGCTGTGGTGCCGCCGCTGCTGCCCGAGGACAGAAAGCTCGTGATGTCCACGCCGCTGCTCAGGATCTGCAGCGGGTATTCGCTCAGGGTGGAGCGCTCCATGTCGGCGATGTAGGCATTGACGCCGGTGGACAGCGAGATGATGAGGGCGATGCCGATGATGCCGATGCTGCCCGCAAAGGCTGTGAGCAGGGTGCGGGCCTTTTTGGTGCGCAGGTTGTTGAAGCTCAGGGCCAGCGAGGTGAGCCACGACATGGACGAACGGCCCATGTTCTTATGGATGGGAGGGGCAAGCTTTGTGTCGTCCGGCTCGAAGGGGCGGGTATCGTCGGTGATAGCGCCGTCCCGCAGACGGACGATGCGGTTGGCATACTGCTCCGCCAGTTCGGGGTTGTGCGTGACCATGACCACGAGGCGGTCTTTTGCCACATCCTTCAGCAGCTCCATGACCTGGATGCTCGTCTCGCTGTCCAGTGCGCCGGTGGGCTCGTCGGCCAGCAGGATGTCGGGGTTGTTGACGAGGGCGCGGGCGATGGCCACGCGCTGCATCTGGCCGCCCGACATCTCGGTGGGGCGCTTGTGGAGCTGGTCCCCGAGGCCCACCTGCCGCAGCGCCTCGGCGGCACGGCGGCGGCGCTCAGCGCCCGACACGCCCGAGATGGTCAGGGCCAGTTCGACATTGGCGAGGACGGTCTGGTGGGGGATGAGGTTATAGCTCTGGAACACGAAGCCGACGGTGTGGTTGCGGTAAGAGTCCCAGTCCCGGTCGGTGTAGCGGCGGGTGGAGATGCCGTTGATGATGAGCTCGCCGCTGTCGTAGCGGTCGAGGCCGCCGATGATGTTGAGCAGCGTGGTCTTGCCCGAGCCGCTGGGGCCGAGGATGGCGACAAATTCGCTGTCGCGCAGGTTGAGGCTGACCCCGTTGAGCGCTGCCTGTGTCAGATCGCCGGTGGTGTATTTCTTTTCGATATTGATAAGCTGAAGCATTGGCCTGCCTTTCCGGCAGCAGAACGGGGAAGTGTCTGCTGGCCTATTCCGCCCGGCATTTGTGGACGGAGAGGGAAACATAGTATCTGCTTGATTTTATCAGAAGAATATGAACAATTTATGTCGTAACGGGTGCCAAGTTCTGTGTTTTCTGCCGAAGGATGGAAAAGCGCTGCATCCTGCGCGGAAAAGCGTCCCAAATCAGGAGGATGCGGCAGATATGTCTTGATTTTTGGAGCGGTTGATGGTATTCTTGAGACAGTATCCATGTTAATATCTTCAGTGTTCCAAAATTCGACGAAAACTGACGCAAATTTGTCGTTGTAACTCCTTTCGACGCTCCATACAATTTTATACAGTATCGTATAAAGTAATTTGTCCGGCATAAGTGGAAGGGCCGGACAGATGGGGCGAGGAGGATGCAGAATGAAACAGGATACCCCGTTGGTGAGGAGATTTTCGACGCTGGAACCGTATCAGGAGGCGTATACCCTTGCCTGTTCTCTGGAGACGGAGGGACAGGGCTGCTGGCTGACCGTGAGCCGGACAAAGGCTCCGGACGACCCGGCAGACACAGCCCGTACATGGGTCCCGGCCCCGGAAGAGGAGTGCGGACGGCTGCTGCAGTTTTTGTATGAGAATTCGGTCCAGCCGGAGCTGTGGCAGGATGTTATTTCCTGCTGGTATCCGCAGGCGAAGCAGGCAGAACACCTGCAGGAAGGGAGGCGCGTCGTGTGAGCTATGAGGAACAGGACGTCATATGGCGCGTAGCGCTGGCCAGCTATGACCCCAGAGAGATGCGGGTATGGACACGCTATCTCGAGGAGCGCAACCCGGCCATCCGCTGCACGGGCTACCGCAGCAGCCGGCCGCTGCTGGAACGGCTCGAGCAGGGCGATGTGGACGTTCTGGTGCTGGGCGGCAGACTGGAGGACATGGACAGCATCCAGTTTCTGCCCAGGATACGCGGCCTTGCCCGCAAGCCTCTGGTGCTTCTGCGGGACGACGGACGCAACGAGAAGTCGGCAGTGGAGAGCTTGAGTCAGGAGGATGCATGCTACCTCATCCGTCAGGCCACACTGGAAGATATGCTGCAGGAGCTGCGCGCCCCGGCCCACCGCCCGGCGGAGAGCCTGGAAAAGCGCTGCGAGCGCATCTATCGCAGCTGGGGCGTGAGCACCTGCGACGCCAACAAGCGCTACCTGACCGGTGCGCTTCGGGTGATGATGGGCTCCGACCACCGTCTGGCCATCCGCAAGGAGATATTAGGGCCGGTGGCGGAGGAATACGGTCTCACCGTGGCGGCTGTGGACAGCGCCCTCCGGCGGCTGCTGGAGACGCTGGACGAGACCGGTACCCAGACATGGCGGGATTTTCGAAAAGAGTATGGCTTAGAGCGCAGGAAGGTGACCATCGGCCGCCTGCTTTATGCGCTGGAAAGTAGACTGAGTCAGCAGTGAGGTGCTGACCACACGACGCGGAGGTAGAGCAGAATGCGCAGGCGAAACGATGGAGCAGGAGTCTCCCCTCAGGAGGAGTTTGGGGATGTGTGCTTCCATGCCCTTGGCATCATCGACCAGAACCGGGAGTATCTGCAGATGCATCTGCTGGCGTCGGCCGACCTGCCCACCCGGCAGGCACTTTCAGACATCCAGATAGAGTCTGCCCGGCTGGACCGCACGGTACGCAATGCCATAACACTTTATCAGCTGGAAAATGAAGAGCTGAGCGAGCTGCAGCCTCTGGACCTGTGCGGTCTGCTGGAAAAGGCGGGCCGTCTGGCCCCGGACATCCAGCGGTCGCTGGAAATAACGCTCACGACGGAGAGCGGGGGCATCGAGCACTGCGCCGTCATGGGCGTCCCCGATGAGGCCGAACAGCTGCTGCTCCACCTCATCTCCAACGCGCTGCGGGCCTGCGATGCAGGCGGCAGGGTGTGGGTGAGCCTGAAACAGAAAAAGACGGGCGTCGCGCTCCGGGTAGAAGACAACGGCTGCGGCCTGATGGAGGAAGACCCCATCGAGAACAACCGCCGCTTCCTCAGCGGCGCAAAGCTGGGTCTCCGCATCTGCAAGCTCATCTGCCGCCGCGCAGGCTGGAAGCTGACGCTGACGGCCCGGCCGGGCGGCGGCACCCGGGCGCAGGTGGTGTTCCCGCTGGCCTCCTGCGAGGACATCCCGCCGGAAATGGAACTCCACTCCGACGAGGAGAACGACATCCGCGCAGCGCGGTTCGCAAGCCGGGCGGCACAGGAGATCCTTCTGCTGCGGAGATATTGAACGAGACAAAAAGGCATCTGCAATGCGGCCGGGACGGCGCAGCGCAGATGCCTTTGCTTTGTGTGCGGGACAGGGAAGAGAGCAGAAAAATTGACAGACGGTAAAGAATCTTAGTAGAAACAGCCCGAAATTCACAGAAAAGTTTGCGAAATTAACAAAATGTTTAACTTTGAAAGGTGATTTTACTGTTTTTAAGGTGTAAAATAATCCCGAATGATTGATTGTCAGCCGGATTTGGTTTATAATACCCGTGTATGCGAGTCTGAAATTTGATTCGTTAGCAAACAACTTCTGCCCGGGCCGGAGAGCCCTGTGTGCAGAGGGAGAGTGCATTGTCCTTCAGGAGGAAAAACAACTGTGAGAGTAGGTCTTGACATCGGCAGCACTACCATCAAATGCGTGGTGCTGGATGAAAACGATACCCTTTTATATTCGACGTATGAGCGCCACTACAGCCACATTCTGGAAAAGGCGCAGGAGCTGCTGCGCCGCATCGACGCAGAGCAGCTGCATGGCCGGAAAGCGCTGCTCAGCATCTCCGGCTCCGCCGGCATGGGCCTGGCCGACAGCTGCGGCGTGCCTTTCGTGCAGGAGGTGTTCTCCACCCGCGTGGCGGTCAAAAAATTCGTCCCTGCGACGGACTGCGTCATCGAGCTGGGCGGTGAGGATGCAAAGATCCTGTTCCTGACCAACGGCACCGAAGTCCGCATGAACGGCAGCTGTGCCGGCGGCACGGGCGCTTTCATCGACCAGATGGCGACGCTGCTCAAGATGGGTGCCGATGAGATGAACAAGGCGGCCGAACAGGCCACCCGTACATACACCATCGCATCCCGCTGCGGCGTTTTCGCCAAGAGCGACGTGCAGCCCCTCATCAATCAGGGCGCAAAGACCGAGGACATCGCGGCCAGCATCTACAAGGCCGTGGTCAACCAGACCATCGCCGGTCTGGCACAGGGACGCCCCATCCAGGGCAATATCCTCTATCTGGGCGGTCCGCTGACCTTCAGCACCGTGCTGCGCAAGAGCTTCGACGAGGCACTGGGCGTCACCGGTACCTGCCCCGAGAACAGCCTGCTCTACGTCGCGCTGGGCGCTGCCCTCTACGCCGACAAGGAGTTCGTCCTCTCGGACGTGGCCGCTGCGCTGGATGAGTACGCCGCCACGGCCACCTACGCCAGCGAGCCGCCCCTCTTCGCCAACAAGGAAGAGTACGAGGTATTCCATGCCCGCCATATGTCCCACAGCGTGCCGCGGGTGGCGTTCGGCGCCCAGTGCGGCCCGGTGCATATCGGCATCGACTCCGGCTCCACCACCGTCAAGCTGGTGGTCGTGGACGAGCAGAGCCAGATCCTCTACACCAACTATCAGCCGAACCTCGGCAATCCGCTGCCCCTTATCCGGCAGCAGCTGCTGAAGATCTATAAAGAGCACCCCGGCCTCAAGGTGGCCAGCGTGACCACCACCGGCTACGGCGAAGAGCTGGTCAAGAACGCCTTCCGCTGCGACTTCGGCCTCGTGGAGACCGTGGCCCACTTCACGGCAGCAAAATACTTCATGCCGGACGTGGACTTCATCATCGACATCGGCGGCCAGGACATGAAGTGCTTCAAGATCGAAGATGGTGCCATCAGCAACATCTTCCTGAACGAAGCCTGCTCTTCCGGCTGCGGCAGCTTCCTGCAGACCTTCGCGCAGGCACTGGGCTACGACGTCAAGGAGTTCGCGGCCCTCGGCCTCTTCGCCGACCGCCCCGTGGATCTGGGCAGCCGCTGCACCGTCTTTATGAACAGCTCGGTCAAGCAGGCCCAGAAGGACGGCGCGTCCATCGAGAATATCTCGGCGGGCCTGTCCATCAGCGTCGTCAAGAACGCACTGTACAAGGTCATCCGTGCGTCCAGCCCCGAAGAGCTGGGCCGGAAGATCGTCGTGCAGGGCGGTACCTTCTACAATGAGGCCGTCCTCCGCGCCTTCGAGAAGGAGATGGGCGTCGAGGTCATCCGCCCCGACATCGCCGGTCTGATGGGCGCTTACGGCGCGGCCCTCTTCGGCCTGCGCCAGTGCCGCAAGAACGGCCAGACCACCTCCGCCATGATGAGCGAGGAAGAGCTGGAGAACTTCGACCAGAAAGTCGTCAGCGTCAAGTGCGGCGGCTGCGGCAACCACTGCCAGCTCACCGTCAACACCTTTGCCGATGGCCGCAAGTTCATTTCCGGCAACCGCTGCGACAAGCCCGTCACCGGCAAGAGCGAGGACAACAGCCTCAACCTCTACGCCTACAAGCAGCAGCTTCTGGCCGGCTACAAGCCCGTGGCCGGAAAGCGCGGCTCCATCGGCATCCCGCTCTGCCTGAATATGTACGAGCTGCTGCCGTTCTGGCACGCCTTCTGGACCAAGCTGGGCTTTGCCGTCCACACCAGCCCGGTGTCCAGCCGCGGCCTCTATCTGGCCGGTCAGGCTACCATCCCCAGCGACACCGCCTGCTTCCCGGCCAAGCTCAGCCACGGCCACATCAAGGCCCTGACCCAGATGCATCTGGACGCCATCTTCTACCCCTGCCTGACCTACAACATCGACGAGGGTCTGGGCGACAACCACTACAACTGCCCCGTCGTGGCCTACTATCCCGAAGTCCTTGCCGGCAACTGCCCCGAGCTGGAAGGCCAGAAGTTCATCTACGACTACGTCGGCATCCATCGCCCGAAGGATTTCGTCCACAAGATGGCGAAGGACGTGCTGCCCAAGTATTTCGGCGGCATCTCCGAGAAGGAAGTGCAGGAGGCTGCCAACGCCGCCTATGCCGAGTATGAAGCCCACATGGCACAGATCCGGGTCAAGGGCAGCGAGATCATAGATGAGGCCCGCCGTCAGGGCAGGCGGATCATCGTGCTGGCCGGACGCCCCTACCATGTGGACCCGGAGATCAACCACGGCATCGACCACCTCATCACCCGCCACGGCGCGGCGGTGGTCACCGAGGACAGCATCTCCAACCGCGTGGAGAAGTTCCCCACCAGCGTGCTGAACCAGTGGACTTACCACAGCCGCCTGTATGCCGCCGCCAAGTACTGCACCACCCAGAAGGATATGG
>ERZ835051.4081-NODE-4081-length-10530-cov-2.711408_pt1 | contig 10530 bp, 7 predicted proteins | sample MGYA00519575_ERZ835051 | MGnify/ENA primary metagenome ERZ835051 (study PRJEB31850, sample SAMEA3708769) | human gut metagenome | biome: human gut; feature: human-associated habitat; material: faeces | place: China | collected 2014 ... | reverse complement strand
CGTCACGATCACCGTCATCCCTTTTTCTTTTCCATATGCGATCTCATCAATTGCCGCAATTCCATTATCACAGGTGAGGATCGTATCAACCCCATCACGGTATGCACGGTCAACTAATGCACGGTTCAGACCGTAACCATCTTTGATCCTGTGCGGAATATCTGTATCCACATCCGCACCTGCCAGTTCCAGTCCTTTCTGCAAAATATAAGTAGAATTCACCCCATCAATATCATAATCACCTATGATGCGGATTTTTTTCTCTTCTGCAATCTTCTCTTTCAAAATCGAAACCGCACATTCCATATCTTTCATCAGCCGTCCGTCATAAAGATCTCCTGGTGTGCCATTCAGATACAGATTAATTTCCTCATCCGTCCTGACTTCCCGGTTTCTCATGATCCTTGCGATCACCGGGGAAACTCCATATTTTCTGGCAATTCCGTTGAAATCTGCTTTTTTCATATTGATAAACCACTTTGCCATCTGTCCTTTTCTCCTGTTCTCTACTTAAACGAACAGAAGCCCGTCCGGCTTTACTGCCGGAACAGGCTTCCTGTGAATGTCTGCCATAAAGCAGGCTGAAACTTCAATACTTATTTATTTTTCTTTTTCTTATCTTTAAAGGACTTTTTCTTTCCTTTTTTCTTACCGCTCTTTGCAGTATTTCCATCAGCCAAAGCTTCGGAACTATCTGCCTGTTCAGCCTTCTTTGTATCAGCAATGGCTTTTGTTCCGTTAGAAACCGTGGCAGCCTTTGCACCGATCTTCGTCTTCATTACATACCAGAGTGCACCGGTAATGCATACAGATGTATAAGCACCACATACGATACCTACCATCAGAGGAGCTGCGAATTCTTTGATGGAGCTGACACCAAGAATATAAAGTACAACAACCATGATAAATGTCGTAATATTGGTATAGATCGTTCTTGTCAGTGTCTGCGTAATGCAGCGGTTTACAAGATCCTTCAGATCTTCTGCCTTGGACTTCGTCTTCAGTTCTTCTCTGATACGGTCGAAGATAACGATCGTACCATTGATAGAATATCCTACGATGGTAAGCATAACCGCAATAAATGTATTTCCGACAGATACTCTTGCGATCACATAGAATCCAAGAACTACCAGTACATCATGTACCAGTGCAACAACAGCACTTGTTGCAAAACGGATATCCTTGAAACGGAACCAAATATAAAGCAGCATACAGATCGTAGCAATGATCACAGCAATGACTGCATCCACACGCATCTCAGAACTTACTGTTGAACTGATATTTTCTGTTGCAATATCTTTTGTCTCAACACCATAATTTTCATTCAGATAAGATGCGAGAGCCTCTCTCTTTGTCAGATCCAGTGTCTGCGTCTTAAATACAACCTGGTTCGTTCCCTTTACCGTCTGAACCTGGATATTCTTATCTCCGGTGATCTCTTCCATACTCGGGATCATATTTTTATCAATCTCATCAAGAGTATATTCTTTATCAAATGTAACATTCGTGGATGTTCCTCCGACAAAGTCAAGGCTGTAGTTCATTGCCCCGATTCCCCTTGCATGGTTCACGCCCATCATGACCGGTCCGCACAGGCAGAGGATGATTGACAGAACAAAGAATATTTTCTTCTTTCCAAGGAAGTCAAATGGTTTACGTTCTTTCAGATGTCTTCCGTAAGCTTTTACATTATGGATACCAGCTCCGTAGAAAGAGAAAATGATCAGTCTCGTGATCACCAGTGCTGTAAACATGGAGATTACGATACCAAGTGCCAGTGTCTGTGCAAATCCCTTGACAGATCCACTTCCGCGAAGCCACAGCACACCTGCTGCGATCAGCGTTGTCACATTTCCATCAATGATGGCTGACATTGCTTTATGGAAACCGGATTTCAATGCTGCATGAACAGACTTGCCGGCTGTAAGTTCTTCTTTCACACGTGCGAAAATAATTACGTTCGCATCCACCGCCATACCAATACCAAGGATGATACCGGCAATACCAGGCAATGTCAGTGTAATATCAAATGCATTCAGGAGAAGCAGTGTGATCTCTGTATAAAGCAGCAGTGCCATACTGGCTGCAAGTCCCGGAATACTCAATGCAAGGACAGCCTTTTCAAGCGCAGCTTCATCCTGTAGCTGTGACTGCTCAAAGGAAGCATCCGTACTCTTATTCATGCCGGCAACCTTAGCCACCTCATGGGTGTTCAGATAAGAATCATGCTTTGTAGAAGCCGTGCCTTCCACATATCCGGTTGCATCTACGGAAATCAGCACATCAAACCTGCTGTTTTCCAGTTTCGCATTTTTAAGAACAAAGTAATACTTACCGGGTTTGGCTTTTGACGGATCAGTCGGATCCTCGCCATTCTCGATCTTTTCCCTATCCACATCCTCTTTATAGGTACAGTCTCCTGCAATGACAGAGGTATTCAGCATCTCAAAGTCTTCCACACCGTTAAACTGATCCTGAATTTCATCGATATGATATGCCTTCAGCCCCTCTACCACATCCTGTGCCAGCACGGTTGCACGCAGGGTAATCCGGGACTTGCCGTTGATCTTTGCGGAGGTTACGAACATATGAAGCATGGGAATCGTAATGATTGCCAGAATCGTAACGGCAATCAGAAGTTCCAGCAGGGAAAAGCCCGCGTTCTTATTCAGTTGTTGACCTTTTTCCTTCTGCTTCATGCGTATCCTCTGTCCTGCTTATTCTGTTCAGGTTCTCTATGCAGACTGTTCTTTTCTTAGGCAGCTTCTTCCGGCGGCTTCTTCCGGCGGCTTCTTCCTGACGGGTATCCGTAATCAGACAGCAGCTACATATCTTCACCGTTATCCTCTTCTGACTCTTCCTCATCCACATGAATACCCGTTGCATCCTCTGCAAGTCCTGCAACATCTGCTTCATAAGGCATTGTGATGGAACCGAACGGATTATCCGTTCCGGTAATGACCGAAGAGAAGTCCGGCTGTACATAGGTTTTGTCTTCCTGTCCGGTAATAAAATACATATTTAAGTTTGCCACGCAGGTAAGTAAGCCTGTCATTTCGTCATAAGAAGCGGTGATTCCGACGATCTTCGTACGGTTTGTCTGCAGAGCCACGGTCTTCACATACCGCTTCAGGGCTTCATAGCTTGAAACAAACTGCATGGAAACCGGATTCCGGTAAAGTCCAAGCTGTATCGTTTCTCCCGTATCGACCGGTTCTGCCTCTTCGGATTCCTGCGTATAAAGCTCGAAGTCCACCGGTTCTGTTTCATCCATGGTAAGCGTAGTCACGATCATCGGAGATAATAATTCCTCCGTTAACGTCAAGACAATAGCATCCTCTTCCTTTAACTCCACGGGAAACATCTGCAAAATACTGTCCATCTCGGTTGCCATTTCCTGAGTCTTAGACACATAAGTGTCCTTGTTATCCATCTTGCTTTGCAGATCTGCAATTTCTATTTCCATAGAACGGCTCTCTGCCTTTAAGGCATCCACCTTTTCCATGGTCGGCTGATAAACCCACAGGAATGCACAGAGGAAAGCGAGGACTCCCAAAAATCCAATGATTAAATAAATATCTTTCTTTGATACCTTCATCGTTCTTCTCCTTTACTGCGCTTTCGCCACTTCGTGGTTTTCCGTATCATCCAGATTCTGCTGCATCGCTTCTTCATCGGTCATCTCATCCTCCGGAGCTTCGTCCATATCCCGGTAGGATCCGACAATTGTAAAGTTATAGGAAAGCACGGTATCCTCGCCATCCACATCTGCGGTAATCGAAGATACTGACACCGTATCGGGAAGGAGGGAATCAAAGGTGCGGAACTGTTCAATCATCGATGCTGCCTCCGTCTTCGAAGATACCGACATGTTAATCGTTACCGTCTCCGCATCACTGGTAAAGGAAGTGATTACTCCGTTACTTGGCATCTTGCGTTCCAGTTCTTCCATAAACGCATATAAGTCATCGTTCCGGTTGCGGGTGGCATCATGCATGGCCGTCAACCGGTCGTAAGCTGTTTTGGTACTCACATAATTATCATAAATCGGCTTGATTTCCTGTAAACCTGCCATCTGCTCCTGCAGTGCCCGGTTCTCTGCCTTTGCCGCAACATAGGTTATGGCAGAAGCCACACTCAGAATTACAGCACCCAATATGCCGAATGCAAAGACTGCAGCAGCAATCAGAATTCCGTTCACCTTGCCCTTACTCTTCGTATCTCCGGTCTTACCGCCTTTGCCCTTTTCATTATCGGCTTTAAAACCAAGCGGTGCTGCTGTGGCACCCACGCAGGCAACATATTCACCGAAGAACTTACCTTCAAAGCTCTTTTCCAGGTTCCACCCCTCTGCCTGACGTAAAATTTCAATCGGATAGTCCAGCTGCCGGGCCAAAAGTCTGTGAATACCCTTCATATTTGCACCAAGACCGGTTAAGAGAATCTTCTCAATCGGGGTATTGGCATTATGGGAAACATAGTAATCCACAACACGGGAAACCGCACCAACCAGCGGAACCAGTACATCTGTCATGGATTCGCAGAATTCCTGTTCTTTGGACTTTTCTTCTTCACTGCCCTCAGTCTCTTCGGAACCATCGTTCAGCACCACAAAGGACTTCCTGGACAAAAGTTCCATCGCCTGTTCCGGCGTCTCAATCCGGTTCTTCAAAGGAAGGTTATAGGTCAGTTCCAACGCTTCCTGCACACCGTAGGAAACGCTTCGGATAAAGGAAATCACCGACTGATTCACAACCAGCACCATGGTTGCACCCTCTTCGATCTTTACGATCATCTGCGCTTTCTGTGCACACTCATCCTTTACGACCTGATAAATACTGTTTCCAGCATAGTCAAGGGCTGCAAGCTCCAGCTTCAGTGCCCTGGCAAGCTGCTGATAACCATCGAGAAGCGCCTGCGGCGCTGCCAGAACCAGAAGCTTATACTGCTGCCCGGACTTCGGATTTCCGGTCACACCAAGCATGCTGTACGCAAGCTGATACTGGCTTAAGTCCACTGGGAAATAGTCCGACGCATTGGCATTTACAACATCCATGATCCGGTTTTCTTTCACAAAAGGAATCGTAACCTCACGGCTGGCGATCTTGGTCGAAGTCAGGGTAAACACCACCTGCTTGGACTTCATTCTGTGTTCAGCGAGGGTCTCCTTTAAATCGGTCACGAATGTTTCGTTGAGATTCAGGATTCCATCATTGATCATTCCCTCCGGAGTCGGCATTGTAAAATACCCGTACACCTTATGGGTTTTTGATTTATAGTCAACCTCACATACTCTTGTCAGTGAATATCCGATTTCTATACTGATTACTTTACCAGCCACGAATCGTTTCCTCCTTTTGTAATGTTATTCTTATATACGCAAGAAACCTGCCGGGATTACCAAGCAGGTATAATATTCGATCTTAAGGTTAAAAACCCAGTAGTCCCATGTACCACTGAATCATGGTATTTCCCCACAAAACTGCAAGGAGTACTCCTAACGAAAGGTATGGCCCCATAGCCAGAACACGGTCTGCGCCAAATACCTTCATCCGGATAATATGAATGACCGATCCTAAAATGCATCCTAAAAAGAATGCCAGCAGAACTAGCTTCCAGCCAAGCACCAGTCCGCAGACGGCCATCAGCTTCACATCGCCTCCACCGATTGCTCTTCCTTTGGAGGCATAATAAAGAATAGCGAGCACAACGCTCACACTTAGGAATCCGATCACGTAGTCCAGCACACAGGTAAAGTCTGTTGCTACGCGGACGATTCCAAGAATCAAAATAAAAATATTGATTCCTAGGGGAATCTCAAAGGTTCTGAAATCAATGACACTGATTACCAGAAGTGCAGAAACCAGCAGGCAATATAATATAGAAGTAATTGTCATTCCATGAATCCACACGATCATTACATAAAGAATGCCGTTCGCTGCTTCAATCAGCGGATACTGTACGGAAAGCTTCGCATGGCATTTCCGGCATCTGCCCAGCAGAAACAAGTAACTGAATACCGGAAACATGTCATACCACTTGAGCTGATAACCACAGGACATGCAGTGTGACCGTGTTTTCACGATGTCCTCATGCTTCGGTATGCGGTAAATGCAGACATTTAAAAAGCTGCCGACCACGATTCCGAAAAGAAATATGAAGATATAAAAAATAATTTCTGCGAGCATAGGGAATATCCTTGTCCATAAATGTTGATTGTATTAAAACTGTTATTACTTATTTTTCAATCTTTTTCGAGCTTTGTTACTCTTCTTAAACCCACAATTCTCCTGCGGCATATACCGCAGGAGTCCTTGTGGCACTTCCATCCATTCTGATCACAGAATCGCGGGCTCTCGCTTCATAAAGGTCGTAGGGTACACGAGCGATCAAGGGATCGTCGAAACCGACGACCTTAAGGCTCTGCTGTGACGAGAGGGGAAGGAAGGTGTTAGATTGTTTCATACCACAATAATGTGGAACGCTAACAAATAAACCGACTATTCTTTAAGGATTCTCAGTAGCAGTCTTTGATTTTCCAGCCATTGCATCTTTAAATTCAGTATTGGTTCCGGTTTTGTCTGCTGAAGTATAATCAAAAGACATACCACCATTTGCATCTACTGAACCCTTAATTGTATATGTTATCCATTTTGTTTTACTCTTACATTTTAAACTTGCCTTATCAAGCGATGCATCCGTTAAGGCAGCTTCTGCTGCATCTTCATTTCCACCCGTTATCGTAGCCCCTGAATCGCTAACCACAATGTCAAATGTCTGGTTTGCGACAAATGGTGTTTGCGCTTCTGGATCAGCAGCATAAATCTGACATGCAGTTACTACTTCTGTTGCGTTCTGTAAGTCTGTTGAATTTCTGGATCTCTCAACATACTTTAAGTATTGAGGAGCAAGAACTACAACGAGTACTGCCATAATGGCAATAACGATGATTAACTCAACAAGTGAAAAACCTTTGTCATTCATTTTTTCCTTTTTCATGAAAATTCTCCTTTGTTTGTTGTTTTTTATTTAAAAATGACTGTCCCTACGTCGCAGTCACTTTTATTCAAGTTGTATATATTATTGGAAATTTTAGCGAAATTCTTCACATATTTTTCACATATCTTTGACCTATGACGTCAGCATAGAGCATCTACGAACACTCTGATACCAGCTTCCCACAACATTCATAAGGCACGGTTGCTCCGCAACCTCCCGCCGTTTCACGGCTCAGCCTTATTTCATCTTGTGGGCGCTTCGCGCATGGAATTTTCTCAACACCGGAACCTGTGTGCAAGCACCCATTCCGGTGTTGAAAAATTCCATGGCAAAGCTGGTATCAGAGGTTGTCAAGTGCCGCATACATATTAACCATGGGAAGCATGACGGCGGCGAGAAGGATGCCGACGATGCCGGCGAGGATGATGATAATCATCGGTTCCATGGCGGCCATTAAGGACTGGACGGCCATTTCCACTTCTTCTTCATAGTAGTCTGCCAGTTTGTTCAGCATTTCTTCTGTGGAGCCGGCTTCTTCACCGATTCGTACCATATGGTATACCATCGGTGGGAAGAGTCCGCAGGTCTGTAACGGCTGGGATAAAGGGACGCCGACCAGTAGCTGCTCGAGCGCATCCTTTAAAGCTTCCTTATACCAGATATTTCCCATGGTATCCGCTACAATATCCACTGCTTCCGTGAGTGGAACACCTGCGGTAAGCAGCGTGCTTAAGGTGCGGGCCATCTGGGAAGAGGCACTCTTTATTACCAGGTTTTTCGTCATTGGAAATTTGAGTGCCAGTTTTCCTAAAACATGCTTGCCGGATAAGGTCTTTTTCCACATATGAAAGGCTACTGCAATCGCAATTACTACCGGGACGATAATAAACCAGTAATTTTTAATAAAATTGCTGAGTCCTACAACGGCAAGTGTAATTGCAGGAAGCTCGGCATCAAGTTCTTCAAACATATCCGTATATCGCGGAATAACGAATACCAGCATGACTACAACAACGCCTACGGCTACGCAGGCAACCACAATCGGGTAGATCATGGCTTTCTTAACCAAGGCCTGTGTCTTCGCGGACTTTTCAAACTGGATCGCCATACGCTCCATGGAAATTTCCAGACTGCCGGATGCCTCACCTGCTCTCGCCATCTGGACCAAAAGCTCCGGAAATGCCCTGGGATGCTTTGCCATGGAATCTGCGAAGCTCTCCCCCTTTTCCACATCGGCACGGACTGCCATGAGGGATTTCTGTAAAAGCTTATTCTCTGTCTGCTCTGCCAACATATTCAGAGCTTCAATGATGCTGACACCGGCACGCACGATGCTGGCAAACTGCCGGCAGAACACGGCGAGATCTCTGGCTGCCGGCTTTTTATCAAAGCTGATGTTGATATCCCGTGTTAAGGTATTCTGCTGCTTTACCTCCAGAACGATGAGTCCCTGCTGCTTCAGATCTCTCGTTAAGGCTTCCTGTGTATCAGCGTCCCTGCTGCCTTTGATTTCTTTTCCTGTTTTATCTATCGCCACATAGCCCCAATTGGCCATTGTCGTTCCTCCCATTCTACAAGTCGAAAGATACTCTCATCATTTCCTGTACGGATGTCGTTCCATCCAGAACGAGCTCGGTTGCACTCATACGCAGGGTATGCATGCCGTCCTTCAGCGCCTGTGCTTTGATAGCTTCCACTTCTCCGCCTTTACTGATGATATGCTTCAGCTGCGGAGTCACTTCCATGATTTCATACACACCGATTCGTCCGCGAAAGCCTGTGCCGTCGCATTTTGCACAGCCGCATGGCTCATAAATTGTCAGATCTTCCTCCGGCTTACGCATCAGCATTTCAAGGTCTTCGGCATCGGCTTTCTTTGCTCTCTTACAATCCGGACAAAGGCGGCGCACCAGTCGCTGTGCAATAACGCCAACCGTAGCGTCTGCTATCAGGTAAGGCTCAATTCCCATATCCACCAGACGGGTAATCGTGCTGGCTGCGGAGTTCGTATGCAGCGTGGATACCACAAGGTGACCTGTGATGGATGCCTGTACAGCAATGGATGCCGTCTCCTGATCACGGATTTCTCCGATCATAATGATGTCCGGATCCTGTCGCAGGATGGAACGCAATGCCGATGCAAAGGTCAGATCTGCTTTATTGTTGACCTGCACCTGGTTGATTCCGTCAATATTTGCTTCCACCGGATCTTCTACGGTGATGATGTTTACATCTTCTTTATTTAACTCACTAAGCGCGGTATAGAGCGTTGTAGACTTACCGCTTCCGGTAGGTCCTGTCACAAGCAGAATACCATGCGGGTTTTTCAAAATATGGTCAAACCTCTGTAAGTCATGCGGCTTTAAGCCCAATTGGCTCTTTTCCCTCGATAAGGCGTTCTTGGAGGTAAGTCGCATAACGATCTTCTCGCCATATACCGTAGGCAGAATGGATACACGGATATCAAATTCGCGCCGGTCCACCACCTGCGTGATCCGGCCGTCCTGCGGCTTACGCTTCTCAGAAATATCCATGCCGCCAATGATCTTGATACGTGCAACCAGTGCCGGTAAAAGGCTGATGTTGTAGGCAGCCTTCTCATACAGGGCACCGTCAATACGGTAACGCACCCGGACCTGCTTCTCCATCGGTTCGATATGAATATCGGATGCACGCTGGCGTACAGCCTGTTCGATCATCGTTTTTACCAGCTGTACAATCGGGGAGTTGTTGATGTCGTCGCTATAGATATCCTCCTGCTCCGCCATCTGGCTCGTCTTTTCTTTTACGTACTCTTCGAGTGCGGAGTTTACCTCTGCCTGTCCGTAATAGCGGTCGAGAGCCAGCATCACATCCCGCGGTGTTGCCACGACCGGCTCCACCTGCAGGTTCGTAATAATATTGATATCGTCCATGGCAGCCATGTTCATGGGATCTGACATTGCCACACGCAGAACATTCATCCCCGTCCTGGAATATTCAAACGGGATCATCTTATGCTTCTTTAAAATGCTCGGGGGTACCAGATTGAGGATTTCTTCATCAATGGAGACATCCTGCAGATCAACCATTTCGTAGTCCAACTGACTGCTCAATGCTTTCGCAATATTCTCTTCTGTGGTAATTCCTTCGTCGACGAGAGTTTCTCCCAATTTACGGCCAGAGCCCTTCTGCAGCTCAAGACCCTTCTGCAACTGTTCAGCCGTAATAACGCCACTGTTCACCAGTACGTCACCCAGACGAAGCTTTTTTCTGTTAAAATCCATAGCGTATTCGTTCCCAGAGTAATTTATGATTTTCATATCCCAGCCGGCGGTATCTGACAGCCCACGGAGATCTATATTTAAGAATGTGTGACCAATGTACTATTGTCTACAGACAATATTCTACTCTCTTCGACATGAGATTGCAACCCAAAACGGGCAGATATCTAAGAAAAAATAGGAAATTGGTATCACTTTTCAATCAGTTGTTTTTCTGTCTGAAACGCCTGCTTGTATTCATCCATTGTATTGTGTTTTTAAACCGCCC
>ERZ835051.4077-NODE-4077-length-10537-cov-7.346594_pt1 | contig 10537 bp, 7 predicted proteins | sample MGYA00519575_ERZ835051 | MGnify/ENA primary metagenome ERZ835051 (study PRJEB31850, sample SAMEA3708769) | human gut metagenome | biome: human gut; feature: human-associated habitat; material: faeces | place: China | collected 2014 ... | reverse complement strand
CCCTGTCCACCTGCCAGCTGGACTTCTGCCTGCCCGCAAAGTTCCACCTGACCTACGTGGACAAGGACGGCACCGAAAAGACCCCCGTGGTGCTGCACCGCGCCATCCTGGGCTCTCTGGACCGCTTCATGGCTTACCTGATCGAAGAGACCAAGGGCAAGTTCCCCACCTGGCTGGCTCCCACGCAGGTCAAGGTGCTGCCCGTCTCCGAAAAGACGCTGGACTACGCCGAGGGCGTGACCGAAAAGCTGGTGGAAGCCGGTGTCCGTGTTGTGCTGGACGACGACAACCAGAAGATCGGCTACAAGATCCGCGAGGCACAGCAGGTGGACCGTGTGCCTTATATGCTGGTTCTGGGTGCCAAGGAAGCCGAGGCAGGCAACATCTCGGTGCGTGACCGCAAGGGCGAGACCACCACGATGGAGCTGGATGCGTTCATCGCAAAGGTGACTGCCGAGATCCGCAACCGCAGCCTGTAAGCAGACACTGCAAAACACAAAGCGCCGCTTTCCAGGCAGGGGAGAGCGGCGCTTTTTTTGCTGCAGCGAAACGCCAAAGGCCGCTGCTCAAATGGAAACAGCGGCCTTTGGCGTTGGATGCTTTATAAAAAGGAAATCAGGCGTTTTCCTTCTGGACGCTCTTGACGGCCAGAGCCTTGGCGGGCTTCATCAGCAGCACACACACGCCGTTGAAGAGAACGGAACCCACGATGAAGGTGATGAAGAACTGGGGCAGGTGGGTGGCCAGAGCGGTGGTGTCGATGCAGGCCACAGTCAGGTAGGCAAAGCCCACGTTGTTCAGCACCTTGGGTGCGTAGGGGTGCAGGATGATGAGGATGAACAGCACCACGGCCAGCGGGATGAGGAAGCCGAAGAAGCCGCCCAGCACCGGGGTCAGGGCCGTGATGGAAAGCAGAGCGATCACAGTGAGGATCAGGCCCACAAGACCACCCAGCTCAACGGTGACGAAGCAATCCTTCACATCGCCTTCCAACGTGAACATCATGATATTGCTCAGAAAGATCAGCCAGCTGTACTCCAGGCCGGTCACATGGATGATGGCATTGGCAATCAGGATCCACACCAGCAGCATCAGGCGGAAATACAGCAGAAAGCGCTTGGTAACGGCTTCATTCATGATAAAATACCTCTTTCTTGATCGTGTTGGAAAGCTTTGCTTTCACTAAAGGACACTTTTGACAGGTAAAACCTGCATTGATGCCGCCATTATACAATATTCACATGGCAAAAACAATACTTTTGCAAGAATAAATTGCATATTTTGGAAATTTTAACTTGCGGAACGAAGAGACGATTGAAAAATGGCAGAGCGAGGCGGAGCCATTTCAGATTGTTTTTCTGTCCAAAATGGAGTATAATGAGACAATAAATATTCTGCCGCGGCTGCGGCTCAGATACGGGAGGAACCTTATATGAACAAACCGGTACTAGTGGTCATGGCGGCTGGCATGGGCAGCCGCTACGGCGGCATGAAGCAGATCGACCCGGTGGGGCCGAACGGTCAGGTGATCGTGGATTATTCCCTTTACGATGCCCGCCGCGCAGGCTTTGAGACGGTGATCTTTGTTATCAAGCATGAGATCGAGGATGCTTTCAAGGCAGCCATCGGCGAGCGTGTATCCAAGGCCATGAACGTGAAATACGCCTTCCAGCAGCTGGATGAGCTGCCCGCAGGCTTTGCCGTGCCGGAGGGCCGTGTCAAGCCCTGGGGCACCTGCCACGCCGTTCTGGCTGCAAAGGACCTCATCGACGGCCCGTTTGCGGTCATCAATGCCGATGATTATTACGGCCCGGAGGCCTTCCGGGTGATGTATGATTACCTGTCCACCCACGAGGACGGCAGCTATTACGACTACTGCATGGTAAGCTATCTGCTCCGGAACACTGTCTCCGAGAATGGCAGCGTGGCCCGCGGCGTATGCGTGACCGAACCCGACGGCACCCTGCACAGTGTGACCGAACGCACCCGCATTGAAACGTACGAAAACGGCGTACACTTCACCGAGGACGGCGGCGCAAGCTGGACCGATCTGCCCGGCGATACCCCGGTGAGCATGAACCTGTGGGGCTTTGGCAAAAGCTTTCTGGACGAAGCCGAGCAGCGCTTTGCGGGCTGGCTGACCGAAAATCTGCCTAAAAACCCGCTCAAGTGTGAGTATTTCCTGCCGCTGGTGGTCACGGAGCTGATCGAAGAGGGCAAGGCAAAAATTCAGGTGCTGCGCAGCACGGATAAATGGTACGGCGTTACCTACCGTGAGGACAAGCCGCTGGTGGTGGAAGCCATCGCCCGCAAAACGGCAGAGGGCCAGTACCCGGAAAATCTGTGGGCCTGACCATCTTGACCATTTAGAATGGCCTCCGCGTGCGCTCTGGCCATAATCAGTGGAATTATTATTTTTATTTTGAACTCCAGAAAAATCTGCGGAACGTGTCGGGGCGAGGCCCCGCCATCTTGCTAAAAGCAAGACCGTTCTGCCGCTTGAAAGCCCCACTGGGGCTTTCATTGCTGCGCAAACGCGGATTTTTCTGGAGTTCTTTTTCACGGGGAGGGGGTCGAAATTGGCAAATGCTGCTGCCCGGCACAACTTTTCTGTAAAAACAAAAATCGGAAACGACCGCAGTCGTTTCCGATTTTTTTAACGTTTAATCACTTATTTTGTCTGGGGAGGGGTAAGGGATGCCCCTTCATCCGAGAAGATCCAGAGCGTTTCATCGATATGAGAGCCACTCCTGGAGTAGGGTGTCACCTTGACGCGGAAGGTGGTGTCGTCGGTCTTTTTATAGGTGTGCTCCACGATGTCGCCGGTCAGGACCTTGCTGCGGATATAGTTGTAGTCCAGCAGGTCCGCCAGACTCTCGCGGTAGGCGGGCTGCACCTGCGTATCACGGTACTGCTGCAGAACGGCGAGGAAAGAGCCGCCGGAGGTGTCCAGAATTTTCTGGAAATAGTCCGGGACGATCACGCCGCGCATACGGTCGGTCTTCAGATCCACAACGAACACGCTCTTGTACTTGGGGGCAAGGACCCGCAGGAAATGCTCGGCATCCCGCTTTTCGGTCAGGGTCTGCTCCAGCTTCTCGTTCAGGCCCCGCAGCTGGCGCTCCTGGCCGTTGCGGGCATAATAGGCCTGCTTGTCCTGCCGCATGGCAGCTTCGGCCTGATTCATGGCATCGTCCAGCCGGTGCAGGTTGTTGGTGCTCTGGATGCCCACCGAGATCTCATATTCCTTCGCGCGCAGGAAAGCACGCATCTTGTCCACAGCCACCCACACGCTGTAGGGCGGCTGGTTCGGGGTGAGGATCACGAATTCGTCACCTCCGATGCGGTAGATGCGGCTGGAAACAAAGAACTTGCGGGCCGCATTGGCAATGAAGCAGAGCATGGCATCGCCGCTGCGGTGGCCCAGATGGTTGTTGATCTCGTGCAGGCCCACCACATCGATGTAGGTGCACACCATGGAGTCGTATTCGCTGGACTGCAGCGTCCGCAGATCGGTCTCGAAGAGGCTGCGGTTCAGCAGGCCAGTCAGGGTGTCGTGGCTGTAGGAGAAGTCCAGCTCCTCGCTGAGATGGTCGGCCTGTGCATCCTCACGCACCACCACGGTGGCCCATGGGTTCTGGGCGCAGCAGTTGCGGCAGGGCAGAAATTCCATGGTGATCCACACGAACTGGCCGGACACGTTTTTGCGGAAGCGGTAGGCCTCCGGCTGCTGGGTGCTGAAAACAGCGGAGCGCATGGTCTCCAGATCGGTCTGGTCGGTGAACATCTCCGCGTCGTCCGGGTGAATCACCTTGTTCGTCACCATGCGCTCACAGTAAGCGGCAAAGTCCTCCTCGGTGTCCGAACCGGCACCGGGCAGGCGTGGATCCCGCTTGATGACCCGGTATTCGCCGGTGGAAAGGTTCAGCAGAGAAAGCTCCAGCACATTATCCGCAAAGATCTGGTAGGCCTGCAGTGCCAGTGCGGTCTGCTCACTGTCGGAGACGGGGACCCGGCGGTCATGGCGCATCAGGTCGCGGCGCATCAGGTCGCGGCGCATATCCCAGTAATCCTCGCTGTTGGGCTGGGCCAGCAGGGCCTCGGCGTTCTCCACCGGCATGGGCTTGTAGAAATAATAGCCCTGCGTATACAGGCAGTCGGCGGCCTGCAGCATGGAGACCTGCTCCGGCGTTTCCACGCCTTCGGCGATGATGGGCAGATTCAGGCGGTGGGCCATATCCACCACCGATTCCACGATCTGCACGCCCTTGCTGCGGTTCTGCTGGTTCATGTCGATGAGCTTCATGTCCAGCTTGATGGCATCCACGTTGGTGTCCTTGAGCATATTCAGCGAAGAATAGCCGCTGCCAAAGTCGTCCATCATCACAGAGAAACCTTTGCGGTGCAGGCCCTGGATGGTGTTTTCCACCAGAGAAGCGTTTTCGGCCAGCATGGTCTCGGTGATCTCGGCCAGCAGGAGCTTAGGCTCCAGCTGATACTTTTCCACAAGGTTGGAGAAGATCTGCGGTACGTCCAGATTGACGATATCCACCACAGAAACGTTCACAGATACAGGCACAAGATTGCTGCCGCTCTCCTGCCACTTGTGCAGGGTCTTGCAGACAGACTCCCAGATGTACTGATCCAGCTGGGTCACAAGGCCGGTGCTTTCCAGCAGGGGCATGAACTCAGACGGGGGCACGCAGCCGCGGGTGGGGTGGTTCCAGCGCACCAGTGCTTCCATGCCCACGATGGCGCGGGTCATGCTATTGCACTTGGGCTGCAGAAAGAAGCAGAACTCGTGATTTTTCAGGGCGTGCTCCAGCTCGCTCAGCAGCTGACGCTGCTTCTTGAGACGGCTGAGCATGGCCGGAGTAAAGGGGTGCATACCGCCTACGGCCGGGCTGGGGTCTACCGATGCGATCTGTGCAAGTGCATCGGGTTGCAGTGCGCCGACATTTTCATTCGACTTCAGTTCTTCGGACATGATAAATCCCTCGCTGTTGGATGTTTTCGACAAAATATGGCATTTTAGAAAACAGTATAGCACGATTTTAAACCTTTGAAAATAGATATTTAAAACATTGCGACATTGCGGCAAAAAAGAACGGAACGCCGGACGGGTCCGGAAGGCGGGGCATAAAAAGACCGCTGCATTCCTGTGCAGCGGTCTTTTGGGCAGCAGTCTCAGGCATCCTTGCGGGTGTCGGAGCCGTTTTTCTTCGGTTCTTCTTCGGGGCTTTCCCGGCGGGCAAGACCAAGGCGCAGGGCCTTGAGGGTGGTCTTTTTTACGCCATGCTTCAGGCCGGGGAAGGCGCGCAGCATGCGGCGCGGGCCAACGATGCGGGGGGTGCGCAGCAGCTGGGCCTGCATTTCATCGCTGCGGGCCTGCAGCTCCTCGGCCAGCTGTTCCAGACGCAGCAGCTCGGCGGCGCGCTCCATCGTGCCCTTGGCGGCCAGCTGTGCAGCCTTGGCGGCTTCGGCCGTGTTGAGCTTGGCGATCTCGGAAGCACGCTTTGCGGCCTCGCGGGCCTCTTCGGTCTTGGCACGGACGGCGGCCAGCGTTTCACGCAGGGCGCGCTTTTTCGGTGCGGCTTCACGGGCCTCGGCGGCAGCAAGCTTGAGCTGCAGGCGCTGCTCGTCCAGCTTCTGGTCGGCGTTCAGGGTGGTGGTGCCCAGCAGCTGGGTCATGGCATCGCTGACGGCATGGATACTGTCAGCCAGCTGCTCCATGGCATCCAGCGTCTTGGCCAGACCGGAGGCGGCAAAGGCCGTAACGACTACGTCTGCCGCGTAGACTGCATAGAGCACACACATAACGACAAAGCCCACAAAGGGCGGGACCATATCCACAAGACCGGCGACGACCGGGTGGACGATGCGCATGACCACCAGCGTGCCCACGCCCCACAGCAGGCTGAATTCCAGACAGATATAGCCGCCAATGTTGAAGGGAAAGTCGCTGTAGTCCCACCAGCGGGTGTGATAAAGCTTATACAGTGCCCAGCCGCCTACCAGTTCCAGCGCACTGGGCAGGATGACACCGCCGATGTACAGCAGCAGGACGCTGTCCTGCAAAGGGGTCAGGGTGAACAGCACGATGACCATGCCGAAGCCGTAAATGGGGCACACCGGGCCGTTGAGAAAGCCGCGGTTCACCAGCTGACCGGTGGTGGCGGCGGCAAAGATGACCTCCAGACACCAGCCGGTGCAGGAATAAATGAGGAAGAAGGCCAGCACATGATACAGCGAAAAGCCGCATACTGTGGTGGTCGTGAGAAAGTTGAGCATAAAACACCTCCTGTGAGAATCATGCTGCTGTGCAGGTCAGTTCTGTTTTTGTACGATCTTGTATTCATCGCCCGGCTCAAAGAACGGGCAGGCGGCCGTGCTGCGGGAAAGATAGCGGGCCATCTCGTCCTCGTCCAGACAGCTGCCCTGAGCACAGTACCAGCTGCCGTACTCGTCCTGCACATTGTTCAGGCAGATCTCGCAGGGGTCATTCATTGCCTTCGCCTTCCTGTGCAGCCTTGGCAGCAGCCTCGGCCTCGGCCGCTTCGCGGGCCTGACGCTTGAGGATCTTCGGCTCGATCCAGGTCACGCTGGCAGGGTCCGGGTCCTTGCGGGCGATCAGGGCCTTGATCTTGATGCCCATTTCGGTGAACATGCCCTCGTGTTCGGTGCGGATGTTCCACTCCGGCTCGTTCTCATGGAGGTCAAAGGTCATCCACTCGATGTCGTAGCCGGAAGCGGGGAAGTATTCCAGACTGTCGCGGAACAGATCATCGTCGTCGGTCTTGAAGTAGATCTCGCCGCCGTCCTTGAGGAACTCACGGTAGTTGATGAGCTGGCGCGGGTAGGTGAGGCGGTGCTTGTGGGAAGAGCCGTTCTTGCTCCACGGATTGCAGAAGTTGATGTAGATGCGGCTGACCGTATCCTCGGCGGTAATGACCCCCTTGATGCGCTCGATGTCGGTGCTCATGATCTTCACGTTGTCGATGGGGCGGCCTGCAGCCTGATAGGCGGCTTCGATCTTGCGCTTGGCGAGGATGAGCACCTTATCGGTGATATCGATGCCCAGGTAGTTGTTTTCCGGGTGGGCACAGGCCAGCTGGGAGATGAAGCCGCCCTTGCCGCAGCCCAGTTCCAGCACAAAGGGCTGCTCCGGGCGGGCGTACTGGGCGTGCCACCTGCCGCCCCAGATCAGCGGCTCGTGCACATGGAAGTCGGCTGCCATCAGCTCGTCGTGGGCATAGGGTTTGAAACGCATTCTCATAGTTTGTTGTTCTCCTTAAAATTAACGTGGCTCGCCCTCTCAGGCGCTGACGCGCCAGCTCCCCCAAAGGGGGAGCCCTTGGCAAAGCCGGAAGGTTTTCCGTACTGCCAAAGCCTCTCCCTTTGGGAGAGGTGGCTTTGCGAAGCAAAGACGGAGAGGGCGAGGATGCTTACCGGTTTTGCTCCCGCAAAAATTCCTCCACCTGTTCCGGTGCAGCGGCGCAGCTGCCCTGACAGATGCCGGGCTTGCCGCCGCCGCGTCCGTTCAGGGCGGCGTTCAGGGCTTTGGTCAGGGCGCGCACATCGCCGTCTGCCTGCGCGATGCAGTAGCCGGTGCCCTTTTCGGTGGGGGTCAGGGCGGCGCAGAGACCGGTGGTGGCTTCGGTCAGGCGCACCGCCAGCCGGTGCAGGCCGTCCGGGTCAAGGCCGGGCACTGTGCGGATGGCATCCTCACCGGGGTTTGCCAGCTGGGCAAGTGCATCAAACAGCTGAGAACATACGCCAAAGTGTGTAAACTTGAGCGCAGTATACTCGTCGTAGACGCGATGCACCGCCACAGCGGTCTGGTCGGCCTTGGCCGAGAGCAGCGCCCCGATCTCTGCCTGCCGCTGGCGCATAGCCTGTGCAGCAAGCAATGCCCGCTGGCCGCACACCACGCTCAGCCGCACGCCGCCCTTGTAGTTCTCACTGGCCAGAATTTTGATCTGTCCCACCTGTCCGGTGGTGCGGGTGTGGGTGCCGCAGCAGGCGCAGACATCCGCACCGGGAATGGTCACGATGCGCACCTGCCCTTCGATCTCCTTTTTGGAGCGGTAGACAAGGGCGGCAAGCTCCTCCCGGGTGGGGTAGCTGACCAGCACCGGCACATCCTGCCACACGATGCGGTTGGCGGCAAGCTCGGCTGCCTGCAGGCCCTCGGCAGAAATGGGCACGCTGGTGTCCATGCGCACAGCCTCGGAACCGATGTGGAAGCCCACGTTCTCGGCCCCGAACATCTGGTGCAGGATGCCGGAAAGGATGTGCTCACCGGTGTGCTGCTGCATTTTGTCAAAGCGCCATTCCCAGTCGATGCAGCCGGAAACGGCAGTGCCGGGAACAGCGCTTTCCGGCAGAGCGTCCACGCTGTGCCAGAGGATGCCGTCATGCTCGTGCACATCGGTCACATTCAGCGTGGCACCGTCCGGCAGGGTCAGGGTGCCCCGGTCGGCAGGCTGACCGCCGCCCTCCGGGTAGAACAACGTGCCGTCCAGCGCAATGCGCCCGCCGCCGGTCTTTTCATCCGGCTCTGCGGCAAGGATGGTGCTCTCGCACTGGGTGCGGAAAGCGTCCTGTTCAAAGTATTTTTCTGTGCGCTGCATGGTACCTCCAAAAACCCTCTCAGTCATCGCTGCGCGATGCCAGCTCCCCCGAAAGGGGAGCTTTTTCTCTGGAGGGGAAATAAGACTTCCGGGCTGAAGGTGCCTCTCACCAAGCCATCGTCTGAAGCTCCCCCTTCGGGGGAGCTGGCGCGAAGCGCCTGAGAGGGTTATCCCGTAAAAATAAGTATACCACGTTTTTTGCCTGTGGAAAATAGTCTGCGGATATGTTATGATAAGAAACAACGATATTCCCATAAAATGTTAAAAATGAGGAAGGTAATAGCATGCGTGAAAGTGGAATCCTGATGCCGGTGTCCAGCCTGCCCGGCCCTTACGGTATTGGCTGCTTTGGCAAGGAAGCATTCAAGTTTGTGGATTTTCTGGCACAAGCGGGCCAGAAGATCTGGCAGATCCTGCCGCTCAGTCCCACCGGCTACGGCGACAGCCCCTATCAGAGCTGCTCGGCCTTTGCGGGCAACCCCTATTTTATCGACCTCGACGCTTTGAAGGAAGAGGGCCTGCTCACCGCCGCCCAGCTCAAGGCCGAAAAATGGGGCACAGACCCCAAAGAGGTGGACTACGGCACTTTGTATGTGAGCCGCTTTAAAGTCCTGCGCACCGCCTACGCCGCATGGCGCAAGCAGTGCGCCGGGCTGCACGGCTGCAGCTATTACTTCCCGGATGATTATTATGCCTTTACCCTCGCCAATGAGGAATGGCTGGACGACTACGCCCTGTACATGGCCCTGAAAGTGGCCAACGGCATGAAGAACTGGGTGGAGTGGGACAAGCCCTACCGCCTGCGCGACAAAAAGGCCCTTGCTGCCTTTGCCGCCGAAAACGAGGAAGAGATCGGCTTCTGGAAGTTCGTGCAGTACAAGTTTGCGGCCCAGTGGCAGGCGGTGAAGGCCTACGCCAACAAAAAGGACGTGCAGATTTTGGGCGACATCCCCATCTACGTCTCTGCCGACTCGGTGGATGCATGGGTGGGCGGCGCGCTGTTTGAGCTGGACGCCGACGGCGGCTTTGCCCGTGTGGCGGGCTGCCCGCCGGATTACTTCTCTGCCGACGGTCAGCTGTGGGGCAACCCGCTTTACGACTGGGAAGCAATGCAAAACGACGGCTTTTCGTGGTGGAAAGAGCGGATTTCGTTCATGACCGAGCTTTTTGACGGCGTGCGAATCGACCACTTCCGCGGTATCGAGTCATACTACAGTATCCCCGCCGATGCGGAAACCGCCAAAGACGGCGTTTGGTGCAAGGGACCGGGTTTGGCTCTGATTGATGCAATCAAGAGCGTTTCCGGCGACAGGCTGCTTATCGCAGAGGATTTGGGCGACATAACAGACGCGGTACACGAGCTTGTCGAAAAAAGCGGTTTTCCCGGTATGCGTGTTTTGCAGTTCGGCTTTCAGGGCGATTCCGACTCGCCGCACCTCCCCCACAACTACAAAAACAACTGTATCGCCTACACGGGAACGCACGACAACAACACGCTGCTCGGCTATGTATGGGAGCTTGACGCGGACACAAGAAAACGGCTGCTGTCCTACTGCGGCTTTGAGGGTGACGACTGGAACAGCTGCTATGATTCCGTACTGCGCACAATGTTCGCGAGCCACGCGGGACTGCTTATTCTGCCCGTACAGGACCTCCTTCTTTACGGCAGCGATACCCGCCTGAACGTCCCCGGAAGGAGCGGCGGAAACTGGAGCTATCGCATAACCCGCGGTCAGCTTGACGGTATCAACAGGGACAAATTCCGCAAGTGGAACAGCGAATATGGGAGAAAAGCGTCATTTTGAACAAATTTCCGCTGACAAATTTGTACTTTTTGTGAAAAAAATTTTCATTTTTCGCGCATATACGCTTGTAAAAAACGCAAAAATGTGATATTATATTTC
>ERZ835051.4074-NODE-4074-length-10554-cov-3.139061_pt1 | contig 10554 bp, 9 predicted proteins | sample MGYA00519575_ERZ835051 | MGnify/ENA primary metagenome ERZ835051 (study PRJEB31850, sample SAMEA3708769) | human gut metagenome | biome: human gut; feature: human-associated habitat; material: faeces | place: China | collected 2014 ... | reverse complement strand
CAGGCCGAAATCTCCGTGTCCACGCGGGAAAGCCGGGAGTTCCGGGATCACGTGATGCACCTAGGAGCCACGTCCATGAGTGCCGGATCAAGCACGGAGCCGGGCGGGTACGTCGTTCCCCACAAGGAACTGGAACAATTTGCCATCAACGATAACCGTACCCCACAAGAGATGGTCGAGGCCATCAAAGCACAAGGGTATGAACCCGTGTGGAAAGATTGGGACGCTTGGATGTAGTTAATAATAATAGGGTTTGGTAGCCGCCAAACCTTATTATTATATGTTTGCTAACTTCTTTTAACTTTTGAAAAACAATAAATATTCTTCTCCTTTTGTTACGTTTGTCTTTTTAATACTCTAAAATCATTTTAATTATGGTAGTTGCATATTTGCGAGTCAGCACAAACAAACAACATTTGGAAAACCAGCAGGAGGAGATCAAGAAATTTGCAGCCCACCGGGGACTTGATATTGACAAGTGGTATCATGACGTTGTCAGTGGAAAAGTACATAGTAATGACCGAAAACTAGGTGATCTTCTAGAATCTTTGCAGGAAGGTGATTGCCTTATCGTCACGGAAGTTTCGCGATTGAGCAGGACATTGATTGACATCATGAATATCATCAATACCTGTATTCAACGTAAAATTGTTCTTCATAGCACGAAAGAAGGGTACACTTTCGAGAATAACCTGAACAGTAAAATCCTGGGATTCGCATTCGGGTTAGTCGCGGAAATCGAACGTAATCTTATATCCATCCGGACAAGAGAGGCTCTCGCGGTAAGAAAGGCCGAGGGAAAAAAACTAGGGCGCCCGTATGGCAGTTGTCCGCAGTTGAACGTGTTGATACAAAACAAGGAGAAGATTATCGAACTCATGGATAACAGCGTACCTTACAAGAAAATAGCCAAGAAATACAAAGTATCCATCTGCACCGTCAACCGATTTGTCAAACAACACATTAACGAAAGCAAGTAACAAGAGTAGAACAAATTAGAATTTTCATTACCGATGCCACTGACCAATCAAGAACAAGAACGTTACAATCGACACATTATCCTACACGACATTAGAATTCAAGGACAAGAAAAAATTAAAGAAACGAGCATACTGGTCGTAGGAGCCGGGGGATTAGGCTCACCTATATTATATTACCTCACAGCAGCAGGAATCGGCCATATCGGCATCATGGACGACGATGTTGTTTCGGAATCCAACCTGCAACGCCAAATATTATACGACACGACTCACGTGGGAACTCCGAAAGTCACCGTCGCCGCCACGAAATTAAAACAATTAAATCCATTCACCCGGATTACACCATATTTTACCCGGTTATCACTGGATAACGCACTGGAAATCATTCCCGAATACGATATTGTCATGGACGCGACAGATAATCTCCACGCCCGTTACCTGATTAATGACGCTTGCGTGAAGCTGGGAAAACCGTTCGTTTACGGCAGCATTTGCGAGTTTAGCGGGCAAGTGTCCGTGTTCAATTACCAGAACGGCCCCACTTACCGGGATCTTTTCGAGTACAATGACGAGATCGAGAATTTCTCACAACCGCTGGGTGTCATCGGGGCATTACCGGGAATTGTCGGTTCCCTTCAAGCGAACGAGGCAATTAAAATCATACTGGAGAAACCCGGCGTACTTTCCGGGAAATTACTGACTATTGATATATTGAATAACACGTACCTTACTTTTGCCATCCGAAAGAAGGAACGAGGAGAGGAATCTCTATTTAAATAAAAAGTGAACTGGCATTGCCAGTTCACTTTTTATTTTCTCTCGTACCCCGGCTTACCCAGCAACATGAACATATTGTTCTTATAGGCCTCCACGCCCGGCTGGTCGAAAGTATTCACCCCGAGTATACCACCGGAGATACCACAAGCCAGTTCGTAGAAATAGAATAGCTGACCCAAGTAGTACTCCGTCAGTTCCGGGATAATGACCCGGATATTCGGTACCCCACCATCCACGTGGGCGAGTTGGGTTCCCAGTTCGGCCATCTTGTTTACCTCATCGACGCACTTACCGGCCAGATAATTCAGTTTATCAAGGTCATGGGCATCGCAAGGCACTTGCAAGCTGTATTTCGTTTTATCAATGGAAAGAACCGTCTCGAACAAATTGCGACGTCCTTCCTGTATGTATTGCCCCATGGAGTGCAAATCTGTCGTGAAGTCAACGCTGGCGGGGAATATACCCTTATTCTCCTTTCCCTCGCTTTCCCCGTAAAGCTGTTTCCACCATTCGGCAACATAATGCAATTTCGGGTTGAAGTTCACCGTGATCTCGATCACGTACCCCTTTTCGTAGAGGGCATTCCGAACAGCAGCATAAGTGGCGGAAAGTTCTGCTCCGTTACCTTTGCTGTACGCCCGCATATCCACGGCCCCTTTGACTAAAGCCCGAACATCAAAACCGGCAATGGCCACGGGGAGCAATCCCACGGGGGTCAGCACGGAGTAGCGTCCCCCGACATTGTCCGGAATAACGAAAGTCTCGTACCCTTCCCGGTCCGACATCGTTCGCAAGGCTCCCTTTTTCTCGTCGGTAATGGCCACGATTCTCTCCCTTGCCACGGTAACTCCCTCTTGCTCGATCAGTTGATCCTTCAGTAAACGGAAAGCCACGGCAGGTTCGGTCGTGGTTCCCGATTTGGAAATCACGCATATACCGAATTTCTTATCTTTGAGGAACGCCTGTAACTCGTATAGATAGTCCTCGCTCACGTTATTTCCCGCGAAAACAACTTTCGTACCGGAATAAGCATCAAAACTACCGGACATGGCCTCGATCACCGCTTTGGCTCCCAAGTAAGATCCCCCGATGCCCACGATGACAACAACATCGGTTTGCTCCCTTAACTTGTTGGCACAAGCAGAAATACGATCCAATTCATCATCCGTTATGTGAACGGGCAGATCGAGCCAACCCAGAAAGTCACTCCCTTTACAAGTTCCGTCTTCCAAGCCCTTTAGAGCCTTTGTTGCTTTTTCTCGTTGCACGGCGATCTCTTCTTCCCCTACAAACGATAACACCTTCGAGTAGTCAAGTTTTATGCGATCCATTGTTTTCATGTTTTATATATTATTCCTCTTTCCTAGCTTTCAGCATATCCCTGAAGCGAGAGGCACTCTCGTAATCCTCGTTCTTCACGGCCTCATCCAGTAAACGGGTTAATTCTTCTATCGTGAAGTTATACTCGGTTGTTTCGGATTTCTCCGGTTCAACAGGCTTTTGCCCGCTAAATTCTCCCGTGGCCAGATCGGAGATCGGGATAGCTGTCTTGGCAATCACGCTGGCCGCAATATAAATCGGACAATTATAGCGCAAGGCCAAGGCGATGGCATCGGAAGTACGCGAATCAATCTTCAGCAGTTCCTCGCCATTCCTGAAACGCAGTTCTGAGTAAAAGATACCGGATTCCCAACGATATATATAAACCTCTTCCAGAACCACACCCAGACTATCCGCCAGACTCTTCATCAAATCGTGCGTCAAGGGACGCTGTGAGTGCAGGTGTTCCATCTGTATGGCAATGGATTGAGCCTCCGCGATCCCTATAATGATGGGGATGCGGAAGGCATCATTCTCTTCCGCCAGAATCAGCGCGTACGCCCCGGTTTGTGACATACTCTGATAGGATAACCCGAAAACTTTTAACTTAATCCTGTCCATAAGCCTTGTATAACTTTAGGTCTACGATTTTCTATTCTTAGTTGTTACAATTAATGTACCATTCCGGCTCACCGACACCGGATTCGACGCTACGATTTTTTCAAGGGAGCCCTGTATATACGAGCCAGACCTCCGAGGCTTGTCTCGCGATACTTGGCCTGCATATCGCAACCCGTCTGCATCATGGTCTCCACCACGTCATCGAAAGACACCTTGTGCCGGCCATCCGAGAACAAAGAATAGATTGCACACTCCCGCGCTTTCTGCGAGATAAAGGCATTTCGCTCGATGCAGGGAATTTGCACATAACCGCCCACGGGATCGCAAGTCAAACCTAAGTTATGCTCGAATCCCATTTCCGCAGCGTACTCGATCTGCATCGGGGAACCTCCCAAAATCTGGGCCGCCGCACCGGCTGCCATTGCGCAAGCCGTTCCCAGTTCTCCCTGACATCCTACCTCGGCACCGGAAATAGAACCGTTGGTCTTCACGATGTTACCAATCAATCCAGCCGTGGCCAAACCTTTTATAATTCGTTTATCACTAATCTCCTGATCGTGTTTCAAAAAGAACAACACGGAAGGTACGACCCCGGCCGACCCGCACGTGGGAGCCGTCACGATCTTACCTCCTGCCGCATTCTCTTCGGCAACTGCCAAAGCGGCAGCAAATACCATTCCCATATGGCGCAGGGTACCTGCCGATTGCTGGGCTCGCACGTGGTAGGAACAAGCCTTGCGTGCCAACCGCAGGTTACCGGGTAACACACCCTCGTTTTCCAAGCCGTTATGAATACTTGTAACCATCACTTTCCAAACCTCTTCGAGATAGTCGAAGATTTCCGGTCCCTCGTGCAGTTCCACGTACTCCACGAAAGAGCGCCCCTCGGCCTTGCACCAGTCCAGTATATCCGTCATTTTCGTGTCGGGATAGACATCTTCCTCCTTGAAGGTTCCCAGTTCATCCCACAGGGCGCCACCTCCCACACTATATACCTCCCAACGATCCACGACTTCCCCGTTTCTTAAAGCCTCGAACAACATCCCGTTCGGGTGGAACGGCAAGAAAGTCTTGGGTTCCCAAGTAATATTTGTCTTCGCGACCGGCTGTAATACCTCAAGAATAGCTGCGTCCGTCATATGGCCTTTTCCCGTAGCCGCCAGACTACCATATAAGGTTACGTTAAAACGAACAGCGCCCCGGTTACGTTCCAAGAACATTTGTGCCGCACGCATCGGCCCCATAGTATGACTACTTGAAGGGCCATGACCCATCCGGTATATTTGTTTGATTGATTCCATCTTTCTTCGATCTAAGTTTTCTTGTTTCTATACTTTAAGGAAAATATTATGTTTATAAAACGCATACAAAAGTACATAAATTACCGATACATTGCACATGGCAATGAGCACCGGATAATAATTTCCTAAATATTGCTGGGTTCCGAAAAACAAGGATTCGCCGATACACCTAAAACTTACCACGTTAGTGAGCATATAAGCCAGTATTGAATTCATGCCGTACACTTTCAGCCAAGTCGTATACTTTCGATGCCCTTTATAGTCGATCCAATAATAGAACAACCCCATAAGCAAGAAACAGTACCCACTGCTCACCAATACCATCGAACTAGTCCACAGTTTCTTAATAACGGGAAGCTCGATACCCCAAAGCCATCCGGCGATAACCATACCCAGACCAATACCGAATAACATCCGTAATTTGAGCCGCTCGGAATATAATTTGTTCTTTAGGATATATCCGGCGAACAACCCGGTCAAGACGGTTACCCCGAAATTCAAGCTGCTCAGTATCCATGTATAACGATACCAAGTAGCGAATATCACCTCCCCGTTCTCCACCGTCGCCCCATCCCGGAAACGTCCCAGTACGGTGCGATCGATCCATTCGGCCAAATTACTATCCGGTGTGTACGAACCTCCCCCATAGTTACCGACTGTAATAAACTCCATCGCTCCCCAAAAGATTAATAAAAGAGCCGCCGCTATACCGATCTGTACCCGTATCCTTACATACAAGAATAACAAGGAAGCAATCAAATACCCCATAGCGATCGACTGCAAAGTATTTGAATACAAATAAACCCGGTCCGGGTCCAAAGCCAATAAATTACCTTGGCACATCATACCGAAGACCCAAAGCAGTAGCACCCGTTTCCCGATCCGCCGATATACCGCCATCTTATCGGGCATATCCTTATAACGAGACAAAGAGAAAGGCATGGAAACTCCCGCCATGAATAAAAATAAGGGCATCACGAGATCCCACGTAGAAAATCCCTCCCATTCCACATGCGAGAATCCCCACATAAAAGAATTAAACCAAGGCATATCAATCGCATGGGCCAGCGGATGCAACACCATCTCCAACACCACTAAGCAAAAAAGGTCGAAGCCACGGAGTACGTCCAATGACTCCAACCGATTTAATTTCTTCTTCTCCATCCGTCTATTATACTTTCAAGAAAATACGTTGGCGATATAAGAAATACAAGAATCCCCAACAAACAGCGATATATGCGATAGCGCTAACCAAAGGCTGGGCGGTCTCGGGCATCAATTTCGCCAACCCTCCGAATATAGCCTCGGAAGTATAGGAGAAACGGATGAAACGCTGTGCCAAATAGATCGTAATAGAGTTCATGCCGATCACGGTAAAAAACAAGGTCCATTTACGCCACCCCAATACATCTATGATATAGAAGAACAAAGCAAACATCCAAACGGAATAAGCACCTACCACACAGACAAAAGAGCTTGTCCATAGCTTCTTATTGATAGGGAAGACCAAGCTCCATAACAAGCCGACGATCAACAATACAGCTCCCGCTCCTACTAAACAAAGCACTTTCTTTCGGTCGGTCAGCCCCTCTTTCCGTAACTTAATCCATTCACCGGTGAACATACCCAACATTGCCGTGGCAATCGCAGGGACGGTGGAGAATAAACCCTCCGGATCAAAAACAGTCTCGTGCAAACGTCCGGGAAGAAACAGGCGGTCAATATACCCTACCAAGTTTCCCTCGAGCGTGAACGGCCCCGCTCCACCGGCGTCCGGCACAGGCACAAAAGCCATCGCCAGCCAATAGCCAACCAAGATAAGAGCCGTTATCCCCGCACGCGCTTTCCAACCGAAACGGACAAACAACAAGGCTGCGAACATCCATCCCAACCCGATACGCGCCAGCACGCTTGCGCAACGCAGGTGGTCAAATTCAAACGACAATAGCCCGTTATATACCAATCCCAAGAAAACCAAGGTAATCCCCCGACGGACGATCTTCTTATAAATCGCCCCTTCCGTCATACCTTTTCCTCGTTGCTTCTCTAGTGAGAACGGAAACGAGATACCCGCAATAAAGAGGAACAATGGGAAGATCGTGTCGTGATGCGCCAATCCGTTCCATTCCACATGTTCCATCTGCCCGGCTATCGCCTGAAAAAAAGGATTCGGAAACAATGTCGCCAAAGCGACAAATAAAGAAGCACCGCCCATAATAAAGAGCATGTCAAAACCCCTAAGGGCATCCAATGATTGCAACCGCTGGGGTTGTTGTTTTTGTTTTTCCATATAATCTATTTACATTTAAAGTCAACACAAATATGCTCAAACTCACTTACATACGAATGGGGTTTGACATAAAAGACGCTCCTAATCTTTCCCCTCGCATTTAGCCTCCAGTTTTTCAGCGTACGCCTCTTTCCTCATCAGATATAGATGAATAAAAAGGAGTTATAAAGTTCAGAAAACCATAGCGCTTCTAACGTAGATATCAATAAACTTTTCCCAAAACGGCGAGGACGACTCAGAAAGTAAGGCTTACCTTTCGTCACCAATTGGTAAATCAAGGCAGTCTTATCCACATATAAATAGTTCTCATTCCGAATATTTTCGAAACTCTGTATTCCTATCGGTAATTTACGCATAGTCGTCATAACCTTTTTTCTTACTACACCTGTTGTTGAACAAAGATAGAACTTTTTTCCGGAACAAGTCTCCGATTATAGTTTTCATTCTATGAAATACTCAATTTTTTCTACACTAATAGAGGGCGATATTTTACTTTCCATAAGCTGGAAGTAGAATATCGCCCTCTATTTTACAAGACAGTTTGTCTATGAGTAAGCACTAGATCTAAGGCATACAAATATTTCACTGAGTAAGATCACCTCATAGCCTTAGCAAAAGCTCTAATCGCATAATGAATAAAATAATAAACAGCCTTATACACCGGCAAATCCATCTCATTTCTCAAAATGTTCCACTGCCAACGCATGGCTTTTAATTTATTCGAAGAGACCGAATGGTCACTAACTCGGTAAAGAGCCGTCACCGTATTTGTGTTCTGCGCTTTATACCCTTGCTTTAAGATAGAAAGCCAACATACATAGTCCTCATGGCCAATTTCCTTGAAAAACATCTTTCCCGTCAAGGCTGAATCATACATGGCTGTCAAGCATCCTATACAATTCCCTTTCAACAACAAACGATAATCAACCTCACAAGGAGCTATTACCTCACGCCCGCATCGCTCTCCGCCTAGACTTACTTTCTCATAGTTAGAGAAAACAATAGCGACCTCGGATTTCTCGAAGACTTTTAACTGATCGCTTAGCTTATTCGGTAACCATATATCATCGCTATCCAAGAAAGCAATATACCGTCCTTTCGCTTCCTTTATTCCCATATTACGGGGTAACGTAGGCGAACCGGATGGTTTATCCGTCCGTAAATATCGAATACGGGAATCTATTCTCGCATACTTTTGAATGATTGAGAGTGAATCATCACTAGAACAATCATCCACAATAATCATCTCCCAATCCCCAAACGATTGAGCCAATACGGACTCAATCGCTTGGGATATAAAAGGAGCCGCATTATAACACGGGGTTATAATGGATATAAGGGGCTGCATTATCTTTTAATAAATAAGGGAATTTTGTATAACTGATAAAAAACTATTCAACTATACCTCTTGTAATAAAAAATATCTGTTAACGCTCTGCACGCATAGGATTTGTCAAAAAATCAATATACGACAAACGAATCCCTTCCTCTAGTTCTGTCTTATATTTCCAGCCAAGACCTTCCGCCTTCGACACATCAAGCAACTTACGAGGGGTTCCATTCGGTTTTGTTAAATCCCATTCTATCATGCCATCATATCCAACCACTCTTGCCACTAACTCAGTCAACTCTTTTATAGTCAATTCTTTTCCTGTTCCTGCATTTACTGTTTCATTACCGCTGTAATGATTCATCAAGAAAACACATAGATTCGCTAAATCATCCACATATAAAAACTCTCTCAAAGGACTTCCATCACCCCAACACACCACAGAAGGAAGTTTCTTTTCCTTAGCCTCATGAAAACGACGAATTAAAGCGGGTAGAACATGGCTATGGGTTGGATGATAATTGTCATTTGGACCATATAAATTGGTTGGCATCACACTAATAAAGTCTGTACCATATTGTCTATTGAGAAACTCACAATATTTCAATCCTGATATTTTTGCAAGCGCATACGCCTCATTTGTTTTCTCCAATCCTGAAGTCAACAAACAGCTTTCTTTCATTGGTTGAGGGGCCAATCTCGGGTAGATACACGAAGAACCAAGAAATTCCAATTTTTTACACCTTGTATTCCATGCGGAATGAATTACATTCATTTCAAGCATCATATTCTCATACATGAAATCAGCAAGCGAGTTCTGATTAGCCATAATCCCTCCCACTTTAGCTGCCGCAAGAAAAACATATTCCGGACACTCAGCCTCAAAAAAATTCTCCACATCTACCTGCCGAAGAAGATCTAACTCCGCATGTGTGCGAGTAATTATATTGGTATATCCCTGTCGTTTCAATTCCCTAACGATCGCACTTCCCACCATCCCTCGATGGCCTGCGACAAATATCTTAGCGTTCTTTTCCATATCACTTCACAATACCCTTTTCCAAATACTCCGCTAGATTTAACTTAACCTGCTCACCCGCACGTTCAGCAGCTACTTTTGCCATATCCGCCTCAACCATGATTCTCACCAAATCCTTAAACGAGGTCATCCTTGTTGGATCCCAGCCTAATTTTTGCTTTGCCTTTGTTGGGTCTCCCCACAAATTCACCACATCCGTAGGCCTATAAAAATCAGAGGAAACTTCTACCAATATTTTACCTGTCGATTTATCTACTCCTATCTCATTAGCTCCTTCACCCTCAAATTTCAGGTCGATGCCAACAACTTTAAAAGCTTCATAGCAAAACTCTCGAACAGAATGTTGTTCTCCCGTAGCTATCACAAAATCCTCTGGTGTATCTTGCTGTAAGATAAGCCACATACATTCCACATAATCCTTGGCATATCCCCAATCACGCAATGAGGAAAGATTACCTAAATATAACTTTTCCTGTTTTCCTTGGGCTATACGAGCTGCTGCTAACGTGATCTTTCGGGTTACAAACGTTTCCCCCCGTCGTTCCGACTCATGGTTAAAAAGGATACCCGAGCAACAAAACATGTTATAAGCCTCACGATACTCTTTCACAATCCAAAATCCATATTGCTTTGCTACCGCATATGGACTATAGGGGTGAAAAGGGGTGTTCTCGTTCTGAGGAACTTCCTCAACCTTTCCATACAATTCTGATGTAGAGGCTTGATAAATCCGGCATTTATCTATTAAGTCACAATGTCTCACCGCTTCTAAGATTCGAAGTACTCCTGTCGCATCTACATTCGCCGTAAACTCCGGAGAATCAAAAGAAACCTGCACATGAGATTGGGCTGCAAGGTTATAAATTTCATCGGGTTGAACAATTTTCACAACCTGC
>ERZ835051.4062-NODE-4062-length-10573-cov-3.197186_pt1 | contig 10573 bp, 3 predicted proteins | sample MGYA00519575_ERZ835051 | MGnify/ENA primary metagenome ERZ835051 (study PRJEB31850, sample SAMEA3708769) | human gut metagenome | biome: human gut; feature: human-associated habitat; material: faeces | place: China | collected 2014 ... | reverse complement strand
TAAAGTAGAGCGGATGCACCAGGGTGCATCCCTACGATTCGCCGGATTTTACAACAATCTCTGTTAGATGCCCACCTGCTTTGCGTGGAATCATCGGGAAAGACAGAAGGCGCCCGGGCCGATGTGGTCCGGGCGCCTGTGTTCGAGGATGGAAGGTGGTTACTTGACGACGAGGCGGATGGTGCCGTCGCTGACGCGGACGATGTATACGCCTGCGGGAAGCTCGATGCGGATGTCGCCCTCGGGCACTGCGGCGTAGTAGCGGATGCCGTTGATGCCTACGATGCTGACAGCCTGGCCCTCGGCGCCGGCGATGGCGATGTAGCCCTGGCCGGCGGTTACGCTTACGCTGGCATCGATGCCGTTGACGCCTGTCTTGGCGCCGTTGGTGGGAGCGGACTCCTCGCCGGAGGTGTAGACTGCGGTCACGTGGTAGATGTGGTCGCCGCTGACGTTGGCGTCGGTGTAGGTGAGGGTGCCTGCGGGCACGAGCTCGGTGTTGATCTTGACGTTGTCGCGGTATACGTTGTAGCCGGCTACGACGTCGGGCTTGCTCTCGAAGGTGAAGTCATCGAGCATGAGCATGAACTTGTCTGCGCCCTTGTTGCGTACGGCGAAGTACTTGGTGCCTGCGGGCACATCGACGGTGTACTCGGTCCATTCGGCGGGCACAGAGGCGACTTCGAGCTTGGAGGTGAAGGAGGCGGTCTCCTTGTCGGTGCTGGAGATGAGCACTTCCATTACCTCGGGATAGGAGGCGCTGTAGGACTTGGCCCAGAAGGAGATGGTCTGAGCGCTGCCGCTGAGCTGCGGGGAGATGCACCAGTCGTCCACCTGGGAGGCGTCGTAGTTGAACAGGGACCCGAAGAACTGTGTGCCGCTGTGTGCCGCGAAGCTCTGGTTGAAGTCTCCGCCCTGCTTGAAGACGAAGAAGGAGGACTTGTCGGCACCGGCGGCGTGGTTGGGGATGTTGAGGTTCTGGAAGCCGCCGATGGCTTTCTGGTCAACGTCTACCATTGTCCAGTCGCCGGGGTTCTCGACGGCGAAGGCGGTGTAGCTCTCGAGGTCGTCGAGGTTGCCGGAGGCGTAGCGGGGAGCGTTGGCTGCGGGAGCCTCCCATGTGAGCTTGACGTCGTTGCCCTGTCGCGAGGCGCTGAGGGTGGTGGGTGCGGGCTTGGAGGAGTACTTGCGCACTACGGTGAGGGTCTCGGAGGTGTTGTCGGCCTGGTTCTCGTCCTTGGTGTACTTCACTACGGCGCGGAAGGTGGCCTGGGCGTCCTCGTCGGCGAAGCCGAGGGAGGCGGGGGTGGAGTAGGTGGCGATGGCGCCCGGGGCGATGGCCACGCCGTCGATGGTCTTGAACGGGGTCTGGCTGTCGCCGCGGTAGAACTCTACCGTGTAGCCGGTGGCGTTGTTGGCTCCGCGGTTCTCGACTTCGAGGCCGAGGGCGAACTCCTCGTTGGGCTTGACTTCCGCGGGTGCGGTGAAGCCGTTGACGCCGAGGTTGTCGTTGAGGTTCTCGAATACCTGCAGCTTGTCGAGCATCACGTATACGTACCACTTGCATGTGCCCTTGACGCCTACCTGGATCTTCTTGCCCTTGTATGCGCTGAGGTCCACGCGTACCTGCTTCCAGGCGGCGGTGTCGCCGTTGCAGAGCTCGTTGACGGTGCCGTGCTTGAGGCTGGTCCACTCTTCGGTGTTGGCCTCGCGCACCACTACGTCGAGTTCGTTGATGTCGTACTTGATTTCGCCGTCCTTCTCGCTGACGATGTTGTAGGTGTAGAAGGCGAACATGGGCGCGCCGGCGTTGGTGAGGTCGATCTTGCCGGTGAACAGGGTGGCGGCGTCATTGAGGGCGGAGAACTTGCCGGAGATGAAGCCGTTGTCGTTGTCGGCGGAGTTGATGCCGAGGCCGCCGTCTTTCTGCATGGACCACTGGGCGCCTCCGCCGGCGTTGGTCTGCAGGCCGAGGATGGAGGAGATGGTGCCGTCGGGCATGGACTCGGTGTAGGGTATCTGGTAGGGGAAGCCGATGGCCATGAACGGGCCGGCGGAGCCCTTGGAGACTCCCTGCTCGGTGACTGCGAACACGCCTGCCTGGAAGAATTCCTGGCCCTCGGTGCAGACCTCGTAGTCGAAGGTGGTGCCGGTGAGGTTGTCGGCGTATACGGTGGAGGTGCTGGAAGCCTTGACTATCTTGTAGGTGACGGGGGTGGAGCCGAGGGGCTTGCCGTTGACGTCGGTGGTGGGTGCGGTCCAGGTGAGGTGCACCTTGCCGTCGGCGGTCTCGGTCATCTGCACGTTGGTGGGAGCCTCGGGCACGTCGAGACCCACGAAGGCGGAGACGGAGGCGGACTTGCCTGCGCCCTTGTCGTTGGAGCAGACGATGGTCCAGGTGTGGTCGCCGTTGGAGGGCACTGCGTTGTCCTCGAAGGAGAATGCTGCGCCGGGCTGGATGCCGGTGAGGGTCTTGACGAGCTCGCCGTCGCGCTGGATCTCGATCTTGGACAGGGAGGCGAGGTTGCCGCCGTTGAGGGCCTTGGCGGGAGCCTTGCCGGCGATGACGGCCTTGAGGGCGCCGGAGGCGTCGGCGGTGGCGGTCAGCTCAGTGGCTTCGCCCGGGGCGCCGCCGTCCATGGGAGCGCTGACGGCGATGTTGGTCACGAACAGGTAGAACATGTTCTTGGCCGATACGCCGTGGATGCCGATGCAGTAGGTGCCGGTTGTGGTCGGGGTGATGTACTCCTCGAAGGTGGTCCATACCTTGCCGTTGACCTCGGTCTCGGGGATGATGGTCTTGGTCATGGCCGATACTTCGGGAGCGGTGCCCATCTTGACTTCGAAGCGCTCGGGGAAGCTGGCGGCGGAGTGGTTGCGGGCGTCCATGGAGAAGCGGTAGGTCTTGCCGGCCTCGAGCTTGATGCCCGGGGTGATCAGCCAGTCGTCCATCTGGTTTTTGGAGTGGTAGGTGGCGCGCATGGCCTTCTCGGCCTTGTTGTATTCCCAGGTCTTGCCGTCTTCGTTGACGTCGACGATGGTGTAGAGGTCGGCGTCCTCGGCCACCTCGAACTTGTTCTCGTAGGGAGGCACGATCTCGCCCAGACCCACCCTGTTGGACTCGGCGGGGGAGGAGGAGATGCCGTCGCAGTTGACCACTACGGTGTAGTAGTAGCTGGTGTAGGTGGACGGGGTTGCCACGGGATCCTCGAGGCTGGTGGCGGTGGTGTTGTTGGCCACTACGGTGGCGCCGGGATAGCGGGTCACGGTGTAGCTTACCTTGCTCAGGTCCATGTAGCCGCCGTTGACGGTCTCGGTGGCGGGCGTCCAGGATACGTTGAACTTGCCGTTGGCGTAGGCGATGGTGACGGTGGTGGGCTTGGGGGTGTCCTTGCCGATGAAGAGATCGGTCTTGGTCTTGGGGCCGTCGCCCTTGTCGTTGCTCACGATAACGGTCAGCGTGTAGTTGTCGGCCTTGGAGACGGTGACGTCTGCGTTGACGGTGGCACCGAAGGAGGTGCTGCCGGTGGCAACCTGCTCGCCGTTGGCCAGGATCTTGTAGGTGAGGGCGCCGGTGGCGACGGTGCCGTCGAACAGGGTCGTCGGGCACTTGAACGACACCTTGCCGGTCAGCGAGCCGTTCTGGAAGCTGGCGGCCAGGTCGGTGACGGCGGCCGGGGCCTTGTCGTCGGCGATGAAGGGCACGAAGATGCCTGCGATTTCATCGCCGTCGGCGAACTGGCAGAGCTGCGTGGCGGCGCCGGTGGAGAGGTTGATCTCGCACAGGTAGCCGTTCTCGTCCTCGGGGCAGAGGGTCCAGAACATGCGTCCCGACTTCTTGTCGACGCAGGCGCCGACGATGTACTTGGGCACGCGGCCGGTGGCTCCGACCTTGGTCATGTCGCCGGTGGCCGGAACTACCTTGTAGAGGTCGCCGAGCATGTCGATGGCGTAGATCATGCCGTCGTTGCCCCATGCGCAGGCGTTCCAGTTCTGCGGGAGGTCGCGGATCACGGTGTGCTCGTTGGTGGCCAGGTCGAGCTTGCCGTACTGGTAGCCGGCGGCGTCGCCGGACTGGCCGTTGTAGAAGCAGCCGTAGACGTTGGTGCCGTCGGTGGCCAGCGCGCGCGGGGTCTGGGCGTTGGTGATGGTGGTGGAGCCGAGCTGCTCCCACGTGTCCATGTCGTAGGTGCGGCAGTAGAACGAGTAGCCGAAGAGGCCCTTGACTGCGACGTAGTTGTAGTATACGCCGTCCATGGGCACGGCGGCGTAGCAGCCGAGGTTGCCGCGGAGGAGCTCCTGGAAGTTGGTGCCGTCGGTGTTGAAGGTGTACATGCCCAGGTGGGCGTTCTGGTCGGAGCCTTCGGGCTTGTTGGAGTAGATGACGTTGCCGGTGATGGTCACTCCGCCGGTGGCCTGGCGGATCTGGTCGGCCAGGCGGTTGTTGGCCGGCGCCATGATGTTCATGACGGGCGAGGAAAGCTGTCGCGAGGAGGAGGTGGCGCCGGTGCGCACTTGCACGTCCTGGAAGGTCGAGCGGGCGTCTCGGGCCTGCTGGGTGGTTTCGGCGGTGTACGTGCGCGCCGAACGCTTGGCCGCAGTCTGGGCGCTGAGGGCGGGTGCCGTCAGGGCCAAGGCTGCCAATGCCAGCAGAGAACGGGAGATAAATTGTCTCATGTGGTAAGGTTGATATCAGGAATCACTTGTTGAGGTTGACCGGAAGTGTGATTCCTTGACTCCCGGGGCCTGTAATTCAAGTTGGTTTTTCAGTCTTGCGGGGTGGAGAGACGGATTGAATGAGCGACGAACGATTCGCAATGCAAGAGTCGTGCTGCATGGTCAGTGTCATGCGGCGCGGCAGCTTATCGGTCATTGTTAATCATTATTCTCATTACAGATGGTTTGGGGTTGGTTCTACGGCTGTCAAGGGAAGAAACGCTGCGCGGCGGCAGCTTCCGGGAAAGGGTACGGCTGCCGAAAGAGAGACGTGCGGCGGCCTGGGGGCTAACATTTTTCACTCTTTGCCGGGCCGGTTTCATCGGCCCGTATCCGGCCCCGGGTGACGTGCCCAAGGCTTCGCACGGCTAAATTACAACATAAAAACCGAAATAAATGCAAGGTTCTTCAATTTTAACAATTGTTAAAATCGCTTTTAACATATATCTGGCAAAATGTCATCTCACGCCGCCTCTGTTGTCTCTTTAAATGTCTGTGCTATTGCATTTTGCCGAAAATAATCTCCCCTTCATCCCTTTCCTTGATTTTTGCTTGTGAGCAATCCTTTCCTGGCGCCTGTCCGTCCGCTCCTCCTGGCATATTTCCACCACTCATCTGCCTGCCATGTCCTATGACGCCAATAATTTGGAAGATATGGAGGAATATGTGTCGACGATGGCCCGACTGACAAATCTTCGCTCATTTGATGCTGAAATCGGTGTTTGCAGTGGAGCGGCTGCTCAGAAGATAGTCGGTACGGTTTGTCCTTGGGCAAAGGTAGTCTAAAAAAAGGTCAGGGCGGCGCGGATGCGTCGCCCTGATCGGTATGCGGTGGATGTGGATTACTTGAAGCGGCGGTTGCCCTGGAGCTTGGGGCCGGCGGCGGATGCCTTGGCCTCGGCCTTGGCCTGGCTGTTGCGCAGGATGCTGTAGGCCACCGGGGCGGCGCAGAACAGCGAGCAGAAGGTGCCCACGACGACGCCGAAGATCATGGCGAAGGTGAACGAGCGGATGGCGTCGCCGCCCAGGAAGAAGATGCACAGCAGCACCAGCAGGGTGGACAGCGAGGTCATGAACGTACGCGACAGGGTGGTGTTGAGGGCCTTGTTGATGGTGTCCCTGCGGTTCTCGCGCGGGTAGATCTTCATCATCTCGCGCACGCGGTCGAATACCACCACGGTGTCGTTGATCTGGTAGCCGATGATGGTCAGCACGGCGGCGATGAACGACTGGTCGATTTCCATGGAGAAGGGCAGGAAGCCCCAGCAGATGGAGTAGAAGCCTATGATGAGGAAGGCGGTGAGGGCTACGGCGGCCACGGCGCCTACGGAGAAGGCGATGTTGCGGAATCGCAGCAGGATGTAGAGGAACATGCAGACGATGGCGAGGCCGACTGCCCAGTAGGCGTCCTTCTTCATGTCGTCGGCTACGCTCGGGCCGACTTTCTGGATGGAGATGATGCCGTGGCTCTCGTCGGCGATGGCGAAAGTCTCCTTGTCCATCACGCGGCCGTTGGCGTCGGTGAGCTCGGGCTGCAGTGCCTCGTAGAGGAGGGCGGTGACTTCGTCGTCGACATTGTTCTCCTTGATTTTGTAGTTGGTGGAGATGCGGACCTTGTCGTCGGTGTCGATGGTGATGACGCCTACGGAGACGGTGGGGTCGCCGGCCTTGTCCTGGAAGAACTTGGCCAGGCGGGTCTGCATCTCGGCGGTGTTGACGGGCTTCTCGAACTGTACCACGTAGTTGCGGCCGCCGGAGAAGTCTATGCCCTGGTTCATGCCGCGGATCGCCAGCGAGGCGATGGAGATGACCACGAGGGCGAGCCAGACGGCGGCGGCTGCCTTGCTCTTGCCCAGGAAGTTGATCTTGGTGTGGGTCAGGAAGTTGCGGCTCACCTTGGTGGTGAAGGTCATGGAGGCGTTGCGTCCATTCTTGGTGATGAGGTCCATGGCGATGCGGGTCAGGAACACTGCAGTGAAGAAGGAGCAGACGAGGCCGATGATGAGGGTGGTGGCGAAGCCCTTGATGGGTCCGGAGCCGAACAGGAGCAGGATGACGCCGGTGATGACGGAGGTCAGGTTGGAGTCGAAGATGGCGGAGAAGGCGTTGGAGTAGCCTTCGGAGATGGCCTGGCGGAGTTTCTTGCCTGCCTTGAGCTCCTCGCGGATGCGCTCGAAGATGAGCACGTTGGCGTCGACCGCCATGCCGAGGGCGAGTACGATGCCGGCGATGCCGGACAGGGTCAGCACGGCCTGGAAGGACGCGAGGATGCCGAGGGTGAAGTAGAGGTTGAGGATGAGGCCGACGTTGGCCACAAGGCCCGGGATGAGGCCGTAGATGAGGATCATGAAGATCATCAGCAGGACGATGGCGACCACGAAGGAGAGGAAGCCCTGCTGCACGGCCTCGGCGCCGAGGCTCGGACCGATGACGTTGCTGCTGACCACGTCCACCTTGGCCGACATCTTGCCGGACTTGAGCACGTTGACGAGGTCGTTGGCCTCTTCGGGGGTGAAGTTGCCGGTGATCTCGGAGCGGCCGCCGGTGATCTGGTCGTTGACGTTGGGATAGGAGTATACGGCGTTGTCGAGGACGATGGCCACGGGGCGGCCGATGTTGTTCTTGGTGACGTTGGCCCATTCCTGCGCGCCGCGGTCGTTCATGGTCATGTCGACTTTGTTGGAGCCGCGCATGTTGTCGAACTCGGTGGTGGCGCCGGTGACTACGTCGCCCTGGAGCTTAGGCTCGCCCTTGAGGGCGATGAGCTGCCACATGGGGGTGGTCATGGGCTTGCCGTCCTTCTTGAGGCGCTCCTTGCCGGTCTTGGGGTCGTAGAGGGGCATCTCGAAGGGCTTCACTTCCCAGGCGGCGGAGAAGTCCTGCTGCATCTTCTGCTGGGCCTCGGGCGAGGAGAAGATGGAGTCGACGATCTCTTTGTCGTTGGGGGCTACCATGGCGATGACGGGGCTTCCCTGGCGCACGTTGATGCCGAGCTGGGCGAAGCTGACCTTGCGGTGGGTGGAATCGGCGTTCCATGCCTGCTCGAGGGAGGCGAGGTTGGAGGCGATCTCGTTGCCCAGGTAGACTTCGTAGAACTCGAGGTTGGCGCTGGACTTGAGCAGGTCGGTGACGCGCTCGGGTTCCTTGACGCCGGGCAGCTCGAGCAGGATCTGGCCGTTCTTGCCCTGGAGCTTCTGGATATTGGGGGCAACAACGCCGAACTGGTCGATACGGGTGCGGAAGATGTTGAAGGCGGCGTCCACCTGGCCGCTGACCTGCTTGGTGAGGGCCTCGGCGACCTGCGCGTTGGTGGAGTTGGACTTGAGTTCGCCGAGGTATTCGCCTTCGCGGGTGAACATGCCGGCCATGTGGCCGGGCTGGATCTCGGCGGCGACTTTGTTGATGAAGTCCGGCTCGTCGGGCTGGGCGCCCTTCTTCTCGGCGTCGGCCATGGCCTTGTCGAGCTGCTTGAGCTGGCTCTCGCCGGCGGCGTACTGGCGGAGGATGTCGGGGACGCTGATCTGGAGCACGACGTTCATGCCGCCCTTCAGGTCAAGGCCCATGCCTATTTCCATCTGGCGGACTTCGTTGTAGTTCCAGATGAAGTAGACCTTCTCGCGGTCCAGCGAGTCGTTGAACTGCTTGAGGTACTTCTTGTACTGGTCGTTGGTTACATCATTGGTACGTGCCCTGGTCGCGGCAAATTCCTCTGCTTTCTTCTCGTAGTGAGCAGTTACAAAAGAAAAGGAAATATAAAAACCGCAAATCAGAATCAACAGGACACCAATGGTGCTGATAAACCCTTTGTTCTGCATTGTTGTTGGTTAGTTTATTGTATTTTTTGTTGTGTGCCTCACAGGGGCGCCGCGCCACTATGACGCGATGCCCCGGAAGTTTCAGCCTGCAAATATAAGTCTTTTTTTTGAGGTGACAGGCACACTTTGCAAAAAAAGTGCCGAAACCGCCTCAAATTGGAGATTTTTATGTACTTTTGGACTCTGAATCGGGGCCATCGGGGGCAAGACCGCTCCCGCCACCGTCCCGGACAAGGTGACATGAACAAGAACACAGCAATATATATTATAATGTGTGCGGCGGCAAGCCTGCTGCTGGGCGCGTGCGCGTCGATGGGAACTCCCGAAGGCGGCCCGCGCGACGAGACGCCGCCGCGCATGGTCCGCGCAACACCCGCCCCCGGAGCCACCGACGTCGATGCCAGGCACATCGCCATCGACTTTGACGAGTACATCACCCTGCAGGACGCCTTCACCAACGTTGTCGTCAGCCCCACGTCGGAGACTACCCCTCGAGTGTCGGCGGCAGGCCGGCGCGTCAACGTCCAGTTCACTGACTCACTGCTGCCCAACACCACCTACACCATCGACTTCGCCGACGCCATACGCGACAACAACGAGGGCAACGCCCTGGAGGGATTTACCTACACTTTCTCCACTGGGCCAACGCTCGACTCGCTGCGCATCTCCGGCATGGTGCTCGACTCGCGTACCCTTGAACCGCAGCAGGGCGTGCTGGTGGGCGTGCACACCTCCGATGCCGACACCGCCTTCAGCCGTGTGCGCCTGGAGCGCGTGGCCCGCACCGACGACCGCGGCCGCTTCACCCTGCGCGGCCTGGCGCCAGGCCGTTACCGACTCTTCTCCCTCCAGGATCTCAACGGCGACATGCGCTGGGACAACCCGGAGGAGCGCATCGCCTTCCTCGACGAGTGGATAGTGCCTACAGCCCAGCCCGCAGTCGTCTCCGATACCATATATAATGCGCTGACGCTGGCCGTTGACTCCGTGGTGGAGCGCGCCACCACGCGCTTCCTGCCCAACGACATCCTATTGAGCAGCTTCTCGCTCGGCTACCGGCCGCAGTACCTGAGGAAGTCAATGCGGCCGGACTCCACCCGCGTGGAGCTGGTGTGGAACGCTCCGCAGGACTCGCTGCCGGACATCCGCCTCCTCTCCGCCTCGGAGCGCAAACTCTCCGACTGGTCCATCCCCGAAGTGCGCCGGGGCAACGACTCCGTGGCCCTGTGGGTACGCGACCCGCAGCTGCTCCGTTCCGACACCATCCGTCTCCAGGTGCGGTACATGAGCAATGTGAAGCGCGGCGAGTTCAAGCTCACCACCGACACTCTGACACTGGTTTACAAACGTCCGAAAGTAAAACCCACGAGCAAGGGTTCCAAGTCCCAGGTACCCCTGGCAGAGATCAAGGGAGGCGAGGCCACACACGAATACCCGCAGCCATACACCGTCACCTTCGGCGCGCCCCTCGACACCATCTACGCCGACCGAGTGCGCCTGCTGCAGAAAGTCGACACCACCTACGTCACCCTCCCCGCCCGCCCCGGGCCGCTGCTGGTGCGTGCCGACACTCTCAACCCGCGCCAGTACCGCCTCGACGGTCCCTGGGAGTACGGCGCCGAGTACCGCCTGCAGTTCGACACCCTGGCCGTGCGCGACATATACGGCCATTACAACAAGCCCGTCAACCTCGACTTCAAGGTGCGCGCCGCCGATGAATACGGCACCCTCGGCTTCACCCTCAGCGGCCTTGGCGGCTCGCCCGCCTTCGTCGAGCTGCTCAACAGTGGTGCAGCGCACCGAGCCGGTGGTCGACGGCACCGTCAGCTTCACCTACCTGCTGCCCGGCACCTACTACGCCCGCGTGGTCTTCGACGCCAACGGCAACGGCCTGTACGACACCGGCGACTACGACACTCGCCTGCAGCCCGAGGCCGTGGCCTACTACCCCAGGAAAATCACCCTGCGCAAGAACTGGGACCAGAACCTGACATGGGACGCCAGCGCCACTCCCGTTGACCTCCAGAAGCCCGAAACGGTCA
>ERZ835051.4057-NODE-4057-length-10583-cov-3.876330_pt1 | contig 10583 bp, 9 predicted proteins | sample MGYA00519575_ERZ835051 | MGnify/ENA primary metagenome ERZ835051 (study PRJEB31850, sample SAMEA3708769) | human gut metagenome | biome: human gut; feature: human-associated habitat; material: faeces | place: China | collected 2014 ... | reverse complement strand
CATTGACAAGCGAAATATTTCCTAAGATGCGCAAAGTTTACTACATTTATAATCCGCAGACGCAGACGTACGACCGTATTTATCCTACTGTCCGGCAGCGGGCAGTGAGCATTCTCCGCCGCCTGTTTATCGGCATGGGCTTGGGTGCGGGCAGTTTTATCGTGCTGTTGCTGATCTTCGGCTCACCGTCGGAGAAGGAGTTGCGGAAAGAAAACAGCCAACTTCAGGCGCAGTATAACGTGCTTTCCCGCCGGCTGGACGAGGCGATGGGCGTGTTGCAAGACATACAGCAACGTGATGATAACCTTTACCGGGTGATTTTCATGGCAGATCCCATTCCGTCGGCCATCCGCCAGGCAGGATACGGAGGTACCAACCGCTACGAGCATCTCATGGATATGGCCAACTCTGAACTCGTGATCAATACTACACAGAAACTGGACTTGCTGACCAAACAGCTTTATATCCAGTCCAATTCCTTTGACGATGTAGTGGAAATGTGCAAGGACCACGACGAGATGCTGCGTTGTATTCCTGCCATTCAGCCTATCTCCAACAAGGATTTGAAGAAGACCGCTTCGGGTTACGGAACCCGTATAGATCCTATTTATGGTACCACCAAGTTTCATGCGGGGATGGACTTTTCGGCCAATCCCGGTACGGATGTCTATGCTACGGGTGACGGTACGGTCATAAAGATGGGATGGGAAACCGGCTATGGCAATACGATTATTGTCGATCATGGCTTCGGTTATCAGACTTGGTACGCCCACCTGCGCGATTTCCGTACCAAAGTGGGCAAGCGGGTGGTACGCGGTGAAGTGATTGGCGGGGTAGGCAGTACCGGCAAGAGCACCGGACCGCATTTGCATTACGAGGTACACGTGAAGGGGCAGGTTGTGAACCCCGTCAACTACTACTTCATGGATTTGAGTGCCGAGGATTATGACCGCATGATACAGATTGCGGCGAACCACGGGAAGGTGCTTGATTAATCTGTCACTTCTTCGCAGACTGCCATTTCCATGCCTCGGTATACCACTACTATCCGGTGTAGCGTAGTATTACCTATGTTGTTTCGGACAGTTTCGCTGGCAGTATAGCGATTGGCTTGTTCAATGGCTTCACAGCGTAGTTGTTCCACCCGTTCGTTGCTATCTTTTCCTTTGGCATATTTCAGTTCGATGATGTAGCTGTGCTCCATGTCCTTGTAGATTTCGGTCAGCGGAAGAAGGAAGATGTCTGCATAGCCTGCTTGCGTGTCCTGTTCCGAAATCGGGCGGTAGAAGCGGTTCTGAGATGTCATGGCGAGAATGAAACCGTGTACGTAGGCTTCGCCTTTCTGCTTGTCGCGCTGGGAGGAGTAGCGGTGCAGGCAGTCGGCGATGTAACCGAAGTATGATTGCCAATCATTGTCATACGCAAGGCGAGAGGAAAGTTTACTCATTTCGTAGCTTTCGTATTGCAAATTATTCTCCCGGTAAGTATCCAGCAGGTAGTTGTACAACTGTTCGCGCACCACCTGGTTGGGGATGATTAGTTTTGTAGTACCTTTGTGCGTGCCGTCAATGGTGAGCATACCGAAATAGAACAACAAACTGATGAAATTGTCGGGATGGGTAATCTTTTCGGCAGGGAATCCTGCTTTCAATTCTCCGGTCACGAATCCTTGTTCCACCAGTTTCTGTATGATTGATGCGTCGTGGGAAAACTCCTTATCCTTACGGATGAGTATGCGTAGCTTATTGTAGTCCACACGGATATTTTCTTCCACCATGTTCTTCGGCAGTTTGCCTCCATTGCGTAGGTAGTTATCCACAAAGTAAAGCACCACATTAGAGTTGTACATCGTGGTGTGCCCATAGCTGTCTTCTGCAAAGCAGTAGTTGTCGTACCATGGTTTCATCAATGCTACTAGTTCATCCGTAGTATGGTGGAACTCGCAGGTAGTGGCATAATAGTTTAACATTTGGCGCACATCCTCTTCCGTAAATCCGGTCAGTTCATTGAACTCGGCAGACAGCGAGTAATTGGTTCCGATATTGAAGCCGCTTGTCAGGTCATCCATCGTGACGGGACTTGCACCGGTGACGAAGCAACGTTTGATGGAAGATTCCGTACCCGACTTCACGGTGTCAAAAAACTGCGTAGATAACCTGTGCCATGTGCTTCGCTTTTGTAGTCATTCAGGCAGGTTGGTTCCGATAAGATTTTGTTGGTGAAGTGGTCGTATTCATCAATAAAGAGGTAGATTTGCTGTCCGCATTCGGCGCAGCACTTGTAGAGGAAGTCCAATTGCTCTACGGCTCCATTCTTTTCGTGCATCTTCTCCTGAATGTTAGCAGGTAGACGGTCAGCATATCTCTCGCAAAAAAGGTCGAACTCCGTGCCGCAGTGTGCATCCAGCGATTGACGGTAGCAGCTCAATTCTGCATTAACCACAGCAAAGTTGAGGTAAATGATCAGATAGGAATTTTGTTCCACTGTGGGATGTTGCTCGATGTAAAGTCCACCGTATCACTTCTCGAAGTTATCTTTGTCGCGCACGTCATAATAATGGCGTAGCATGGAGACAGTCAGGCTCTTGCCAAAGCGACGTGGACGTATGTAGAAAAAGTATTTGTTGGCATCTTCTATCATAGGGATAAATACAGTTTTGTCCACGTAGTAGCAGTTGCTTTCGCGGACATCAATGAAGTTCATCATCCCGTATGGGATTCTCTTGCGTTTCGGTCTTTCGTACATGGCTTTTCCTTTTGTCAACACAAATATAGTGCAAAGAGTTCGGAATGAGAAGAGTACTTTTTCTGCTTTTGCAGGTCATTTATAAGCTCCTTGAGATAGAGGGTGAGGTTAAAGTATCTATCGATTACGCCAAACTTGAAGCTAGTGACAATACAGATGGCTTTGCCGCAGAATAGGCAGACTATCAATTGAACTATGCTCATGAAACGGCATCAACGTATTGCACCATTGTTTTCTGATGATTTTGGGGGTACGCATTGACGAAGTCAGGAAAAGCGTCGGCAGATTCTGAAAACATCACGTAGTTTTCAGAATCTGCCGACGCTTTTTTAAAATTTATCACCATCTTTTTCAGAAATGAGTGCATTGGGTTAGGTAGGGTTATTGGTAAATATCTTAAGACTTGACGTGGCTCTTTCCTGATTTTAATCTTTCACTCTTTTCTAAATGAGAACTTTGAAGTTATCCATTCTGTATAAACCTTTTGAATTTTTGACGTACAGTTTCTAAATCTTTTTCAGGATTGCGCATAATCCTTTTTTGCTATCAAAATTGAAATCATTATATGAAAGAATAGCTACTTCTATCCCGTGTTTAGGAAGGATTTTTTTACGACGTTCGTCGTAGATGCGACGTTGAATATCTCTTGTCACTACGCTCTTTTGGAGAGCGATTCTTGCTTTCTCTAATATTGCTTCTACTGTTTTATTGTTCATGATGATTGAATTGTTTATTCGCAATTATTGAAAACTGGTATATTGTGATATGAGTTCATCCAAACAAAACGTGATACTGCTTTTTGAAGAAAATTTAAACAGGGACTAAAACTTACGTTAGCTAAGTTTCATGTGCCCTACTCCATGTTCCTTTTTTACATTATTTCCATCTTTAAGATTGGCGAATGGAAGTATCGGACCTTTTTCTGACAAAGCAATATTCAAATTAAACCGCTAACTTTGCACCCAAAATAAACTGAGAATATGGAACAATTGGATGTTTTCGGCTGCTCGAATGTGTTTATAGCGAGCTATTTCACCAATGACCGTGATTGTGCCCACTACAATCGTGAGCATACCTTGATATATATCCATTCGGGAGAACTGTAAATCACCAAAGGGAGCCGGAAGACTATACTGCGTCCCGGCGATTGCGCGTTTATGAGACGTGACAATCTCATGTGGCTGCAAAAGCGGGTGAAGGAAGGTGAGTCTTTTCAAACGGGATTTCAGCCAGTATTGCGAATTGACGCCACAGAAATGGCTTATCCAACGCCGTCTTAAGGCAGTCCATGAACTTATCCGCAAAGGAGACAGAACAGTTTCGGAAATATGCTATTCCGTAGGTTTCCGGAATCTGTCGCACTTCTCAAAGGTGTACAAGGAAGCCTTCGGAGTGGCGCCAACGGCACACGCACAGTAACCGCCGCCGGACAGGAATGTGTGCGTGGCGTGCAACAGTACCGTGCCTCACTTCTGTGGAGTAAGGCGGACCAGGAAGCCGCCACCCTGTTCCATACTGAAGGTTATCACGCTTTTGCGTGTATAGCCACCCTCTGTGAGGACGGAGCAGGCCTTCGCGTTACTGGCTGTGGGGCTGTCTGTCACGCGTGCGCATTCATATTTACCCTTGCCCAGGAATGTGAGAGGCACACTGATGTTCTTCTTGGGCTTGTCGGTCAGCGCCGCGATGTACCAGTCCCCGCCCTTGCGGTGCAGATACACCACGCAGTCCCCTATTTCGCTGGGCGGAAGCACCACGGTTTCGTCCCAGGTGGTAGGGATGGTGAGAAAAATATCGTGTGCGGGATGCCTGAGAAAATCCTCGGGGCGTCCGCCATAGCAGCGCAGCGGGCACAGGAAGATGGCACCGACTGCCACCTGATGTGCCTCCGTGGTATTGCCCATCATGGAGAAGGTCGTGGGCGTATAGTCGGCGTGCCCGGCCACAAAGCGGGTGAACGGGGTGACATTGTCCTGGTCTGCCCACGACTGTCCGAACTCCAGTCCCATGATACCCTCGCGTGCCACCTCGTTGGGGAAGGTGCGGTTGAGGCCTGTAGGCTTGTTGGAACCATGGAAGTTGATCATGAGCTGGTAGCGGGCGGCATCCTCAATGGCCTCGGCATAGTATTTGGTCACTGTCTGGCTCTCATTGTCGAAGAAGTCTATCTTCAGTCCGGCAACGCCCATGTCCTTGCACTTCCGGAAAAAACGTTGGCGGCGTTCAGCCGTCTGCAGTCCTTCTATGCCCTTGCGGTCGGGATAGGCCTTCCAGAGCAGAATCTTCACGTTCCGTTCGGCCGAGTAGTCCACCAGTTCCTTCACCATGTCCCAGCAGTCGCGGCCGTTGGCCTTGTCCTCCCAGTGGCTCCATCCCTCGTCCACCAGGTTGTAGGGTATTCCCAGTTCTGCGGCCCAGTCGGTGAAGCGTTTCATGTTTTCGAGCGTCACACTGTATCCGGCCAGCCAGCTCCATGCGCAATTGCCGGGTTTCACCCAGTCGGTATTACCTCCGAAGACTGGGGATAGAGGCGGATTTACGTCGGTGACAATGTCGTTGTTGACGATACTGTTCAGGTCGCCCGCCATTACTATGCGCCAGGGGGTAACAATGTCCCCGCCGAGCAGGGTTTCGCCTTCAAGTCTGGCACGGAAGTTGTCCGGAGAGGTGACCCTAAGGGACATTCCGCCGAAGTCGGCCAGATTGCCCTCGGTGATGCAGGAGTATATGCCCTCGGCATATCTGACGGTGACGGGAGGTCCGGCCACAGCCTTTTCGGGGAGCCTGCCCAGTTCATGGCGTCGGTAGGGAGCCTCGTAGCACTTGATGTTGTCCTGCATCCAGCATTCGGCTCCCGCAGGTATGGTGAAGTCGGTGAAGTCGTCCACCCTGACAGGCGCATTGCCGGCCTGGTATCTGTAGCGGAAAGCCACCCCCGTGTCGTATGCACGCAAGTCCATCCGGTAGGTGGTGCCTCCGGTCTCGGTGACATCCACGGTCACCTCCCTATAGGCGTTGCGTCCCACGGAATGGTTCCCCATGAGGGGATACGATGTTCTGAAGACCTTGGCCTTTGATGCCCTCATGGCTGTCACGTCATCGCCAAGACGTTCGCCGCCGACCTCCCAGAGCATCTGCGAGGGGCTGACCACCTCGGTGCCCTTGCTGGTAACGCTGTAGAGCACCCGGCCTTCATTACAGTCCACATCCAGACGGATGTTCTTCGAAGGTGACACCAGTCCGATGCGACCTTGGGCCCAAGCCCCCGTAGTCGCCGACATCAAGCTGATGCACAAGCAAATATTTTTCAAGTTCATAATGTTATGCATATATAATATGTGTTTAGATAGAAGGAACATGATACAGTGATTGGCAGGGGACGCCATTGCCCTTCACCGCCAAAGGCAGAGACATGCCGTTCACTCAATGAGGCAATCATCATACTCACCGGAACAAAATTACAATTTTCCTCTTTATATCCGATAGCTTTTACCGTTTTTTTCATTACTCGGCAGCAAAAGGAGCCAGATAAGGAAGCGGCGCAGTCATTCCTCCCCGTCAGGCCTACCGCCATTGAACTTTACGGCAAATAACATTGGGCCTCACAGCAAAACAGCTGTGAGGCTTTTGCTTTAACTTTGTACCCGGAAACAGAACACATTAAATTCAGAACAACAATGAATGACATTTTTTCAAAGGACTTGAGCTGTGAAACGGTCTCACCGGATGAACCGGGTTACGAAGCGCTTATCAACGGCACTTTCCACACAATGGAGACCGCACAGGAGCTTGCAGCGGTAAGCGTACGCGACCAGAAACGTGTACATGGACTTATGGACGTGTTTCTCGGCAAGGAACTGCCCGGGAGCACAACGATGCTGCCGCCGCTCTACATTGATTACGGCAAGCCTGTGAGCATCGGAGAGCGGTGCTTCATACAGCAGTGTTGCACCTTCTTCGGCCGCGGCGGCATAGAAATCGGCAACGATGTCTTTATCGGTCCGAAGGTCAACCTCATCATCATCAACCACGATGCCGACCCCGACAACCGCAGTGCCACCTACGGACGGCGCATAGTTATTGAGGGCAATGCATGGATTGGCATCAGCACCACCGTCTTGCCCGGCGTGAGAATCGGATACGGTGCCATCGTAGGTACGGGCAGTGTGGTCAAGAAGGATGTTGAACCGATGACTGTCGTGGCGGGAAATCCGGTCTGAAAACGGCAGCCACACGCTTCCCCACCGCACGCTCGGTAATGCCCGAATACGAATAGACAATATCTCCACACTTGTGATGTGTATAGCTTGAAAAGCATATACAGACAAGTGATGAGTGTGATTGCCGTCCTTCGTATTCTTAAAGTTTACCAGACTTTTTAGTGAAGGATAAAAGCTACACTTTCATCAATAAACTATGTAATGTGTCCTAACCAGTCATGTTGGGACTTTGCAAAGCTACAAAAAGCTTATTGATTATCAAACTCAAAGGGGGGAGATTGTTATTCACTTTTCACAAAACTACGGTATATATACAATGTCAAAATGTTGCTCTATAAAAGCAGTCCAATAAATGAATAATAGAATGTCAATTAGGCAGAAAGGATAATACCATTTGCTGTGTCTTCGTAATAGCCCTAAAAGAAGAATACCCAATATAGGACAAATTTATGAACCGCATTTCCATATGTGGCAGACGGACGTTCTTGCCGAGAAGACTCGTAGCTGAAGTCGCGTTGCGGTGGGGAGGCGTTTTCGTTCAGGCTTCTTTCTAACATGTTTCTGTTCATGGAGTCTTGATAAGTATAATATCCGCAAATGGCAAAGAGGCAAAGTGTACCTATGCCTTTCAGAAGGTTGCTTCTGCTCTTGTAAGGATTGTTGCTCATGGTCTTCTATTTTTAGGTGATTGTTATTTAGGGACGTTTTGCTGTCACGCATTTCTTTGTCAGTGCCTCCTCATAAACCTTCCTCCCCCGTTCCCGCAGGTGTAGCGGTCTGATGACCGTTAGCGAACGGCTTCTTGAAAGCAGTGCCATCACGAAATCGTTGGTGATACGTAGACGGATTCTAATTCTGAATTCAGTCTCGTTGTTTATCAAAATCTCCTGCGAGTGGTGAAGGGGAACCGATTTCAGGAAATTACCGTCCAGTGCATCATAGCTAAGCTCAATCTCTTCAACGGGAATGTCTGCTTGATTCCAGATGCCGTAGCTGTCTTTAAATAGTTCCTCCACATTGATATTCATGTTGCGTTTGAATGTCTCTTCGTAAAGGATTCTGGGATTTTTGATGCAATCTGCACTGAACGTTTTCAGTATTCCGTTATCGTAGGCAAGGAGATACCATCTTTGCTGGTCTTCTTTCAGATAATGAGGCAGGACTTTCTTTTCGCGCATTTTACCGCTTTCGTGTACATAGAGGTAATTGAAAGATACCGGATGGGAAAACTTGATAGCTTTTATCAATAATGGGAGATACTCGCAATTCATCGGGCGGTGATGTTCTGCCAGTACGTATGTGTGCAGGTTGGAAGTGCTGTCGATGGCGTTCAGCAAATCAAAGTTCAGCAGCAGTCGTTCATACTGCTTTTTCTTCTGTTCATCTTCTTCGTCAATATAGTAGCCGTTTCGCTTCTTGTCGAAGCGGATGTGGATGCCCAAAAGAGAATCTATCTCGTTTCTCGCTCTTCCATGCGAAGCGATACGTAGCGTTCAAGTTCTTTGCGCGATACATATCGTTGTAGGCCTTTCAACTTGTTGATGATGACCAACATGCGTTGTAGCCCTTCTATTTTCTTTCCCATATCTTGTTTTGAATTGCATTTTCTGTAGGCAAATATAATGAGGCTGGGCGACAAAACGTGTCGTTCAGTGGAAATCTTGATGATTTATTCTCATCGGTGTATGGCAATTCAAAAAAGAAGCCTATTTTTGCGTAGAAAAGAAAAAAGTGCCATGCTGAATACTGATAAAAACTTGAAATTATATTACTCCATCAGCGAGGTGGCCGCCATGTTCGATGTCAACGAATCGCTGCTTCGCTTTTGGGAGAAGGAGTTTCCGCAACTCAACCCCAAGAAAGGAGGGCGGGGCATACGCCAGTACCGCAAGGAAGATATTGAAACCGTCAAACTCATCTATCATTTGGTCAAGGAGCGCGGCATGACATTACCCGGCGCGCGCCAGCGTATGAAGGATAATAAAGAAGCCACTCTTCGGAATTTCGAGATCGTTGACCGATTGAAGACGATTCGTGAAGAACTGGTGGGGATGCGTGATGCACTCGATGCGTTTACTTACGGACAGGTAGAAACATTGAAGGAGAATCTTGACAATTCTCCTTCCTTATAGTTCGTTCCTTCTGCTTAATCTTCTATTCTCACCACCTGTTTGATGTTCTGTATCTGTTTCAGGTTGTTGCAGATAGTGCGTACATCCTCCACATCATGCACGTAAAGCTGTATCTTTCCTTCAAAGATACCGTCGATGGTCTCGATGGTCAGTTTGCGGATGTTGACATTGAGCTGGCGGGAAATGACTTGGGTTACTTCGTTCAGCAGTCCCATGCAGTCTATACCTTTTATATATATGGTGACGAGGAAAGAAAGATCCTTGTGGGTATCCCATTCAGTGGCAATGATACGGTTGCCGTAACTGCTTTTGAGGCGGGCGGCAACGGGACACTGGCGCTTGTGGATGATTACCCGGTTTTCCTCATCGATATATCCCAGAACATCGTCACCGGGAATAGGGTGGCAACAGTCTGCCATGATATAGTTCTTGGAGATGGTTTCTTCGGTCAGCTTCAGAATCTGTTTGGTATTGATCTTCTCCTGCGGAACTTTTTCTTCCGGCTGCTCTTTGTTTTCTTTATTGTCCTTGTTGCCAAATGAAAAGGTGAGATACTTTTTCCAGTTGCTGCTCTGCTTTTCCTTGAATACATTCTTGTCTGCGTCACCCAATACAACCTTCTTGCTGCCGACGGCTACAAGCAACTCGTCCAAGGTATGGAATTTATGCAGTCTGGTCAGCTTGTCCAATGCGGCATCGTCAATGCGGATGTCTTCATTTTTGAAGAAGTCGGCTATGATGGTTTCACCTTCTTTTTGGTAAGCTTTGGCTTCTTTACGCAGAATAGCAGCTATTTTGGTGCGGGCACGGGCGGTTGTGGCGTATGCTTCCCATTCCGGTTGCACGCGTTGCGACTTCGAGGTCAGGATTTCCACCTGGTCACCGCTTTGCAACTTGTGGCTCAACGGAACCAGTTTATGGTTGACCTGGGCTCCGATGCAATGGCTGCCGATATCCGTATGCAACGAAAAGGCAAAGTCCAGTGCGGTAGAGTTTTGCGGCATTGTCTTGAGGTCACCTTTCGGAGTGAACACGAATATTTCCGATGCAAACAGGTTCAGTTTGATGGTATCGAGGAAATCGAGCGCATCAGGCTGTGGATCGTCCAGAATTTCCTTGATGGTACGCAGCCATTTCTCCAGTTCGCCTTCATCTTCACTGCCTCCGCCTTCTTTGTATTTCCAGTGGGCGGCAAACCCTTGTTCGGCCACATCATTCATGCGCTCACTGCGGATCTGGACTTCAATCCATTGTCCGTTGTTGCCCATCAGCGTGACGTGAAGAGCCTGGTAACCGTTGGCCTTGGGGTGGCTGACCCAGTCGCGCAGGCGGTCGGGGTGTGGTTTGTATATTTTGGAGATGGAGACATAGATGCCGAAGCAGTCGTTCAGCTCCTCTTCCATATTGCGCGGTTCAAAGATGATGCGTACGGCAAGCAGGTCATAGATTTCTTCGAAAGGCACATGCTTGGTCTGCATCTTGTTCC
>ERZ835051.4053-NODE-4053-length-10589-cov-3.826182_pt1 | contig 10589 bp, 9 predicted proteins | sample MGYA00519575_ERZ835051 | MGnify/ENA primary metagenome ERZ835051 (study PRJEB31850, sample SAMEA3708769) | human gut metagenome | biome: human gut; feature: human-associated habitat; material: faeces | place: China | collected 2014 ... | reverse complement strand
ACAGTGGTGACAGTAACAATACTGATGACAACGGTAACAGTGGTGACGATGGTACTGATAATACCGGCGGAAGCGATGACAACGGTGACGGTAACGAGGATGATTCCTCTTATCAGGTCGACTATTATTAATGCAAAAATACCGGTACAGGAGCACCTCCGAATGATGTTCCTGTACTGCAAAAAATCCACAGTCCTGTCAACTCAGGACTGTGGATTTTTTATATATTTTCAAAATTGATTCTCAGATATTATACTTCTTTAATAACCATACGCGCAGATCCGTAAATACCTGCATCATTTCCGAGAGTTGCAAGAATGATTGGTGTTTTCTTGCATGCTGTAAAAGCATATTTCTCATAGTATTTCTGAATACAGTCGATCAATGGCTGTCCGGCTTTGGAAACACCACCGCCGATAACGATGGCTTCCGGATCTGTCACACATGCAAACATGGCAAGTGTTCCGCCAAGCATTTCTCCTACCTGTGCCATAACATCGCAGGCTACTTTGTCGCCCTCTTTAAATGCATCCAGAACATTTTTTGCTGAAAGTTTTGTAAATTTGCGAAGAACAGTCTGCTCATCTGTAGCAGCCAGAATTCTCTGTGCCACGCGAACGATACCTGTTGCAGACGCATACTGCTCCAGACAGCCGTACTGTCCGCAGTTACACTGCTCCTTCTCGTGTGCATTCACTGTAATATGACCGATCTCACCACCGGCTCCGTCGAATCCGGCTACGACTTTGCCGTCGACAATAATGCCGCCGCCGACTCCGGTTCCCAGCGTTACCATGATGACGTCTCTGCAGCCTTTTGCCGCACCCTGCCACATCTCGCCGAGTGCCGCCACGTTTGCATCATTTCCTGCCTTCACCTTCAGTCCGGTCAGATCTCCAAGTTCTTTTTCTACATTTACAACACCCCAGCCGACGTTCACGCAGCGGTGTACCACACCGTCATTTTTTACCGGTCCCGGCACACCGACACCGATTCCCTGCACATCGTTCCTGGAGATTCCCTTTTCTGTCAGCTTTCCCCCAATCGCCTGAGCCACATCCGACAAAATCGATGCTCCGCCGTTTTCCTTATTCGTCTTGATCTCCCATTTGTCAATGAGCTTTCCATCCGTCTCAAAAAATCCGATCTTGCAGGTCGTTCCCCCTACGTCAACTCCAAATGCATATTTTTTCATGCTTCCATTCTCCTGTTCCCTATTTGTATCCTTGCATCGTTTTCTGTCCGTTATGTACTCTGCCGATGCCTTTACCCATGCTTATGATAACGTTTCCAGTCTTATCTGTCAATGTTAAGGTGTATTCTCTTAAGGTGCCCCGGGCGCTGTCTCCTGCGGCGTATCCGAAGCGTTCTCCCCGGATGACTGCGCTGCATTTTCCTGCGCTGCGTCGGATGTATTTTCCTGTGACGTTCCTGTTGTATTCTGCTGCGAAGCGTCTGACGGCTGTTCCTGTGTGGCATCCGGCGTATCCGATATCCCCTGCCCGTTTTCCTGTGAAGATGACGGAACATCCGTCGCACTTCCCTGTGGCGTGTCCGGTGTATCCGTCACATTCTCCTGCGGTGTGTCTCCATTCTCCGCCGGCGTTTCCCCCTGTGCATTTCCCTCATCCGTCGCTGCATCCTCTGCTTCCATCTCCCCGGAAGAAGCATCCGGAATCTGCGTATAGGGCAGAAAATCCAGCCATTCCAGTCCCTCATGCGCCTGCTCCATAAATGTCTGCCAGATTTTTCCCGGATAGGTATTACCCATCAGGCTGTCCATCTCTTTTGGCATATCGTATCCAACCCATACGCTGGTCGTGTAGTATCTCGTATAGCCGACCAGCCAGCCGTCCTTGTGGTCGTTGGTCGTTCCCGTCTTTCCGGCGCACGGCATATCTGAAAGTCCCAGTCCGCGCCCCGTACCGTTGATAAATACACCCTTTAAAACGTCTGTCATCATCCGTGCCGCATTCTGCCGGTAGACTTCCTGTCCCTCCTGTGCAGCGAGATACACTTCCGCTCCAGTGTCATCCGTAATCCGCATAATACAGGTCGGCTCGCGGTACATTCCGTCATTGGCGAGCGCCGCATATCCGGCCGCCATCTCCAGAGGCGACACACCGTTGGTAAAACCGCCCAGCGCTGTCGCCGGTACATAATCCGCCGCATCCAATCTGGAAAAATGCATATTCTCAAGATAGGACAGACCGACCTGCGGCGTCAGTTCTTCATAGAGCTTCCACGCAATGGTATTGATTGATTTTTCGACTGCGGTGCGCACCGTCACATTTCCAAGGTAGGTACCGTTCGCATTTTTCGGTCCGTCTTCCACCGGTTCATCCACAACAATGCTCTCCGGCGTATAATTCCGCTCGAACGACGGCGTGTATACCGTGAGCGGCTTAATCGCACTTCCCGGCTGACGGTAGCTCTGGTAGGCGCGGTTTAACGTGTATCCGTCAAAATCCTGCTCCCTGCCGCCCACCATCGCGCGCACGTAGCCGCTATCGTTGTCAATGCAGACTGCCGCCCCCTGCAGATCATAAACACCCTCGTCATTTTTCTCCGTAAAAGCGGATAAGGTATCGTCAACTGCCGCCTGCAGTTCCTCCTGAAGCTGCAGGTCAAAGGACGTATAAATCTGATAGCCCTCCGTGTACAGCTGCTTCTGGCACTCGCTGTAGGATTCGCTGTAAGCCTGCTCGTAAGCCTCCCTCTCGCCCTCCGTTGCAAACTGATACTGGAACACAAACCCGGCCTGCTCCATCAGTGCACGGGTCGCACAGTAATAGGCGTACGTTTCCACGTAATTATTTTTTTCCATCGCCTCCGGCCGCTTTAAGGTAATGTTCTCCGCTACCGCCGCCGCATATGCCATCTGTGTAATCTTGCCGTCATCCCGCATTTTACCCAGAATCCGGTCGCGCCGCTCGACTGCATGATCCATGTGGGTAACCGGATCATACACGGTTGGATTGTTGGGAATCGCACATAAAAATGCGATCTGCGAGAGATCCAGATCCCCGACCTCACTGTCGAAATAGCCGCTGCCTGCTGCTCCGATTCCATAATACCCGTTGCCATAGTAAATATTATTCAGATAAAATTCCAGAATCTGATCCTTGGTATATTTTTTCTCCAGATTCTGTGCAATAAAAATCTCTTCCACCTTGCGCTGCCAGGTCTTCTCCTGCGTCAGAAATACATTTCTGGCAAGCTGCATTGTGATCGTGCTTCCCCCCTGCGTGATCTTCCGGTTTTCAAGCAGTGATTTTGCCGCGCGCACAAGCGCTCTGAAATCCACACCTCTGTGCTGGTAAAACCGCTGATCCTCCATACAGACCACCGCATCGATCACGGGCTGCGGTATCTCGTCGCGCTTTAGATAATAGGACGCTCCCTGGTCATTAAGCCTGGATATCACACTGCCGTCAGCCGCATACACAACGCTTGTGCGGTACCTCCGGAACGTCTCCTCCGTCGAATTCCGTACCAGACTGTCCGCTTCCTTGCGGATGCTGCTCACCTCTGAGGCATATCCGCCAAGGACATAGTAGCCCAGCCCGCCGAGCACCAGCAGGGAAAGGACAAACTGTACTTTGACAAATATCCAGAATCCCCGATATTTTTTCTTCTTTTTCTTTACAGCCACCGTATTCCTCCCTGCCCTTTTCTCGCGTGTCACGCTGTGCCGTCCTGCCCCTCTTTGCCTACAACGTAAACGGTACTATAACTCTATCATGTGATATGCGATTCCCAGTTCCTCCAACAGCTTCTGCTCCCGTCTCTGGCAGGTAAACAGGATCGTCTGCGTCCCGTTCGCCGCCAGCAGCCGCAGCGTCTGCCGCAGACGGTCATCGTCATACATTGCAAAGGTTTCATCCAGAAGCAGCGGCAGCGGTTCTTCCTGTGTCACAATGCTTCCGACTGCCATGCGGAACGCAAAATAGAACTGTTCCAGCGTTCCTCTGCTGAGCGCCTCCGGCAAAACCTCTCTTCCCTCCGTCTGCACGCGGAGCTTTCCCGTTTCGTCCACTTCCGCCAGATCGTATTTTCCCTCTGTAATCGCAGAGACATATCTGGATACCACACTGTTGATCTCATCTCTCCGCTCGTCCCCGTATTCCCTTGACAGGCGGATGATCTCATTTTTTGCCATCTCGACGGCATCAAGTTCCAGCTGGAGTTCTCTCTCCCGTGCGCCCGCTCCGCTGCATACTTCCAGCTGTTCTGCCAGATTGCATCGTCTCGTTTCCTTCTCCGCGAGTGTTTCCTCCAACCCTGCAAGCAGGCGTCTGCTCTGCTTTTCCGACTCCGCAAGCCGGATGCGCACCGCGTTCTCCGCTGCCGCGCTCTCTGGCGCCTCCGCCGTCTCCTTCCCATTTTCTCCTGCACGCGCCTGCCCCGCGCTCCTATGGCGCAGTATGCCTGCCACTCCGATGCCGAGCAGAATGGCAAGAACGCCTTCCGCCGCCGCAAACAGCTCCGGCGCATAACCCGCGCGGTGATACCACCATGCATTTCCTGCCAGTCCCACTGCTGCCGCCAGTCCCAGAAAAAGGCTTCTCACAGGAAAACCGTTTCCGTCAGCTCTCCTTTCCCTGTCTGACGCAGTCCCCGCATTTTCCGCAGTTTGGGCATCTTCCGGTCGCTGTCCGTCTCTCACCTGCGGGTGCATCCTGGCATACGCCCGCATATCCGCTGCCGCCTTCTCGATCTGCTCACGAAGCCTGCCGCAGTCCTCCTCGAGCATGCGCCGCTCCACGGTAAGCTGCTGCAGCTGTTGTTCCCGCTTCTCCTGTTCACTTTTGATCTGCGACTGCAGGCTTCTCTTTTTCTGCTCCAGTTTTTCCACCGCACGCGTCACGCGGATTCCCGCATTGCCCCCGTCCGACATATCGGAAAGATACTCTGCCAGAAGTCCGGTCAGCTCTGCTCCCGTCACCGCCCGGCACTGCGGAATATCACAGGTGTTCTCATACGCCTCCCGGGTGACCCCTCCTAAAAGCATCCCAAGATCTCCGTACGCGACGGACAGTTCCTCCCCGTCCGCCAGGTTGCAGAGGCGTGCTCTCGGTTCTTTATGGTAAAAATTGCGTTCCAGATAAAACGGTCTGCCTCCGACGCTAAACTGCAGCGCACCGCTGTAATAGGACGGTGCATGCCACGGCTCATAGCGCAGATAGCCCTCCGTCCCCTTTGCCCGTCCCCGGCCTTTTTCCAGCCCGAACAGCATCGCGGTCAGAAACGCGTGCAGCGTCGTCTTACCGGCTTCGTTTTTTCCATATACAATGTTGATCCCCGGGGCAAAATCCACGGTTCTATCTGCCAGCTTTCCAAAGCGGAAAATTGCGGCTCTGTCAATCTGCATGTCTGTCCCATCCTTTGCTCTTTGTCATACTTCAGGCATTCCGTCAGCAGTCATAGCCGAGCAGCGCATTCACACCGTACTCCAGTGCCTTTGCGGTGCAGACGCCCGGTTCTTTTTTTCGCATACTGCGTATGTATTCCCCAAGTATCGAATCCGCGTGCTCCTCCAGCAGCTTCCCGTAATCGTAATCCGGCACCGTCTGGTCTGTAATATCCACAATCCGGTCGAGCTTCCCGATCTCCTGCACATCAAAGGAATACTCCGGATCTTTTTTCCCTTTGATATACAGACGGAAATACTGATACTCCGGTCTCTGCTCCAACAGCTCCTTTGCCCAGTCCCACAGCATACGGTCTGTCGTGTTCCGGTCTGCCTGATACATCTCATGACAATATTCGCAATGGCGCAGCGGATAAAAATACACATCTGCCCCCGCTGCACCGAACGTTCCCATCCAGTATCCGTGCGGCCCGGTGTCGTTGCAGTCTGTCGGCTCCAGGCTTCCCGCCATTACCGCCTTGTGCGGCATGAGCCAGCCGCTCCTGTGAATGTGTCCCGCCGCAATATAATCAAATCCGTTCTGTAATATCCGCTCCGCCGAAAACGGAATATGGCGCTCATCGCCGCCATGCGCCAGCAGGATGTTGCACCTGCTGCGGTTTACAGGGCGCAGATCATCATACCGTCTGTCACGGATCTCCCTGTGCCAGTAGCTTAGCCCGTATACGGTCGTGTTGTATTCCGGAAAATCGACTGCTTCCGCTTCCTCTTTCTTAAATACCGTCACGTTGTCCGGCCACAAATCCGCGAGGTAATACGACTTTTCCCTGAGATAATCATGATTGCCGGCAATCAAAAGAACCTGTGTGTCCGGAATCTCTCCGAAAAGGCGGCTGACCTCCCGCACCTCCTTTTTGAGCGGCTGTGCGTGGAAAAGATCCCCCGTCACAAACAGAAACTCCGGTTTTTCTCTTTTTGCCACCCCGATCACATCTGCAAAAGAATCCCAGATCTGCCGCGCCCGCTGCTCACTCCACGGCTTTCCCTGATCCGGCATTACCCCGAGATGTACGTCTGCGATATGTATAAATTTCAAACTGCATCTTCTCCGTTCTGCGTTAATTACCTCTATTGTACACTGTCGCGGCATGTTTCACAAGTTTATCCGGCATGTACCCTCTCCCAAAAATAACTGCCGGATTTCTGAAGCATAGAACGGCATATGTTTTATATGGAGAGAGAGAGAGAAAACGATAAGTTCCAGATGCAGCCGGCAGCGGCATTCTTTGGAGTAAAATCCGAGTATTTCTTCCGTGCCGCGTCGGACATCGAATTCTGTGTCTTTCCACGTTTGGACAGTTCACGGGGAGTGTCCGACAAACCGCAGACAATGAGCGGACTTTCTGGTGCCCCTAGTGGCACCGCTTCACAGACAATATAAAACCGCGCGAACCGAACTCGCTGTCATCTGCTATTGAAAACAGGGCAGATGACAACTCAGACAGCGGCTTCGCGCGGTTATGTTTTGTTCAGTGGTGCCACGAAGGGGCACACAAAAAAGTCCTAAAATTGTCTGCGGATTGCGGACACCCCCCGTGGAATGTTCCAAACTTGGAAAAACACAGATCATCGAGGATGTTCGACGCGGCATGGTTAGAAATACCGGATTTTGCGATCAGAATGCCGCTGCCGGCTGTATTCTGGAACTTCGTATTTTCTGACATCTCCATCATAAAACATCTTCCATTCCGGCTTCAGAAATCCGGCAGTTATTTTTCGTCTGAGGAGTCCAGCAGAAGTTTCATGCTGCCGTACATGCCGGCATCATTTCCCAGACGCGCCAGTTCAAACGGAATGTCCGCACCTGCTGGCAGTACGTCAGGTCTGTAATACTTCTGTACGATACGCAGGATGATCTCTCCCGCCCCGGCGATTCCTCCACCGATCACAAAGACCTCTGGATCTATCACTTCCGCCACGGCTGCGAGCGCGCTTCCCAGCGCTTTTCCCAGAACCTCCACAGCATCCAGTGCCAGACGGTCGCCTCTCTTTGCCGCATCCAGAATCTGTTTTGCCGACAGTTCCGGCGTGTCGACGAGTACCGTGTAGGGATCCTTTTTCTCCAATAATTGTCTCGTTATGCGGATCAGTCCCTTTGCGGAAGCGTACTGCTCCACGCACCCGTATTTTCCACAGGCACACCGCTCAATCTCCTTGTGGAACACGGTCATATGCCCGATCTCGCCCGCGATTCCATGGGCGCCTGCGAGCACTTTTCCATTCAGGATGACCGCTCCGCCCACGCCCGTTCCAAGCGTTACCATCACCATATCGCGGTACCCCCTGCCGCCGCCCTGCCACAGTTCTCCGAGAGCCGCCGCATTTGCGTCGTTGCAGACACAGACCTTTTTCTGCAGGCGCATCTTTAACTGCTCCTGCACCGGACATGCCTCCCATCCCAGATTCACAGCGCCTCTGACAACTCCATCCCGCCCGGCAATTCCCGGTGTGTCAATGCCGACGCCTATGATCTGCTCATCCGCAAGCCCCCGCTCTCTCTGTCTGCGTTCCAGTGAGGCTGCCACATGTTCTATAATATGTTCCCCCTGTTCACTGGTATCCGTTGGAATCTCCCATTTTTCCATCAGTTTCCCGCTGTCTGTAAACAGACCAAGTTTGCAGCTTGTGCCCCCGACATCTACGCCAAAACCATACTTCTCCATGTTTTCCCCCTGCCCGCAGCATCTGATCGTCTTCTCCCCCGTCAGACGCCGCCTTTTTTCTTTGTCCTCATTATAGGACAGATCCATACTGTGGAACAATTACACAACTTGGCTTTATTTTGCCATATTTGTTCTTCTCTGTATCTTTCCAATCTCCGTGCACCGTAATACAGTCTCATCTCCACTCACACGCCCGGCTGCTGTCACATCTCTCTCCGGGATACTGGTATTCTTATCCCCGTCTTGCGGTTACCTGATGTGGCTTGTGATGATTGTTCCAACCGTACGCAAAATAAATTTTCTCAGATCTGCTTCAGACATGTTGCCCACATCTATTCTGTCGCCGCTCATTTTTTCAAATTGAACCTCCCCACTGATCGAAATCACAAGGTTTATATCATGCTCACCATTATCAATCAAAAACTCATAGCCCCCTTCTTCCCCTGCTGCTTTTCCTGTCAGTTCCAGTATGGAATGCTCACCCTCCAAATCCTCTGCGAGCAATTCCAGATTCTGCATTCTGTATTCTCCTCCCTTGAACAGCAGGTGGAATGCCGTATCAGAATTTTCCGCCTCCGCAACAACCGCTGCCAGTTTATTCTGATACACATAGGCTTTTACATTGATATCCCCCATACTGCATGCTCTATCTCTGAGCTGCGAAAAGTCATCCCCCAGCTTCAGCTTCAATGCATCTGCTGCTCCACCGTAATACGCATCGTATACCTCCTTCACTCCATCCATTACCTGCAGAAGTTCATCCTCTGTGACGGTAAATTCATACCCGTTACATTTTCTGACGCTGCCGTCCACTATGAATTCTTCTTTTTCTGCTTTTTTTATATCGAGCGTCTTGTACTCATCGTATATTACGGACAGGATCTCCTGCGCCGCTCTGTTCTGTTCTTCTTTCGAGGTAAGTTCACGAAGTGCCGCATCGATCGATGCAACCCCATCCGCTCCCAGAAGATCCACTATGTAGCCGTCTTTCTCTTCTTTGTAATTGTATACCAGCAGATTATCTGTAAGCATCGGGATGCTTGCGCAGAGCTGCTCATCATCCAGGTTTGCCAGAAAATCCAGATTCTCCCTACCGAAAAGTGAAATCGTTCCCCCTGCCTGCAGCTGTGTATCTTTGTATTTAAACGTTCCATCAAAGTCTTTTCCCCTGACAGCCCCTTTTACACCAATCGTATATTTTCCGGATGCTATAATATCTGCAACATTCCTATTCTCAACAACCGTGGGCAGATCTTTTATGGTATTTCTTGCTGCAAGCAGAATCCTGTTACTTCTGCTCAAAAATGCTCCGCTGCAAATTCCAATGATCAAAATAATTGCCGCCACAGCCACTGCGCCGATCGTCCATATGATTTTTTTCGGCACCTTCCTGCCAGACTTTCCATTTGTTTTGGTCATTTCCCCCATCGTCACGTCAAGTTTTTCGCTCATATGTTTCCACCTTTCTAACTTTCCATGAAACTCATTTGCTTTATGAGATTATCATGTCTCCCGGCTTCTTTCAAGGCATATGCCCAAAAAGGCACCTGAAACACACTGTTTCAAATGCCTTTTTCCAGTTCTGTTCTACTGTTCCATCTGTCTGCCCAGAAAGCCTGCCGCCGCCGCGACAAGTTTGCTCTCTGTCTCTCCCATTTTCTCCCGTTCTTCCCGTGAGCAGAGGATCACTGCGCCAATCGCATCCCCCTCACAGATAATCGTGCTGATTGCCTGCTGTCTGTACTCGCCGGCATCGTCCGCCGTCAGCTTTACAAATGTCTTTTCGTCGTCAGAAGCTACCAGACTTTTCCGCTCACCGATGATCTCCTCCAACTGTCCGCTGATGGGCTTGCCCTCAAAATCTCTCTTGCCACTGCCGGACGCCGCGACCACATGATCCCCGTCCGTGATCAGCACCAGATATCCCGTCGTGTGCGCCAGACTCTCGGCATATTCCCCGGCAAACTGGCTCAATTCTCCGATGGGCGAATATTTTTTTAAAATAATCTCTCCCTCACGGTCGGTAAATATCTCAAGCGGATCTCCCTCACGTATGCGGAGCGTTCTGCGGATTTCTTTGGGCACCACAATTCTGCCCAGATCATCTATTCTACGCACGATTCCCGTTGCTTTCATAAATTTTCCTCCAATGCTTTATTTTCGCAAGAGCGCTTTGTCTGTTTTCATCTCTGTGGATAAAGCCTCTCTTATTTGCTATATATTAGCTTGGGAGTTAGTATATGGGAAAACTGAAAATTTATTCGGGAAACTGTCCGTTAGCCATTGCATTCTTTCAAACATGATACTGCTGTTTTTATCAATTTATCTTTCATTCCTGTCGATCTGCAGATTTTTATAATATTGCATTGGAGTAACACCATACTCTTTCTTAAATGCCCTGAAAAAATGATTGTATCCGCCAAATCCTCCAAGTTCATAAACCTCACGGATACTTTTTCCCTGCTCTATATAGTGTCTGCACAGATCCAGTC